>Ga0079224_100001578_pt1 | contig 26501 bp, 23 predicted proteins | sample Stecom2015_FD_80414 | JGI IMG/M metagenome (GOLD analysis project Ga0079224, IMG submission 80414) | Agricultural soil microbial communities from Utah to study Nitrogen management - Steer compost 2015 | ecosystem: Environmental > Terrestrial > Soil > Agricultural land | place: USA: Utah... | reverse complement strand
GTAGATGTCGGCGTCCAGCAGCCCCACCCGGGCGCCTTCGGCGGCCAGCGCTAGGGCCAAGTTCACCGCCGTGGTGGACTTGCCCACCCCGCCCTTGCCGGAAGACACCGCAATGATGTTCTTGATGCCGGGCAGCGGTTTCAGGGTAGGCTGGACCAGATGGCTGGCAATGCGCCAGCCGATCTCAACCTCCACCTCGGCGACGCCGGTCTGGTCACGTATCAGCGCAGCCAGCTGCTGTGCCAGCACGTCCCTGTAGCCGGCCGCCGGGAAGCCCAGCTCGACCTCAAGCACGACCTTGGCGTCCGCCACGCGGAGATCCCTGATCGCGTCGGCCGAGACCAGGTCCTTCTGCAAATGCGGTTCGCTCCATTGCTTGAGAGCGGCCTCGATGCTGTCTCGAGCTGGCTGCACCACCTTGCACCTCCCCAGACTCATGCGTTGCTGAGCAAGCAATTCTACTGCTACTGTCGACGTCGCGCTGGACCGAGCGGCAGCCAGCAGCTCGGCTTGCCTTGCGCTTGCACTGAAATAACGAATAAGCAGCCCAATTTCTTTGGGCAACGACGAACGGGATCGGTTCTCCCCGTTGTGATGGCCATCTCGATGGAGCTCGCTGGCATGAACGACATCGTACATATCGTCTGCCCGCACTGCCTGGCGATCAACCGGGTTCCGGCGCAGCGGCTGGGCGATGGCGGCAGTTGCGGTCGCTGCAAGCAGCGGCTGCTGGACGGTCGGGCCTTCGAGCTGACCGGGGCCAATGCCGAGCAGCACCTGCGAAGCAACGATCTGCCGGTCGTGGTCGATTTCTGGGCGCCCTGGTGCGGTCCCTGCCGCCTGTTCGCACCAATCTTCGATAAAGCGGCGGCCACGCTGGCGACACGGGCGCGCTTCGCTCGGCTGGAAACCGATGCCGAGCCCGAGCTGGCTGCCCGCTACGGCATCCGCAGCGTGCCGACCCTGATCGTCTTCCGGCACGGCCAGGAGCTGGCTCGCCAGAGCGGCGCGATGGACTACCGCAGCCTCACCCGCTGGCTGGATACGGTGCTGACGTGAGCGAACAGCGTCCGAGCAAGCGGGGTCCTTCGGCGCTGATCCGCAGCTTCACCTGGATCGGCCGGCACGAGCTGGCCCTGCTGCTGGCACTGCTAAGCCTGGCCGGCGGCACCCTGGTCTTCGCCCACCTTGCCGCCGCCTTGCTGGACGGCGCCCTCGCTCCCTTCGACGAGAGGCTGCTGCTCGCTTTGCGCAATCCCGCCGACCTCGACGACCCGCTCGGCCCGCGCTGGCTGGAGGAGACGGCGCGCGACTTCACCGCACTGGGCAGCACGGGCGTGCTCCTCCTCCTGGGCTGCAGCGTGCTGACCTTTCTGCTGCTGTCCGGCCGCGTCCGCACCGCCGTCTTCACCGTCTTTGCCCTCAGCAGCGGCTTTCTCCTCAGCACCTTGCTCAAGCAAGGCTTCGACCGCCCCCGCCCCGATCTGGTCCCGCATGCTGCCGAGGTGTTCACCTCCAGCTTTCCCAGCTGGCCATTCGATGATGGCGGCAGTAACCTACCTGACGCTTGCTGCCATGCTGGCCCGCGTGCAGCCCAGCTACCGGCTCAAGGCGTTTCTGCTGCTGCTTGCCATGCTGCTGACTGTGCTCATCGGTCTCAGCCGCGTCTATCTGGGCGTGCATTGGCCCAGCGACGTGCTGGCCGGCTGGAGCGCCGGCACCGCCTGGGCCGCGCTCAGCTGGCTGCTGGCTCGCCGCCTGCAACGCCGTGGTCGCCTGGAAACGGTGTCGGAAGAGCGCCGCCAAGACGGCTCGCTGGTGCCGGCGCCGGCAACGGTCCACAATCAAGCCGGCGAACAAACAAACAGAGAATCATGACAGCCAGAGGAGAAGCCGCTATGGAACAGAATCAGCGCATCATCCTGGTCGAACGCCCGCAAGGCATGCCGGACGAGCGCCATCTCAAGCTGGAAAGTGCTCCCATCCCGACGCCGGGCGAAGGCCAGGTGCTGCTGAAAACCATTTATCTGTCCCTCGACCCGTATATGCGCGGCCGCATGAGCGCCGCCCGCTCCTACGCCAAGCCGGTCGAGATCGGCGAAGTCATGGAAGGCGGCACGGTCAGCCAGGTCGTCGCCTCCCGCCACCCGGACTGGAAGGAAGGAGACATCGTGCTCGCCCGCAGCGGCTGGCAGCTCTATGCGCTGTCCGACGGCGAGGGGCTGCGCCGGCTGGATCCTGACCTCGCGCCCATCAGCACCGCCCTGGGCGTACTGGGCATGCCAGGCTTCACCGCCTACGTCGGCCTGCTGGAGCTGGGGCAACCCAAGGAAGGTGAAACCGTGGTGGTTTCGGCCGCGTCCGGTGCGGTCGGCAGCGTAGTCGGCCAGATCGCTAAGCTCAAGGGCTGTCGCGTGGTCGGCATCGCCGGCGCCGACGACAAGTGTGACTATGTGGTGGACGAGCTGGGCTTCGATGCCGCCGTCAACTACCGTGACGAGGATTTCGAAAGCAAGCTCAGGGCAGCCTGCCCCGATGGCATCGACATCTACTTCGAAAATGTCGGCGGCAAGGTGCTGAATGCGGTCATCGGCCTGCTCAACGACTTCTCCCGCATCCCCGTCTGCGGCCTGATCGCCCACTACAACGACACCGCTCTGCCGCCCGGGCCGGATCAGCTGCCGCGGCTGATGCGCGCCGTGCTGACCCACAGGGTCATGATCCGCGGCTTCATCCAGTTCGACTTCGCGCCGCGCTTCCCGGACTTTCTGCGCGACATGGGCGAGTGGGTACGCACCGGCAAGGTCAAGTACCGCGAAGACATCGTCGAGGGACTGGAAAACGCGGTCTCGGCCTTCCAGGGGCTGCTCACCGGCCGCAATCGCGGCAAACTGCTGGTGCGCGTCTCGCCGGACCCCACCCGCAGCTAGTCGCCCTGCCTGTCGGCAAGACACCCGGCGGTGTCTTGCGTCGCCCGCGGTCGGCTCCTGCGGGAGCCGGCCACGGGCTTGCTGCGACGAACTGCCCATCGTGACTCGTTGCGCTATGCTTGCGGTCATGTCAACAAGACCGATAGCCGAATGACGACGTCCGACGCGATTCTGCAGCCAAGCCTCGCCGCCGACCCGGAGCGCCCGGCTTTTCTGCTCGGCCGGGAGCGGCAACCGCTAGAGGATCTTGCCCTGGAGCTTCGCCACCACGGCTGGCGAACGCGCACCTTCCTGGATGCAAGCAAGCTGCGCAGCGCCGCCGAGGCAGAGCCGCCGCTGGCGGTGGTCGCCGACGTCAGCACCATGCCGCAGTTCTTCGCGCTGCCGCAATCCCCGCCGCTGCTGTGCTTCGGCTCCGCCGACTTCTCCGCCAGGCTGCAGGCGGTGCGCCTGGGAGCCAAGGGCTATTTCCCGTTGCCGATCAACCGCTCGGCGCTGCTGCATCGGCTGGCGGCCCTGGGTTCGCTGCCATCACCGCGGACCGGCCGCATCCTGCTGGTCGACGGCCCGCAGCAAAGCCTACGCCCGATCGCCCCCGCGCTGACGGCACAGGGCCTGCAGACCGACTACCTGGATCAACCCGAGCGCGTCCTGGAGCTGCTGCAGCAGGAAGACTTCGAGCTGCTGTTGATCCACGATACCTTGGCCCAGATGCGCGGCAGCGAGCTGCTGCAGATCGTGCGACTGAGCTGGCGCTTCCACGCCCTTCCGGCCATCCTGCTCACCTGGGCCGACAAGCGCTATCTGGATGCCGAGGCGACTGCCGCCGGTGCCGACGCCGTGCTCGGGCTGCCCATTGCGATGGCGGATCTCGCCGCCGTGGCGCGGGCACGGCTGACTCGCTCACGGCAGCTGCTTGCCATGTGCAGCTACAGCCTGCGCCGCGATCCGGACACCGGCCTGTTCAACCGCGACTATTTCCTGACCGCGCTGCGACAAGCCATGACCGAGGCCGATGCCGGCCACGGCCGCGCCACGCTGCTGTGGCTGGAGATCGCGCCGCGCCAGGGCGAGCGTCTCGATCCGACCGCGCTGATGGAGGTGGCCAGCATCCTGCAGCGGCAATTGCCGCCGCTGGCTCTGGCCGCGCATCTAGGCGCAAACGCCTTCGCCGTGCTGCTGCCGGCCATGCAGGGCGATGCGCTCGAGCAATTGACCGCGCTGCTGGGCGATACGCTGCGTCAGCGCCTGCAGGACGACTGCCTGCTCGGCATCAATGCGCTGGGCGGTCGCCAGCAAGGCACCGCCGAGGCGCTGGAGCAAGCCCGCCAGGCGGCCCTGCGCCATGGCGAGCCGCTGGCCGGCCAGCAGGCCGCTGACGGTCCGTGGGCAGCCATCGTCCGGGAAGCGCTACAGCAGAACCGCTTCCGCCTGGTCTACCAGCCCATCGCCAGCCTCAGCGGCCTGCCCAGCTCGTACTACGAAGTCTTCCTTCGCATGCTGGCGGAGGACGGCCGCGACATCCTGCCGCAGGAATTTCTGCCCACGGTGGAAAAAGCCGGCCTGTCGGCTGCGCTGGACCGCTGGGTGCTAGCCCGTACCGTGGACGTGCTGGCCTCGCAACGTCATTTGCGCGACCAGCCGGTGCTGTTCGTCAAGCTCCTCCCCGCCACCCTGGCGCAAGGCAGTGCCCTGGTCACTTGGCTGGCCGACAGGCTGCAGGCTGCTGCGCTGGAGCCTTCCCGGCTGGTCCTGCAGCTACGCCAGCAATGCGCAGAGACCCGCCCGGAGGAAACCCGGCAATTCGTGACGGCCGTCCGCCGCCTCGGCTGCGGCGTGGCGCTGGAGCATTTCAATGCCAGCGGTGAACGTGGCCGGCAGCTGCTGCAGGCCCTGCGTCCCGACTTCGTTCGCCTGGACGCCCAGCTCACTCGCGACATCGGCACAAACATCGAGCATCAGCGTCTGGTGGAGATGATCGCCAGCCAGTGCCGAACGGTGGGCGCCAAAACCATCGCCGCCCTGGTCCAGGATGCGGTGCACTTGTCCACGCTTTGGCGTTGCGGCCTTGAATACATTCAAGGCTACTTCATGCAGGAGCCTGCCGACGTCTTTGCCGCCGACGAGACTCTGCCACAACCCTAGATTTCGCTATAGTCAGAGTTTGACTCGGTTCCTGTTCAGTTCGCGACGGATCTCTTAATAGTCTGCTCGAAAGCTGCATACTAGGCCCTTGAATCCTATGAGAAGACGACCTCCGCCGCGGACGAAGAAATAAACGAAAAGAACAAGACGCGCATGGCCACACCCAATCCGACAACACCCATTGGCGGCCTTCCTGGCCGCCTGGTCCGCGAAGGGCTGCTCACCGAGGAACAGGCAAGATCGGCAATCGAGGACGCGCGCAAGGCGCGCATGCCGCTAGTCAGCTACCTGGTCCAGAGTCGACTGGTCAGTGCCCGCGATGCCGCCCACGCGGCCGCCCGCGAATTCGGCATCCCGCTCATCGACCTCAACGCCATCACGCCGGAGCGCGAGGTGGTGATGCTGGTGCAGGAACGGCTGATTCGGCGCCACCAGGCCCTGCCCCTGTTCAAGCGCGGCAAGCGGCTGTTCGTCGCCATCGCCGACCCCACCAATCAGGAAGCCCTGGACGAGCTCAAGTTCCATACCGGGCTGGCCGTCGACGCCATCGTTGCCGAAGAAGACAAGCTGCTGCGCTTGATCGACCGCGTCCTGGAATCGGCCGATAGCACCATGGCCGACCTCGCACTGGACGAGGATCTGGAGAACCTCTCCATCACCGCAGCCGACGACGAGGGCCAGGGCGAGATCACAGAGAGTGATGCCGAAGACGCGCCCATCGTGCGCTTCGTCAACAAGATTCTGCTGGACGCCATCAAGCAGGGGGCGTCGGATATCCATTTCGAGCCGTACGAGAAGTTCTATCGCGTCCGCTTTCGCCAGGACGGCGTGCTGCGCGAGATCGCCAAGCCCCCCATCCAGCTGGCACCGCGCATCGCCGCACGCATCAAGGTCATGTCCCGGCTGGACATCGCCGAGCGCAGGGTTCCGCAAGATGGCCGCATCAAGATGAATCTGAGCAAGTCGCGCGCCATCGACTTCCGCGTCAACACCTGCCCCACCCTGTTCGGGGAAAAGATCGTGCTGCGCATCCTGGACCCGAGCAGCGCCCAACTCGGCATCGACCAGCTGGGCTACGAGGAAGAGCAGAAAAGACTGTTCCTCGAAGCCATCCACAAGCCTTACGGCATGGTGCTGGTCACCGGCCCCACCGGTAGCGGCAAGACGGTATCGCTCTACACTGCTCTGAACATCCTCAACACCGAGGACCGCAACATTTCCACCGTCGAGGATCCGGTGGAAATCAACGTCCCCGGCATCAACCAGGTCAACCTAAACCCCAAAGCAGGGCTCGATTTCGCCACCGTCCTGCGCGCCCTCCTGCGCCAGGACCCGGACGTCATCATGGTCGGCGAGATCCGCGACCTGGAAACCGCCGAAATCGCGATCAAGGCGGCGCAAACGGGCCACCTGGTGCTGTCCACCCTGCACACCAACGACGCGCCCCAGACCCTCACCCGTCTGGCCAACATGGGGGTGCCGCCCTACAACATCGCCTCGGCGGTGCACCTGATCATCGCCCAACGCCTGGCCCGCCGCCTCTGCAACAACTGCAAGGAACCCATCGAACTGCCCAAGGACGTGCTGCTGCAGGAGGGCTTCAGCGAGGAAGACCTGGACGACCTGGTGCTCTACGGGCCGAAAGGCTGCGAGCAATGCGCCGACGGCTACAAGGGCCGAGTCGGCATTTACCAGGTGATGCCGGTTTCGGAGCAGATGGGCCGGATCATCATGGAAGGCGGCAATGCCATGCAACTGGCCGATCAGGCCAAGAAGGAAGGCATCGCCGATTTGCGCACCTCCGGGCTGCGCAAGGTCAAGCAGGGGATCACCAGCCTCGCGGAGATCAACCGCGTTACCAGGGATTAGTTCATGGCAGAGAAGACGGTCAAGCTCTCCACCTTCGTCTGGGAAGGAACCGACAAGCGCGGCACCAAGCTCAAAGGCCAGCTGCAGGCGCCCAACGCCGCCGCCGCCAAGAACGAGCTGCGGCGGCAGGGCATTATCCCCAAGCGGGTGCAGAAGCAGCTTACCTTGTTCGGCGGCCGCGGGGGCAGGAAAATCACCACCGGCGACATCGCCGTCTTCAGCCGCCAGCTGGCCACCATGCTGGATTCCGGAGTGCCGCTGGTACAGGCCTTCGAGATCATCGGTCGCGGCCATGAGAAACCGGCGATGCAGGACCTGCTGCTCGGCATCAAAGCCGACATCGAAAGCGGCACCGCCCTGTCGGAGGCACTCGGCAAGCATCCCCTATACTTCGACGCGCTCTACTGTAACCTGGTCAAGGCCGGCGAACAGGCGGGCGTGCTCGACACCCTGCTCGACAAGATCGCCACCTACCAGGAAAAGACCGAATCGCTCAAGAAGAAGATCAAGAAGGCGCTGTTCTACCCGACGGCGGTGATCGTAGTCGCCTTCATCGTCACCGCCATCCTGCTGATCTTCGTGGTGCCACAGTTCGAGGCCCTATTCGTCGGCTTCGGTGCAGACTTGCCGATTTTCACCCGCTTCGTTCTGGATCTTTCCGCCGCGCTGCAGGAAAACGGGCTGTATTACTTCGCGGCGCTCGTCCTAGCCGTGGTGGGCTTCGTGCAGGCGAAGAAGCGCTCGCGCGCCTTCCAGGCCCTGCTGGATCGGTTCTCGTTGCGCCTGCCCATCATCGGCAACATCCTGACCAAAGCCGCCTACGCCCGCTACGCGCGCACCCTGTCGACCATGTTCGCCGCCGGCGTGCCGTTAGTGGAGGCGCTGGAGTCGGTGGCAGGCGCCACCGGCAACGTGGTGTTCGAAAAAGCGGTGCACACCATCCGCGAGGAGGTCGCCTCCGGCCAGCAACTGCAGCTGACCATGCGCAGCACCGAGCTGTTCCCCAACATGATGGTGCAGATGGTGGCCATCGGCGAGGAATCCGGCTCGCTCGACAGCATGCTGGCCAAGGTGGCCGACTTCTACGAGGAAGAGGTCGACAACGCCGTCGATGCCCTCAGCAGCCTGCTGGAGCCGCTGATCATGGCGGTGCTGGGAATTTTGATCGGCGGCCTGGTCATTGCCATGTACCTGCCGATCTTCAAGCTTGGCTCGGTCGTCTAAGCCCGGCTACTGCCAGCGACGGTTCCAGGCCCTATGATGGTTTTCGACTATTTGCAACAGACGCCGGCGGCCTTCCTGGCCGCTGTCGGCGTCCTCGGACTACTGATGGGTAGCTTTCTCAACGTCGTCATCCTGCGTCTGCCGCGCATGCTGGAGCGGGAATGGCGGTCCCAGTGCCAGGAGCTGCTCGGCGCCAGCGCTCCCGTGCCTGACCAGCACTTCGACCTGCTCTGGCCGCCTTCGGCCTGCCCCCACTGCCAGCGCCGCATCCGCCCCTGGGAGAACATCCCGCTGCTCAGTTACCTGCTGCTGCGCGGCCGCTGCCGTGGCTGCGGCGGGCGCATCTCGCTGCGTTACCCGCTGATCGAAGCACTGACGGCCGTGCTGTCGGTCTACGTCGCCTGGCATTTCGGCTTCGGCGCCCAGGCCCTGACGGCGCTGGCGTTGACCTGGGGACTGATTGCGCTCAGCGTGATCGATTTGGACCATCAGCTGCTGCCCGACAACCTGACCTTGCCGCTGCTGTGGCTGGGGTTGCTGCTGAGCCTGGGCGAGGTGTTCGTCGATCCGCGCGCCAGCATCATCGGCGCCGTTGCCGGCTATCTGAGCCTTTGGCTCGTCTACCACGGCTTTCGCCTGCTCACCGGGAAGGAAGGCATGGGCTACGGCGACTTCAAGCTGTTGGCCATGCTGGGAGCCTGGCTGGGCTGGCAGGCGTTGCCGGTCATCATCCTGCTCTCTTCGCTGGTCGGCGCGCTGGTGGGGATCGCCATGATCCTCTTGCTGGGCCGCGACCGTAACATTCCCATCCCCTTCGGCCCCTATCTCGCCGCTGCCGGCTGGCTGGCGCTGCTCTGGGGCGATAGACTGACGGACGCCTACTTGCGCATGACCGGCCTCTGAGCAGAGGCCGGCGCGTCTTCGCGGGCAGCTCTGCCCGCACCTGGCCGGTAACGGCGCCACGACGACTCGAAGGCGGAGCTCGCAACATGCTGATCATTGGACTGACTGGCGGTATCGCCAGCGGCAAGACCACCGTCGCCAACCTGTTCGCTGCCCGCGGTGTGCCGCATGTGGATGCCGATGTCTCGGCCCGTGCCGTGGTCGCGCCGGGCAGTCCGGGCCTGGCGGCCGTGGTCGAAGCCTTCGGCCCCACAGTGCTGACCGCCGAGGGAACACTCGACCGCCGAGCGCTGCGTCAGCGCGTCTTTACCGACCCGGCCGAGCGCAAGCGGCTGGAAAGCATACTGCACCCTTTGATCGGCCAGCACCTGCGGGACAGCCTGGCGGCACTGCGCGGACCCTATGCCCTGCTGGTCGCGCCGCTGCTGCTGGAAGGCCAGCTCAGCCGCACGGTCGATCGGGTGCTAGTGGTCGACGTGCCCGAGGAAGTGCAAATCCGCCGCGTGATGCAGCGCGATGGCAGCAGCCGGGAGGAGGCTGAAGCCATCCTGCGGGCGCAGATGCAACGGGCGGAGCGGCTGGCGCGGGCCGATGACGTAATCACCAACGACGGCGACCTGCAAGCGTTGGCGCACCAGGTCGAAAAGCTGCACCGGTTTTATCTAGACCTGGCGCGCGATTGAGCAATCCGGACGACTACGCGACAATGGGGCGGCGCTGACGTGAGAGGACGGACGTGTATGCCCGGCACCAAGCCCCACACTGCTTACGAGCAGCCGCTCAATGAGCGGATACGCATCCTGCTGCGGCTGGAGTTTCTGTTCCAGCAAGCGCTGCAGGGCTTGAATGGGGATAGCGAGTGGCATAGCCGCGCCGTCGTCGCCAGCCTGCTCGACATCATTTCGGTTCTGTCAGCGCGCGGCGACATCCGCGCCGAACTCATCCGCGAACTAGACCGCATCGTCCTTTGCTTCGATCGCCTGGCCGACAGCCCGGAGGTCGATCAGGCGCGCCTGGAGCCGCTGCTGGAGGAAGCCAGGCAGCTGGCGGAGCAGCTGAAAGCCGCACGCGGACTGCCGGCGGCGGCGCTGAAGCGGGACGAGCTGCTGAGCAGCGTGCTGCAGCGAGCCGGCATCCCGGGCGGTGCCTGTGGTTTCGACTTGCCAGCCTACCAATTTTGGCTGCAGCGGCCGGCGGAAGAGCGGCGCGCGCAGCTGGAGGCCTGGCTGCAACAGCTGGAGGATCTGCGGCGGGGCAATGCCTTGATCCTGCGAGTGCTGCGCGAGAGCGCCGAGCCGGTGCGGCTGACGGCGCCCAAGGGCGTCTACCAGCGCACCCCGGACAAAAAAGCACCGCAAGCACAGCTGATCCGCGTCCTGCTGCCGGCTAACTCGCCCTATTTTGCCGAAATCAGCGGCAGCAAGTATTTTTTCACCATCCGCTTCATGCAGCAGCACAGCACTTCCGAGCGCCCCGCCCAAACCGGCGAGGACGTCGAATTCCTGCTCTGCAGCTGCGGGTTCTGAAGCCCGATCAAGGCACGAGGCTGGCTAACGCTCGGCCTCGTCATTGTCCGGCAGACCGGGAGCGCCAAACTCCCCCTGCGAGTCCGGCAGCTCCTCACCCGGGATGCGGTGACTGCCGTCCAGCCACCCCCCCAGGTCGATGAGCTTGCAGCGCTTGCTGCAGAAAGGCCGGTAGGGAGACTGCGGACCCCATTCCACAGGGGCAGAACATGTCGGGCATTTGACCGTCGTCATCAGTCGTTGCGACCCTTGCAATCCGCTCAGGTTCCCGCTGCGCAGCCGTCGGCGGCTAGCCCCACAGGGCGCGGATGGCGGCGACGCCTTGCGCCCGCGCCGCCAGCGCTCGCGGCAAATCGTTCGGTCCGAGACCGCCCAGCGCATACACCGGCAGCGGCAAGTCCCAAACTAGTTCCTGGAAACGCTGCCAGCCTAAAGGGCTAGCGCCAGGATGACTGGCCGTCGGCTGCACTGGCGACAGTACGGCAAAGTCCAGTCCCAGTACGCAGGCTTGTCGCAGCTGCATCGCGTCATGACAGGAGGCGGCGCACCAGAACCGCGCTGGTAAGGGACGCTGCTCAAGCGCCTGCAGTCGCCGGCCGTAGATGTACGCCGTCGGCGCCCAGCTCGAGCGCCAGCTCCGGTGCGCCGTTGATCAGCACCGCCGCATCGTGGTCGCGGCAGCGCCGGATCACTTCCTTGGCCAGCCGCTTGAACTCGGCCTGCGGCAGGCTGGGCGCCCGCACCTGCACCAGCCGTATGCCACGCGCCAGCGCCTTTTCCAGCGTCCCAAAATAGGACTCGGAAGGTCCACAATCGGGCGTAATCAGGTAGAGTTGGGGCAAGCGGGCCGCGGCGACGATGGGCCGGTTGGCGGCCGGAAAGGCATGGTCGGGCAACGCATCCGGCGCGACCCAGCGGAGCGGCTGGCCCTGGCGGCCATGTGGATCACCGCTGAATGCTTCCACCAGCCAGACGTCGAGCAGCACCGAGCGCTCGGGATAGCGATGGGGAATGCGGATGAGGCGGCGACTTTGCGTCGGCACGATGCCAAGCTCTTCCTCGAGCTCGCGCCGCAGGGCCTGCCCGGGGCTTTCCCCCGGCTCCACCTTGCCGCCCGGGAACTCCCACAGTCCGCCCTGATGGACGTGCTCGGGGCGGCGGGCGATGAGGATGCGTCCGGCGGTATCGCGAATCACCGCCGCCACCACCTGCAGCATATCGGCAGGAGCCGCCGGCTCAGGTGCGATAGTCGGCGTTGATGCGGACATAATCATAGGAGAAGTCGCAAGTCCACACGGTGGCTGTCGCGCTTCCCCGACCCAGGCATACGCCGATGGTGATTTCCTCCTTCGCCATGCGGGCCGCGGCCTCTTCTTCGCGGTAGCCAGCAACTCGCCCGCCCTGCTCGGCGATCAGCAGATCGTCCAAGTACAGCCGCACCTTGGTGACGTCGAGGTCGTCGATGCCGGCCCGGCCAACAGCGGCGAGGATTCGTCCCCAGTTGGGATCGCTGGCGAAAAAGGCGGTCTTGACCAGAGGCGACTCGGCGATAGCGTAGGCCACCTGCTCGCACTCTTGCTCGCTGGCCCCCTCGCTGACGGCGACGGTAATCAGCTTGGTTGCGCCCTCGCCGTCGCGCACGATGGCCTGGGCCAGCTCCAGACAGACCGCCTGCAAGGCCTCACGGAACGCGGCGAAACCCTCATGTGCCGCCGCCAGCGTCTCGCCACCGGCCGCGCCAGTGGCGACCAGTACGCAGGCGTCGTTGGTGGAGGTATCGCCGTCCACGGTAATGCGGTTGAAGGACAGCCGGACCGCTTCGGCCAGCGCGTCCTGCAGGGCAGTCTGCTCGATCGGGGCATCGGTGGCGACGAACGCCAGCATGGTAGCCATGTTGGGCTTGATCATGCCGGCGCCCTTACTGATGCCGGTAAGGACGTAGTCCTTTCCCGCCACGCTGAAGCGCCGGCTGGCCCCCTTAGGCACAGTATCGGTGGTCATGATGGCTTCGGCGGCCAGGGCCCAGCCGTCAGCGCTCAGCGCCTGCAGGCACTGCGGCATCGCTGCGACGATGCGCTCGACCGGCAGAGGCTCCCCAATCACCCCGGTGGAGAACGGCAGCACCGCTGTCACCGGGACGCCGGTCCGTTCGGCCAGAGCCTGGCAGCAAGCCTCGGCCGCCAGCAGCCCGGCGGCGCCGGTGCCGGCGTTGGCATTGCCGGTGTTGATGAGCAGATAACGGGGCTCCGTGGTCTGCAAATGCCGCTTGGCCAACTGCACCGGCGCCGCGCAGAAGCGGTTGCGGGTGAACACCGCCGCCACCGCGCTACCGGGCGCCAGCTCGAACACCGTCAGATCACGTCGATCGGGCTTCTTGATGCCGGCCTTGCCGGTGCCAATCCGTACGCCGCGTACCGGATGCAACTCCGGCAACCCCTGCAGACCTACCGCCATCTTCTCGCCCCGCTCAGCTCAACCGACCATGGCAATGTTTGTACTTGCGCCCGGAACCGCAGGGACAGGGCTGATTGCGCCCGATCTTCGGCTGTTCGCGCACGAACGGCTGAGCCTCGGCGGCCTGCTGCACCGCCGCGGCCTCCTCGGCGGCGCCATAGCCGCCGACCGAGGCATGCTGGAACTGCATCTTGGACTCGTCCGGCCGCTGCCGCTCCTCGACCGCCGCCACGTCTTCCTGCGCCCGCACCTGAACCCGCGAGAGCACGGAGATAACCTCGCGCTTGAAGTTCTCCAGCATCTCCGAGAACATCTCGAAGGCTTCGCGCTTGAATTCCTGCTTGGGATTGCGCTGGGCGTAGCCGCGCAAATGGATGCCCTGGCGCAGGTAGTCCATGGCAGCCAGGTGATCCTTCCAGTGCGTATCGAGCACCTGCAGCATGACTGCCTTCTCGAACTGCCGCATCACCGGCGCGCCGGCCAGCGCTTCCTTCTCCTGATACTGCCGTACGGCCGCCTCCAGGATGCGCTGGCGCAGGCTCTCCTCGTGCAGCTCGTTGTCCTCGTCCAGCCAGCGCCGCAGCGGCAGTGACAGGCCCAGCTCCTTGTCCAGGGCCGCCTCCAACCCCGCCACGTCCCACTGCTCGTCGACGCTGCCGGGGGGAATGTATTCGCTGACGATGGTCTCGATTACATCCTCGCGCATGGCGGCGATGGTTTCGGACACGTCCTCGGCTTCGAGCAGCTCGTTGCGCTGCTGGTAAATCACCCGCCGCTGGTCGTTGGCAACGTCGTCGAAGTCCAGCAGGTGCTTGCGGATGTCGAAGTTGTGCGCTTCCACCTTGCGCTGGGCGTTCTCAATCACCCGCGAGACCAGGCCGCTTTCGATGGCCTCGCCCTCGCGCATGCCAAGGCGCTGCATCAGCCCCGCCACCCGGTCGGAAGCGAAGATGCGCAGCAGGCTGTCTTCCAGCGACAAATAGAAGCGGCTCGAGCCAGGGTCGCCCTGCCGACCGGCGCGACCGCGCAGCTGGTTGTCGATGCGACGAGACTCGTGGCGCTCGGTGCCAATCACGTGCAGGCCGCCGGCGGCCACCACCTGGTCGTGACGATTCTGCCACTCGGCGCGCACCCGCTCGCGCTCTTCCTCGCTGGCGTCCTCGCCCAATGCCGCCAGCTCCGCCTCCAGGCTGCCACCCAGCACGATGTCGGTACCGCGACCCGCCATATTGGTGGCGATGGTAACGGCGCCGGGACGGCCGGCCTGGGCGATGATCTGCGCCTCGCGCTCGTGGTGCTTGGCGTTGAGCACCTCGTGTTTGATACCTTTCTTGCGCAGCAGCTCGGACAGGTATTCAGAAGTCTCGATGGAGGTGGTACCGACCAGCACCGGCTGCTGGCGCCGCTGGCAGTCGAGGATGTCCTCGATGATGGCGTCGTATTTTTCCTTGGCGGTCAGGAAGACAAGGTCGTTGAGGTCCTTGCGAATCATGGGCCGGTGGGTCGGGATCACCACCACCTCCAGCCCGTAGATCTGCTGGAACTCGTAAGCCTCGGTGTCGGCTGTGCCGGTCATCCCGGCCAGCTTTTCGTACATTCGGAAGTAGTTCTGGAAGGTGATCGAGGCCAGCGTCTGGTTTTCATTCTGGATGGGCAGCCCTTCCTTGGCCTCGATCGCTTGGTGCAGGCCTTCCGACCAGCGCCGCCCGGGCATGGCCCGGCCGGTGAATTCGTCGACGATGACCACCTGTCGATCGCGGACGATGTAGTGCACGTCGCGCTGGAACAGCGCATGGGCACGCAGCGCCGCGTACAGGTGATGCACCAGCATGATGTTGCGGGCATCGTAGAGGCCATCGTTCTCGCCTAGCAGGCCGGCCTGGCGCAGCAGCTGCTCGGCACGCTCCTGCCCGCTCTCGGTCAGATAGACCTGGCGCGCCTTTTCGTCGACATAGTAGTCACCCCTGTCCTGCTCGCCCTCCTCGGTGGGCCTGTCCTGCCGCACCAGCTTGGGTGCAATCTCGTTCATGCGCAGGTAGAGGTCGCTGCTGTCCTCGGCCGGGCCGGAAATGATCAACGGCGTGCGCGCCTCGTCGATCAGGATGGAGTCAACCTCGTCGACGATGGCGTAGTAGAGCGGGCGCTGCACACGGTCCTCCTTGCGGAAGGCCATGTTGTCGCGCAGGTAGTCGAAGCCAAACTCGTTGTTAGTGCCGTAGGTGATGTCGGCATTGTAGGCAGCGCGCTTTTCCTCGGGCGTCATGCCAGCCACCACCACACCGGTGGTCATGCCGAGGAATTCGTACAACTGCCCCATCCAGGCGGCGTCGCGGCGGGCCAGGTAGTCGTTGACAGTAACCACGTGCACGCCCTTGCCGGGGAGGGCATTGAGATAGGCCGCCAAGGTCGCGACCAGGGTCTTGCCCTCGCCGGTCTTCATTTCGGCGATTTTGCCCTGGTGCAAAACCATGCCGCCGATTAGCTGGACGTCGAAGTGGCGCATGCCCAGCACCCGCCGTCCCGCCTCGCGCACCACCGCGAAGGCTTCTGGCAGCAGCGAGTCGAGATCCGCACCGTCCTTCAGTCGGGCGCGGAATTCATCAGTCTTGTCCCGCAGCTCGACATCGGAAAGAGCTTGCACAGCCGGCTCCAGGGCGTTGATCTTGTCCGCTACCTTGCGCAGACGCGCGATGATACGGTCATTGCGACTGCCAAAGACCTTCTTTGCGATAGCACCGAGCATATGAACTCCCAGAGAATCCGGCGCCAGCCCTGGACGCCCATTCTGTCTGTCATGAAAGGGGCTTACTATAGCCTATCGAACGACAGTTTTGAGTGCGTGCCGCCAATGCACAAGTCGAATGGGCAATAAGACAGCAAAATCAAATTTGGAGTTCAAGCAGCCATTGGGGCTCCCCGGGACCCGCCGGTTGCTCGCGCATGCCCGGCACCTGGAAGCGGTCCGCGAGGCGATCGCCCGCCAGCTTCCCGGCGATCTCGCCGAAGGCTGGCAGCTGGCCCGCTGTGGCGCTGACGCGCTGGTGCTCACCACCGACTCCGCCGCCCGCGCCACTCGCCTGCGCTACTCGCGCAAACGGCTGCTGGATGCCATGGAGCAGGCGCTGGGAATGCGGGCGCAGCGCCTGACCGTCAAGATCCTGCCGCCGGCGCCGCTGCGCCAGGATCCACCGCGCCGGGCACAGCTTTCGCCTGCCGCCGCGGAGGTCTTGCGGCAGACAGCACAGACCATGGAGGACGGCGCGCTGCGCCGGGCGCTGGTCAGGCTGGCCCAGCGGGCACGCAACGATGCGAACGATTGACGCGAAAAGCCGCAGACAGTCGCGCCTGTCTGCGGCCGGTGCAAATCTCGCTACCAGAGGCGCCGGGGCAGGCCCGACTCAGCCACTGACCGCAATCGGCTGATCGAAGCTGATCGGCGCGATCTCGCCGTCCTCAAACACCACCTCTTCCCACGCCTCGGCGTCGGCTAGCAGGGCACGCAGCAGCCGGTTGTTGAGGGCATGGCCGGACTTGTAGCCGGTGAAGGCGCCGATCAGGCTGTGTCCCAGCAGATAGAGATCGCCAATGGCGTCGAGGATCTTATGCCTGACGAACTCGTCGCGATAGCGCAGCCCGTCCTCGTTCAGTACGCGGTAGTCGTCGATGACCACGGCGTTGTCCAGGCTGCCGCCCAGCGCCAGCTTCTGGCTCTGCATCCACTCGATATCACGCAGAAACCCGAACGTGCGGGCGCGACTGACCTCCTTAACAAAGGAGGTGGTGGAAAAGTCGATCTCGGCGTGCTGATCCAGGGTCTTGAACAGCGGATGGTCGAAATCGATGGTGAAGGATACCTTGAAGCCGTCATAAGGCTCGAAGCCACACCACTTGTCGCCTTCCTCCACCCGGATCGGCTTTTTGATGCGGATGAAGCGCTTGAGCGCGTTCTGCTCTTCGATGCCGGCGGAACGGATCAAAAACACGAACGGCCCGGCGCTGCCGTCCATGATAGGCACTTCGGGCGCGCTGACGTCGACGTAGCAGTTGTCGATGCCGAGGCCGGCCAAGGCCGAGAGCAGATGCTCTACGGTCGATACCCGCACGCCGTCCTTGATTAGGCAGCTGGAGAGCTGGGTGTCCCCCACGCTGTAGGGGTGGGCCTTGATTTCCGGGCACCCCGGGAGATCGGTGCGGCGGAACACGATGCCGGTATTCGGCGCAGCCGGCCTCAGCGTCAAGTAGACTTTCTCGCCGGTGTGCAAGCCTACGCCGGTTGCTCGGATGCTGTTTTTGAGGGTGCGCTGCCGCATCTTGCTTCCCGTTCCACTTTTCAATGTTCCGCTGCCGCCCGGCAGCCTGGAGCACGATTTTTTTAATTATGCCTTCCGCGATGCAACAATCTTAGACCAATTTCACGCTGTTGTAAAAAAGAGTCGCATCGTTGCAAAAAAGCGACGGGCAGAACCTGCCTGTCGCGACAGTCGTCCGATCGATGGAGGCAGCTAACTCAGTCGGCCTGGCGCCGCAGGAACGCCGGGATGTCCAGGTAGTCCAGGTCGCCCTCCATGGGTCCCGGATAGCGCTCGTCGACGTTCCGCTTGCGGATCACCGTCGGTCGATCCAGCTTACCGTAATCGATTTCGCCGCTGGCCTTCTTCACCGGGATGGCCTGCAGCGGCGACGCCGTCTGCTGCTGCGGCTTCGGACGTCCGAGGCCGGTGGCCACCACGGTCACCCTTAGCTCGTCCTCGAGCTCCGGATCGATCACGGTGCCGACCACCACCGTCGCGTCGTCGGACGCGAATTCTCGAACAGCATTGCCCACTTCGTCAAATTCGCCGATGGACAGGTCAAGCCCGGCAGTGACGTTGACCAGGATGCCCCTGGCGCCGGCGATATCGATGTCTTCCAGCAGCGGGCAGGCAATGGCTCGTTCGGCCGCCTCCCGGGCCCGTCCTTCGCCGCGAGCGGACCCCGAGCCCATCACGGCCATCCCCATTTCCGACATGACCGTGCGCACGTCGGCGAAGTCGACGTTGATGAGACCCGGGCGGGTGATCAGCTCGGCAATGCCGCGCACCGCATCCAACAGCACGTCGTTGGCTGCCTTGAAGGCATCCAGCAAGGTCACATTCTTGCCGAGCACGGACAGCAGGCGCTCGTTGGGGATGGTAATGAGCGAGTCCACGTACTTGGACAGCTCCGCAATGCCTTCGTTCGCCACCCGCATGCGGCGGTTGCCTTCGAAAGGGAATGGCTTGGTGACCACGGCCACGGTTAGAATGCCCAGCTCCTTGGCCACCTCGGCCACCACCGGCGCGGCGCCCGTGCCGGTGCCGCCCCCCATGCCGGCGGTGATGAACACCATGTCGGCCCCAGACAGCGCCTCGGCGATGCGCTCCCTGTCCTCCATCGCCGCCTCGCGGCCGATCTCGGGATTGGCGCCGGCCCCCAGGCCCTTGGTGATCGAAGCACCCAGCTGCAGCGTGGTGCGGGCCGTCATGTTGCGCAGCGCCTGTGCGTCGGTGTTGGCACAGATGAAGTCCACCCCCTCGACCTGCGCTTCCACCATGTGCTGCACCGCGTTGCCACCGCCGCCGCCGACGCCGATCACCTTGATGACCGCGTCTTGGCTGTACGAATCCATCAGCTCGAACATATCGTTGCCTCCATTACATCTCGATCGGACCGATCTCAGACGTCCTTTCCCTCAAAAGTTTCCCTGGAACCACCCTTTCATCCGGGCCCACAAGCCGGACAACCCCGTCTCCCCGTAGAATTCCTGCACCTGGTGCCGGCGGTTGAGTGAGCCGAAATGCAGCAGCCCTACCCCGGTCGAATAAATCGGATTGCGGACCACGTCGGCCAGGCCTGATACGTTTTGCGGTACCCCGAGCCGGACCGGCATGTGGAAGACTTCCTCGGCCAACTCCAGCACCCCTTCCATCTTCGCCGAGCCGCCGGTCAGAACGATGCCGGCGGCGATCAGATCCTCGAAGCCGCTGCGGCGCAGCTCGGCCTGGACCAGACTGAACAGCTCCTCGTAGCGTGGCTCCACCACCTCAGCCAAGGTCTGCCGCGACAGCCGGCGCGGCGGCCGGTCGCCGACCGAGGGCACCTCGATGGTCTCCTCGGCCGAGGCCAGCTGAGACAGCGCGCAGGCATACTTGATCTTGATCTCCTCGGCATGCTGGGCCGGCGTGCGCAAGGCTACCGCGATGTCGTTGGTGATCTGATCGCCCGCAATCGGGATGACGGCCGTATGCCGGATGGCGCCCTCGGTGAACACGGCCACGTCACTGGTCCCGCCGCCCACGTCGATCAGGCAGACGCCCAGCTCCTTCTCGTCCTCGGTTAGCACTGCGTAGCTTGCCGCCAGCTGCTCCAGGATGATGTCGTTGACCGCGAGGCCGCAGCGGCGCACGCACTTGATGATGTTCTGGGCAGCGCTAACGGCGCCGGTCACCATGTGCACCCTGGCTTCCAGCCTCACCCCCGACATTCCGACCGGCTCTTTGATCCCTTCCTGGGCATCGATGATGAATTCTTGCGGCAGGACGTGCAGGATCTCCTGGTCGGCCGGGATGGCCACAGCCCGCGCGGCGTCGATGACCCGCTCGACATCCGCCGGGGTCACCTCGCGATCCCGGATGGCGACGATGCCGTGCGAGTTGAGGCTGCGGATGTGGCTGCCGGCGATGCCGGCATACACCGAGTTGATCTGGCAGCCCGCCATCAGCTCGGCTTCCTCCACTGCCCGCTGGATGGACTGCACGGTGGACTCGATGTTGACCACCACGCCTTTCTTCATCCCCCGCGACGGATGCGAGCCGATCCCGACCACCTCCACCACCCCGCCGGAGGTAACCTCGCCCACGATGGCGACAACCTTGGAGGTGCCGATGTCGAGCCCGACAAGCAGGTTGCGCTCCGATTTCTTGCTCATGTTCTATTCTCTAGGACTCTGCGGCGCCGCGCTTGCCCAAGCCAGCGCGAAACCGTTCGGGTAACGCAGATCGACGCGAACCAAGCGGGTTTCGGCAGCCGCACCTATACGCGGCAATGCCCGCAGGAAACGCTCGACAGCCAGGTCCATCTCGTCGATCCCCAACTTGACGATCACTCCGTCGGCCAGCTCGGCTGTCCAGGCCCGCCGCTCGTCCACATACAGCCGCCGGAGCTCCAGCCCAGCCTGGCCGAACAGCGCATTCAGCTTCTGAAACCGCGCCCAGACCAACGGCAAGCTGTCCGGTGGACCCTGCAGCAGCGGCAAATCCGGCGGGATAGTCTCCTCCCGGGGCTGAAACAGCTGGCCTGCGCTGTCCATCACGCCGGCGTTCCAGCGGGCGACGGCCACGCGCTCCCGGATTTCGACCACCAGGGTGTCCGGCCACTGCCGCCGCACCGCCGCCTCGGCGACCCAGGGCAAGGCCGCCACTGCCTGCCGAATACGCTCGATGTCCAGCCCCAGCATGCCCCTGTCGAGGTAGGGCAGGATGGCGGCGCGCAGTTCCTCCTCGGCGACCTTCTCCAACCGTCCGTCCAGGCGTACCGTTGCCAGCGGGAAGCGCTCCGGTGCCGCCAGCCACTGCCAGCCGGCCGCCGCGCCCGTTCCCAGCGCTGCCAGCACCAGCACCGCCAGCAGCCGCCCCAGCCAGCGCGTAGCCGACTGCGGCGTGCGCTCCGGTCCGCGCTCCATCGTCGCCATCAGCACCACCTCTCCCTTTCACTGGTGAGCAGAATCCGCCAGACCAGCTCCTCGAAGCTCAAGCCGGCGGCACGAGCCGCCATGGGCACCAGCGAGTGCTCCGTCATGCCCGGCACCGTGTTGACCTCCAGCAACCAAGGCTGGCCACTGCCGTCGCACATCAGATCTACCCGCCCCCAGCCATAACCGCCGACGGCGCGGAATGCTTCCAGCGCCAGCTCCTGCAGCTCTGCTTCCGCCGCCGCCGACAGCCCGCAGGGGCAGTGATAGCGGGTGGTGTCGGCGCGATATTTGGCGTCGTAGTCATAGAAGCTGTGCGGCGTCTCCAGCCGGATCACCGGCAACGCCTGCTGGTCCAGGATCCCGACCGTGTATTCCGCGCCGCTGATCCAGCGCTCGGCTATGACCTGCGAGTCGTACTCGACAGCGGTCCGATAGGCCCGCTCCAGCTCGGCAGCGGACTCGACCTTGGCCATGCCGATGCTGGAGCCTTCGCGGCTGGGCTTGACCATTAGGGGTAGGCCCAGCTCGGCCACGACGGTTTCCCAATCGCTGTCAGGCCGTAGCTGGACGAAATCCGGGGTCGGCAAACCGGCGCCGCGCCAGACCAGCTTGGTGCGCAGCTTGTCCATGCCTAGCGCCGAGCCGAGCACGCCGGTGCCGGTGTATGGCACCCCCAGCATTTCCAGCGTCGCCTGCAGCACGCCATCCTCGCCGCCGCGGCCGTGGACGATGATGAAGGCGCGATCGAACCCGGCCAGCTTGGTGATGCCGTCGTCGCGCGGATCGACCGGGGTGACGTCCACGCCCAGGCTGCGCAGCGCGGCGAGCACCCGCGCGCCGCTGTTGAGGGAGACTTCCCGCTCCGCTGCCCAGCCACCCTGCACCAGCGCGACCTTCCCCATGGCTTTCACCTGTTCCGTGCTGATCCGGCTCATGTCGGCAGCCTCTCCCCGATAATGTGAACCTCTGGCTGCAGCAAGACGCCCTGCCGCGCATAAACCTCGCGCTGCACCGTCTCGATCAGTGCCTCGATGTCGGCGGCGCTGGCCGTGCCAGTGTTGAGAATGAAATTGGCGTGCTTGTCCGAGACCTGCGCACCGCCCCGGCGCAACCCCTTCAGGCCACTGGCCTCGATCAGGCGCGCCGCATGGTCGCCGGGCGGATTGCGGAACACCGAGCCGGCACTCGGCTTGCCGATGGGCTGGGCCGCCGAGCGCCGGGCCAGCAGGGCCTTGGCCCGCTCCTCGACGGCGGCAGCATCGTCCGGCTGCAGCAGCAGCGTGCAGGCAACGAACCATTCTCCCGGCGGCCCTTTCACTTTCCGGTAGCCGACCTCGAAATCGCCGGGCAGCCGCCGCCGCACCTCGCCGCGACGATCGATGGTCTCGACCTCCACCACCCGTTCCCAGGTCTCACTGCCGAAGGCGCCGGCATTCATGGCGAGCGCCCCGCCGATGGTGCCCGGGATGCCGATCAGGAACTCGGCTCCGGCCAACCCCAGCTGGCTGCAGAACTTGCTGACCCGGGCGCAGTGCACGCCGGCCTCGGCTCGCACCTGCTGCGGTCCGACCTGAGCTAGGCCCTGCAGGCCTTGCGCAGTCAGAATCACCGTGCCGCGAATGCCGCCGTCGCGCACCAGCAGATTGCTGCCCAATCCGCACCAGGTCAGGGGCTCGTCCTCCGGCAGCTGGGACAAGAACAGCTGCAGGTCCGTCAGATCGGCCGGCCGATAGAGGCGATCCGCCTGGCCACCGGTGCGCCAGGTCGTATGCCGCGCCATCGACTCCTGCAGGCGCAGCTCGCCGCGCAGCCGTGCCGTCTGCAGCGCCGAGCTCATGCCTCGTCCTCCTTGCCGTAGCGTTGCTTGAGAGCGGGCCCCAGGCCGCCGATGCTGCCGGCCCCCATCGCCAGCACCAGGTCACCGTCCTGCACCACCCCCGGCAAGACCTCAATCAGCTCCTCAATGGAAGCGACGAAAACCGGGTTGACGTGGCCGCGGGCCCGGATGGCCCCGGCCAGGGCGCGGCTGTCGGCGCCGGCGATGGGTTGCTCGCCGGCCGGGTACACCTGGGTCAGCACCAGGGCATCGACCTCCGATAACGCCCGGGTGAAATCCTCGAACAAATCGCGCGTGCGGGTATAACGGTGCGGCTGGAAGGCCAGCAGCAAGCGCCTTTCGGGGTAGGCTGCCCGCGCCGCCTGGATGGTGGCCAAAATCTCGCGCGGATGGTGGCCGTAGTCGTCCACCAGCACGATGCGCTTGCCCTGCAGGTCGAATTCGCCGTAGACCTGGAAACGCCGCCCCACACCACGGAAGCCCGCCAAGGCCGACCTGATCGCCGCCTCCGACACGCCCAGCTCATGCCCCACGGCGATGGCGGCGAGCGCATTCAGCACGTTGTGCCGGCCCGGCAGGTTGAGCTCGATGTCCATTTCCAAGCCGAGATTGCCTTCGACCCGGAAGAAGGTGCGGATTCCTTCGTAGCGCACGTCCACCGCACGCAAATCGAGGCCGGCATCGAAGCCATAGGTCCGGACGGGGCGATTCACCGCCTGGGCCAGCTCACGCACCACCGGGTCGTCCAGGCACAGTACCGCCAGTCCATAGAAAGGCAGGTGGTGCAGAAATTTCAGAAAGGTGTCGCGCAAATGACCGAAATCGCCGCCGTAGGTGCCCAGGTGATCGGCATCTATGTTGGTCACTACCGCCATCATCGGCTGCAGGTAGAGGAAAGAGGCGTCACTTTCGTCGGCCTCTGCCACCAGAAAGCGACCCGTCCCCAGCCGGGCGTTGCTGTTGGCGCTGTTGAGCCGACCGCCGATGACGAAGGTCGGATCCATGTCGCCTTCGGCCAGCACGCTAGCCACCAGACTGGTGGTGGTGGTCTTGCCATGGGTGCCGGCCACCGCGATGCCGTAGCGGAAGCGCATCAGTTCGGCCAGCATCTGCGCCCGCGGCACCACCGGTACTCGCGCCGCCCGCGCCGCCACCACTTCCGGGTTGTCCGGCCCCACGGCACTGGAAATGACCACGGCGTCAGCCCCAGCCACGTGCTCCGGCCGGTGGCCGTAGACGATGCGGGCGCCGAGGCTGGCCAGCCGCCGGGTCATAGCGTTTTCACGCAGATCCGAGCCGCTCACGCTGTACCCCAGATTGAGCAAAACCTCGGCGATACCGCCCATGCCGGTGCCGCCGATCCCGACGAAATGCAGGTGTCGAACCCGCCCCATGGCGCCGGGATGGTTATGACGTTGTTGTGACTTGACGGGCGCGTTCATCGTGCGGCCTCCAGGCATCGTTGCGCGACCTGCGCTGCGGCGTCGGGCAGTCCCATGGCGCGGGCGTTGGCGGCCATGGTCCGCAAGTGCTGCGGATCGCCCAGCAGCTCTGCCAGCACCGCCGTCAGCCGCTCGGTGGTCAGGTGCTCCTGCGGGAACAACACGCCGGCATCACGTGCCACCAGATGGCGGGCGTTGGCGGTCTGGTGGTCGTCGGTCGCATAAGGAAAGGGAATCAACACCGCCGGCACGCCGGCAACGGCAAGCTCGGCGACGGTCAAGGCGCCGGCCCGGCACAGCGCCAGATCGGCCCAAGCATAGGCAGCCGCTATGTCGTCGATGAACGGCTCGACCCGCGCTTCCAGACCCAGCTCCCGGTAGCGCGCCACCGTAGCGTCGACATCGGCCGCTCCCGTCTGGTGCCAAACTTCAGGCCGCAGCCGGGGCTCCAGGCCGAGCAATGCCGCAGGCACGACCTGGTTGATGGCCGCGGCACCCTGGCTGCCGCCGAGCACCAGCAGCCGCAGCCGCCGCCCCTCTGCCGCGCGTTGAATGGTCGTATCGGCAGCCAGACGGGCGATTTCAGCGCGCACCGGATTGCCAGTGTGCACCGCCTTAGCGTACTGCTCGAAGACACCGGCAAAGCCGGTCATGATGCAGCTTGCCAGCGGCGCCAGCTTGCGGTTGGTGAAGCCGGGAATGGCGTTCTGCTCATGGATCAGCAGCGGGATCCCCAGCAGCCGCGCCGCCAGCACGCCCGGCCCCGAGACGTATCCGCCCATACCCAGCACCGCGCGCGGCCGGTGCCGCCGCATGATGCGCAACGCCTGCAACGTGCTGCGCGCCACCATCCAAGGCGCAGCCAGCCAGCCGCGCAGGCCGCGCCGACGCAGCCCGCGCACGGTCAGCCACGCGACCGGGATGCCGGCCGCAGGCACCAGCCGCGCTTCCAGCCCATGTCGGGTTCCCAGCCACACCACCGGGACGCCGCGCCGCCGCAGCTCCTCGGCCACCGCCAAGCCGGGGAACACATGCCCCCCGGTACCGCCGGCGACGATCATCAGCGGACGCGTGGCTTGGCTCATGTCCGCCTCCTTGCCACGGGCTGGGCGCTGACCGTGGCCAGCCGCAGCTCGATGCCGGCGCGGAGCAGCAGCGCCAGGGACACCAGGGTGCAGATCAGGCTGCTGCCGCCGTAGCTCATCAAGGGCAGGGTCAGCCCCTTGGTCGGCAGCAGCCCCATGTTGACGCCGATGTTGATGAACGCCTGCATGCCGAACCAAAGGCCGATGCCATAGGCCAGATAGCCGCCGAATTGCAGGCCCAGGCGGATGCTGTGCAAGCCGATACGGAAGGCCCGGGCGACGATGAGGCCGTACAGACCAATGAGGACGATGACGCCGAGCAGCCCGAGCTCTTCGGCGAACACCGCGAACACGAAATCGGTGTGCGCCTCGGGCAGGTAAAACAGCTTTTGCACACTGGCCCCCAAGCCCACCCCCAGCCATTCGCCCCGACCGATGGCAATCAGCGACTGGGTCAGCTGGAAGCCGGACGCGAACGGATCCTGCCAGGGGTCGACGAAGGCGGTCAGGCGCGCCCAACGGTAGGGTGACATAATCACCAGCAGCCAGCCGGCCAGCACCACCGGGGCGGCCAGCACGACGAACCACGGCAAGGGCGCGCCGGCGATGAACAGCATGCCCATGGCGGTGGCGAAGATGACCACCGCTGTGCCGAAATCCGGCTCCATCAGCAACAGCAATCCAACGACGGCCAGCGCGAGCAGCGGCGGGATGAAGGCCGAAACCCGATGCCGAATGGCCTCGCCGCAACGCGCCAGATAGGCAGCCACGTAGATGAGGATCAGCGGCTTGGCGGCTTCGGAGGCCTGCAGATTGAACACCCCCAACGGTATCCAGCGCGCCGCCCCATTGACCTCGCGCCCGATTCCTGGGATCAACACCAGGGTCAGCAGCAGAACCGCCAGGCCGAGCAACACCACGTTACTCTTTTGCCAGCTGGCCAGCGGCAGGTGCAGAACGACGAAGGCCAGCCCCGTCCCCAAGCAGAAATAAGCCAGCTGCCGCTTGAAGTAATAGAAGGCGTCACCGGTATCCCGCTCGGCAATGGAGACCGAGCTGGACAGCACCATCACCAGCCCCAACAGGGCCAGGACGGCGATCGCGCCCAGCAGGGAACGGTCGACATTTGGCCAGAGTGCCGGCGCGCGGCTCCGGCGCTGCTCGACGGCTTCGGTCATGGCAAGGCTCATAGCACCCACCTCCGCACCGCCGCCCGGAACGCTTCGCCACGCTGCTCGTAGCCGGCGAACATGTCGTAACTGGCGCAAGCCGGCGACAGCAGCACGGCGTCTCCCGGCCGTGCCAAGCGCGCCGCTTCCCGCACCGCCGTATCCATGTCGGCCGCGCGCACCACCGGCAGCACCGTGCCAACCGC
>Ga0079224_100001577_pt1 | contig 26503 bp, 19 predicted proteins | sample Stecom2015_FD_80414 | JGI IMG/M metagenome (GOLD analysis project Ga0079224, IMG submission 80414) | Agricultural soil microbial communities from Utah to study Nitrogen management - Steer compost 2015 | ecosystem: Environmental > Terrestrial > Soil > Agricultural land | place: USA: Utah... | reverse complement strand
GACCTCTGGCCGGACAACAACCTCGTCACCGGCGACGGTGTGCGGTTCCTCGACTTCGAGCGGGGCCGGGTGCGCAGTGCTCTGGTCGACGCCGCCCACATGCTGGTGCCGTTCGTGTCCGGGCCCGAACCGCTGGCGCTGCCGAGCGGTATGAGCGAGGCGATGATCGCCTCGTGGCGCGCCGAGGTGGCCGACCTGTGGCCGTCGCTGACCGAGGAGGACACCCTCAGCCGGTATCTCCTCGACGCGGGCCTGCTGCTCGTCTGGCAGGCCACGTGGCGGTGGCTGCCCGACCTCGCCGCCGCGGGACAGGACGGTTCCTCCGGCGGTGCGGAACGGATGACGGCCGCGCCGCCGCGGCAGCGCGCCGCCGCGCTCGCCACGTGGTGGCGCGACCTCGGCAGGCACGCCGACCGCGAGGGCGACCCCGCGGACGGGCCTGCGATCTCGGCGCACGCCGAGGCCGTGGCCACGGCCCTGGACGCGCGCTTCGGGCCGGACCTGCAGCTTCCCCTGTACCCGGCGTTCCGCTGAGCTCGGGCGGGCGACGGCCGCCGCGTGCGGCGTCTCCCGCCCGCGGCCAAGGTTCGCCGGACCGTTCGCACGCCGTTACCCGCGGCTCACCGCGGGTGCGCACCGGCGCGCGATCGTGCCGGGTGTGGCGATCGACGAGATTTCGCAGACCCACCGCCCCGCGACCCCCGTTCCCGCCCAACCCGCCGTTCCCGATTCGCTTGCTGTGCCCGCTGGGCCCGAACTGCGTCCGGTGCGCAGGTTGGCCGTGCTCGGCGACTCGACCGCCGTCGGGCTCGGTGATCCGCTGCCCGGAGGGCGGTGGCGGGGTGTCGGCCCGCTCGTCGCGGCCGCGTTGGGTGTCGAGCCCGACGCGTACGTCAACACCTCCTTCACCGGCGCCCGGGTGCGCTGCGTGCGCACGGTGCAGCTGCCCGCCGCGCTCGAGCACACGCCCGATGTCGCCGTCGTGATCGTCGGGATGAACGACACGCTGCGGTCCGACTTCGACCCCGCGGCGCTGACCGCCGACCTGGACGCGACCCTCTCCGCGCTGAGGGACGCCGGGGCGTTGCCGGTCACGATGCGCTACCACGACCACGGCCGGGTGTTCCGCATGCCGGGGCCGTTGCGCCGAGCCCACGCCGCGCGGGTGGACGCGCTCAACCGCGTCGTCGACACCGTCGTGGCCCGCCACGACGCGGTGTGCGTCGACCTCGACCAGGTCCCGGGCGCCTACGACCTGCGGGCGTGGAGCGTCGACCGGCTGCACCCTTCGGAGTTCGGCCACCGGCTGCTGGCACGCGGCGTCACCGACGCGGTGGGCGTCCGCGGATACGCGGTGCGCGAGCCGGTGTCGCTGACCTGCGCGGGCGGTGCCCGTTCCAGCACGGTCGACCACGTGGCCTGGCTCGTCGGCAAGGGCGTGCCGTGGCTGTGGCGCCGCGGACGCGACCTGGTGCCGTACGCCGCGGGGATCCTCGTGCGCGGTCTATTGCGCAGGGACCGCGCCCCGGAACCGGATCAGCCGCTCGCCGAGGTGTGGGAACCCGACGGGTGGGAGCCCAGGACCGTCTGAGCCCGGCGGCGCCCGGATCGTCACCCCGGCCGGATACCGTCGGAGGTGTGCAGCAAGACGAACTGTTCACGGTGAACGAGGACGTGGCCCCGCCTCCGGTGTCCGACGAGCCCCATTCCCCGCCGCAGCCCCCGCCCGGCTCGCCGCTGGCCGTGCGTATGCGGCCCCGGACGTTGGACGAGGTCGTCGGCCAGCAGCACCTGCTCGGGGACGGCGCACCGCTGCGCAGGCTTGTCGAAGGGGCCGCACCGGCCTCGGTGCTGCTGTACGGACCGCCCGGCACCGGCAAGACGACGCTCGCCAACCTCGTCTCGACCGCCACCGGCAGGCGGTTCGTGGCGCTGTCGGCCCTGTCCGCGGGCGTCAAGGAGGTGCGCGGGGTCATCGAGGAGGCCCGGCGGCGCCGCAAGTACAACTCCGAGGACACGGTCCTGTTCATCGACGAGGTCCACCGCTTCTCGAAGACCCAGCAGGACGCGCTGCTCGGCGCCGTCGAGGACCGCACGGTGCTGCTCGTGGCCGCGACGACGGAGAACCCGTCGTTCTCGGTCGTCTCGCCGCTGCTGTCGCGCTCGCTGGTGCTGCAGCTGCGTCCGCTGACCGACGACGACATCGCCGGGCTCGTCGACCGTGCGCTCACCGACGAGCGCGGCCTGGGCGGCACCCTCGAGCTCACCGACGACGCGCGGGCGCACCTGATCCGCCTCGCCTCGGGGGACGCCCGACGCGCGCTGACAGCCCTGGAGGCCGCGGCCGACGCCGCGAGCGTCACCGACCACGGCGTCATCGATCTGGAGACGGTCGAGGCGACCGTGGACAAGGCCGCCGTGCGCTACGACCGTGACGGCGATCAGCACTACGACGTGATCAGTGCCTTCATCAAGTCGATCCGCGGCTCCGACGTCGACGCCGCGCTGCACTACCTGGCCCGCATGATCGAGGCGGGGGAGGACCCGCGGTTCATCGCCAGGAGGCTGGTGGTGCATGCGAGCGAGGACATCGGCATGGCCGATCCGACGGCGCTGCAGTCCGCCGTCGCCGCGGCGCACGCGGTCCAGTTCATCGGCATGCCCGAGGGCAGGCTCGCGCTGGCGCAGGCCACCGTGCACCTGACCACGGCGCCGAAGTCGAACGCCGTCATCGCCGGGATCGACGCCGCCCTGTCGGACGTGCGCGGCGGCGGGATCGGGACGGTGCCGCCACATCTGCGCGACGGGCACTACGCCGGTGCCGCGAAACTCGGCCACGCACAGGGCTACCGCTACCCGCACGACGTCGCCGAGGGCGTCCTGGCGCAGCAGTACCCGCCCGACGAGCTCGTCGGGCGGGACTACTACAACCCCACGTCGCGCGGCGCGGAGCGCACCCTGGCCGAACGGGTGCCGAAACTGCGGCGCACGATCCGCGGCGGCTCCTGATCAGCCGCCGCTCACCCCGGGCCGCCCGTTCTCGACCCTCGCGGTGAGGCTGCGCAGGAACGAGGGATCCGCCTCGGTCGTGACCTCGACGTCGTACCAGCCGCGGTGCGTACGCCACGGCACCTCGACCGACCGGCCCGCGGCGACCACGACGAACCGGGTCGCCGGGGCGTGGTGGCGGGAACGGAGCCGGAACGTCAGCCGTGCGGTGCCGTGGTTGGTGATCGTGAGTTCCATGCCGAGGCGCCGCGGCAGGGCCCGCGAGGTGACCTCGACGCACGCCGCGGCGCCCTGCGCGTCCCCGCGCAGCTCCCACCAGGCGCGGTTCGGCCCCTGGACCACCACGCGGTAGTCGTTCCCGGACGGGGACAGGTGCACGGTGTGCTCGCCCCGGACGTCGTGGTGCGCGGGCTCGTCCAGTTCGCCCGCGTACGGGTAGATCGCGAAGTGGGCCGATGCGGACCGGTGTTGCGCAACCGCACCGCCAGCGTGCCGTCGGCCCACCGGCCGGAGACCGAGGGCTGGTAGGGCAGCGCCCTGGCGGGGCGGGTGCCGGGTTCGGCCGTCGGCATCACCTGCTCGTCCGGGACCTCTGGGTGCCACCGCGGCACCGGTTCCGGCACCGGCCCCGGCGCGGACACCCGTGGTGGCCGCGCCTGCCTGGCGAAGTCGAACGCGTTCGTCAGATCACCGGCCACGGTGCGCCGCCACGGGCTGATGCCGGCTGCCTCGACGCCGGTCCAGCGCTCCAGCAGGCGCAACACCGACGTGTGGTCGTACACGGTGGAGTCCACGAATCCGCCCACCGTCCACGGCGACACGATCGTCATCGGCACCCGGGGCCCGAAACCGATGGGCCGTCCGGCGAACCGGTCCTCGTCGCCGGCACCGCCACCGACACCGGCACCGTCGGACGGGGGTACGGGCGGCGGCACGTGGTCGAAGTAACCGTCGTTCTCGTTCTCGTCGAAGTTGATCAGCAGCGCGGTGCGCTCCCACGTGCGCTCGTGGGAGGCCAGTACGTCGAGCACGTCGTGGATGAGGCGGGCACTCTCGAGCGGTGTCGAGGCGCTGGGGTGCTCTGACGCGGTCGACGGCGGCACGAGCCAGGTCACCGCGGGCAGGGTCCCTGCGGCGACGTCGGCGCGGAGCCGGTCGACGAGGGTGCCGGGCTCACTGCGGTACACCGCGCGGTCGAACAGGCTGCGTTCGGCAGGGGACAAGGTGGCGAGCCCGGCCTCGAGCCGGCCGAGGAGCCTCCGCCGCTCGGGTTCGTCGGCCTCGGCCACGACGTCGTAGAACTCACCCGCGGTGCGGAACTCGCCGTCCACCGCGGCCAGCGCCTTCGACGCGACCCGCTTGAACGGGACGAAGAACTCCACGGCGTTGTCGGTGAAGTTGTCCCACTCCTGGTAGATCCGCCACGACACGCCCGCCTGCTCGAGCGCCTCGGGATAGGTCGGCCAGTCGTAGCCGGGGTGGTCGTACTCGTAGGCGTCGTTGCCGACGGCCCGTCCACCGGTGACCGGTTCGATGCCGGTGGTGCCCGTCCAGAGGTAGTTCCGGTTCGGGTTGGTGGAGCCGAACACCGAACAGTGGTAGGCGTCGCAGACGGTGAACGTGTCGGCGAGTTCGTACTGCAGCGCCAGGTCGGCGCGGTCGTAGTAGGTCATCGTCGCCGGGGTCTTCGCCGGGATCCACCCGTCGTTCCACCCCCGCGCCCATGCGGCGCCGCTGCCGTCCCAGCTGTGGTCCAGGTCGTCGAGGTACTGGATCTCGCCCGGTTCGCGGCCCTCCCTGGCGGCCTGCTCGCGCAGCGAGACGGCAGTACGGGGGCCCGCCCGCCCGCGGCTGGGCGAACACGGGGCCGCCGCCCAGTAGTTCGAGCGGGTGCGCGTCGGAGAATCCCCGCACCCCGCGCAGCGCGCCGAAGTAGTGGTCGAACGAGCGGTTCTCCTGCATGAGCACCACGACGTGCTCCATGGCGGCGAGTCCGCCGGTGCGCATGGGCCTGGCCAGTGCGGCGTGCACCGACGGCGGGAGCATCGAGGCGGCGGCACCGGCCGCGCCTGCGGCGAGCACGCCGCGGCGGGACACTGCTGAGGTGAGCCCTCGCCGAGAGGACCGGGCGGGCTGCGGGTGGTGTGGGTGGCTTGGGTGCTGTGGGCGCTGTGGGCGCTGTGGATGTTGCGGAGATCCGGAGGAGGACGGCATGTGCTCACCGTCGTCCGGTGACGTCAACCGGCGATGATCGACAGCTGACGCGTGGCCCACGGGCGGGCGACCGTCGTGGGAGATCGCCGTGGGTCGTGGGAGATCGCCGTGGGAGATCGTTGCGGGCGACACGCCACGCGGGGTCTCGGCGAGGGCCGCCAGGGTGACGGGGGCGACGCACGGTAGCCTCACAATTCCATCGGTCCCCACCCACGACCCGATGTGACGACCGATGTGTTGTCGCCATCGATCCATGAATGAGGAGGGCACGTGTCGGCAGGGCAGATCGCCGCACTGGTCGCCGCGGGCGCCTTCGTGCTGCTGGTGTTGTTCTTGGCGATCGCGCTGGTCAAGCTCGGCCGCACGCTCGACGAGGCCACGGTCGCCATCCGGAAGGCCCACGAGAACACCGATCCACTGCTGCACGGCGCCAGCGACACCATCACGCACGTCAACACACAGCTCGAACGCGTCGACGGCATCACGTCCAACGCGCAGACCGTGACGGGCAACGTCTCGGCGCTGTCGTCGGTGTTCACCGCGACGCTCGGCGGCCCGCTCGTGAAGACGGCGGCGCTGTCGTACGGCATGAGCAAGGCCATCAAGGCGCGGCGTGCGGCGAAGGCCGAGAACGGCAAGCACTCGCTCCGGCGTGGGAGGAAGAGCAGGAAATGAAACGCGTCTTCTGGCTCGGGGTCGGCGTGGCCGCGGGGGTCGCGCTGTCCCGCAAGGCCAGCGAAACCGCTCGTCAAGCCACTCCGGCGGGGTTAGCCTCGAACGTGGGAGACGCCGTGCGAGAGCTCGCAGGCGCCCTCGGCGCGTTCGGAGCCGACGTGCGTGCCGGAATGTCCGAGCGGGAGCAGGAACTGAACCAGATCGTGCAACGGCCGGTGACCCCGGCGCGGCCCCCGGAGGCAGGTGCTCGTCCGGCCCAGGCCGCGCGTCCACAGCCGCAGCGGGCGCCGCAGCAGCGGCCTGCGCCGCGGTCCGGCGCGCCCGCGACCGGTCCGGCGCGTGCCGAGCAGCCCCGCCGGGCCCAGGGTGAGCGTTCCGCCGCGACCCGCAGGGCGCGAGCTCCCCGGGCGGAGGGCTGAGCCGCCGGGAACACTCCCGCGCACAGCAGGCGAGCCCTTCGCCGTCTTCGCCCGTTCCGGCCCAGCGCCGGCCGCCGCACGCGGCCGGACGTTCGACACGGCGGCCGGGGCCCCGGTGCGGCCCCACATCCGTCCGCCACATCCTGCGAGGAAGCTCCAGTGGAAACACACGAAATCAGCAAGCGGTTCCTCGACTACTTCGAGGGCCACGGCCACACCCGCGTGCCCAGCGCGTCGCTGATCCTCGACGATCCGACGCTGCTGTTCGTGAACGCGGGCATGGTCCAGTTCAAGCCGTACTTCCTGGGCGAGGTGCCGCCTCCGTACCCGCGTGCGACCAGCGTGCAGAAGTGCGTGCGTACCGGGGACATCGACGAGGTCGGCAAGACCACCCGGCACAACACGTTCTTCCAGATGGCAGGCAACTTCTCGTTCGGCGACTACTTCAAGGAAGGCGCCATCGAGCGTGCGTGGGGCCTGCTCACGTCGTCGCAGGACGCCGGCGGCCTGGGGTTCGACCCCGACCGGCTGTGGGTGACCGTCTACGAGCACGACGCCGAGGCAGCAGGCCTGTGGCGGGACATCACGGGGATCCCGTCGGACCGCATCCAGGTGCGGGACGGCAAGGACAACTACTGGGACATGGGTGTGCCGGGCCCGGGCGGGCCCTGCTCCGAGATCTACTACGACCGCGGGCCGGAGTACGGCCGGGACGGCGGTCCGGTGGTCGACGAGGACCGCTACCTCGAGATCTGGAACCTCGTGTTCATGCAGGACGTCCGCGGCGAGCAGAGCCCGAAGCTCGGACATCCGCCGATCGGCGAACTGCCGCAGAAGAACATCGACACCGGCATGGGCATCGAGCGCGTGGCGTTCCTGCTCCAGGGCGTCGACAACGTCTACGAGACCGACCTCGTCCGCCCGGTGATCCAGCGTGCTGAGGAGTTCTCCGGCCGCCGCTACGGTGCCGACCACGCCGACGACGTGCGGTTCCGCGTCATCGCCGACCACGCGCGCTCCGGCGTGATGCTGATCGGCGACGGCGTCACGCCCGGCAACGAGGCCCGCGGCTACGTGCTGCGCAGGTTGCTGCGCCGGATCGTGCGCGCCGTGCGCCTGCTGGGCGTGCACGAGCCGGTGCTGCCGGAGTTCGCGAAGGTCGTGCGCGACGCGATGTCGCCGTCCTACCCGGAGATCGCCCGCGACTTCGACCGCATCAGCGACGTCATGCGCCAGGAGGAGGAGACCTTCCTGGCCACGCTGACCAGCGGGTCGCGCATCTTCGACCTGGCCGCCGAGGAGACCAAGCGGTCCGGCGGCTCGATCCTGGCCGGGGACAAGGCGTTCCAGCTGCACGACACGTACGGCTTCCCGATCGACCTGACCCTCGAGATGGCGGCCGAGCAGGGCCTGTCGGTCGACGAGGAGGGTTTCCGCACCCTCATGGAGGAGCAGCGGCAGCGCGCCAAGGCCGACGCGGCCTCCCGCAAGACCGGCCACGGCGACCTGTCGGTCTACCGCCGGCTGCTCGAACAGCACGGCGAGACCGACTTCCTCGGCTACACCGATCTGCAGGCCACGGCCCGGGTGGTCGGCCTGCTGGAGGACGGCGCGCCCGTGCCGGTGGTCGGCGAGGGCCGCAAGGCGGAGGTCATCCTCGACCTCACGCCGTTCTACGGCGAGAGCGGTGGTCAGATCGCCGACACCGGGGTGCTGGTGGGCCACGGGGTCGAGGTGAAGGTCACCGACGTGCAGAAGCTCGTGCCGGGACTGTTCGTCCACCGCGTCGAGGTGACCGGAGGTGAACTGGCCGTCGACACCGAGCTGACCGCGTCGGTCGACGAGACGCGCCGCCGGTCGATCGCGCGGTCGCACTCGGCCACCCACCTGGTGCACGCCGCGGTGCGCGGTGCCTACGGCAAACGCGCCGCGCAGGCCGGTTCGCTCAACTCTCCCGGTCGCATGCGCTTCGACTTCACGACCGCGGGGTCGGTGTCGTCCGACGTGCTCACCGAGGTCGAGGAAGAGGTCAACGACTACCTGCAAACCGACGTCGAGGTCGCGGCCTACACCACGACGAAGGACAAGGCCCTCGAACTGGGCGCCATCGCCCTGTTCGGCGAGAAGTACGGCAACGACGTGCGCGTGGTCGACATGGGCGACTACTCGCGTGAGCTGTGCGGTGGCACGCACGTCGACCGCATCGGCGAGCTGGGTCTGGTCAAGCTCGTCTCGGACGCCTCGATCGGGTCCGGTGTGCATCGCGTCGAGGCGCTCGTCGGGACCGACGCCCTGCGGCACGTCCGCAAGGAACAGCTCCTGGTGTCCCAGCTCGCGGGCACGTTGAAGGTGCCGACCGAGCGGATCCCCGAGCGGATCGACGACGTCCTCTCGCGGCTGCGCAGCGCCGAGAAGGAGATCGAGCAGCTCAAGACCCAGCAGGTGCTCGGCTCGGCGGGATCGCTGGCCGACGCCGCCGAGGAGATCGGCGGCGTGTCGCTCGTGGCCAAGCGGCTCGACGGCGGCATCGACGCGGGTGGCGTGCGTGCGCTGGCGGGGGAGGTGCGCAACCGGCTCGGTTCGCGTCCCGGCATCGTCGCGCTGTTCGCGCCGACCGACGACGGCAAGGTCAGCTTCGTCGTCGCCACGACCGCGGCCGCGCGCGAGGCAGGCCACGCCGCGGGCAAGCTCGTTCCCTCGTTCGCCGAGGCCGTCGGCGGGCGCGGTGGCGGCAAGCCGGACATGGCCCAGGGCGGTGGCAGCAACCCCGCCGGTATCGACCAGGCGATCGCCGCGCTGCGGAACGCCCTCGCGAACGGGTGAGTGAGATCCAACCGGACCGGCCCGGGATCGACGATCCCGGCGCCGGCCGTCGGCTTGCCGTGGATGTCGGATCCGTACGGGTCGGCGTGGCGCTGAGCGATCCCAGTCCGATCCTGGCGACTCCGCTCGTTACCCTCACGAGGGATCCGGAGGGGGATACCGACATCGGCGAGCTCGTCTCGCTCGTCGCCGAACACGATGTGGTCGAGGTGATCGTGGGACTCCCGAGGACGTTGGCCGACCGGCACGGCACCGCCGCCGAGACCGCGGCGGACTACGCAGGCCGGCTCACCGACCGGATTTCCGTTCCCGTGCGCCTGGCCGACGAGCGGCTGACCACGGTCACCGCGAGTCGCATGCTCTCCCAACGCGGAGTGAAGGGGAAGAAGCAGCGTGCCGTCGTCGACCAGGCGGCCGCGGTGGAGATCCTCCAGGCGTGGATCGATGCGCGCAGCTCCGCGATCGCGAGGGGAGCGGGCCCCGCATGACGACCCCACACGACGGCGGAGACCCGCGGTCCCGCCCGCCGCGCCGTGCCCAGGCCGCCGAACCGCCCGCGCCGGGCGACGGGGCGTGGTTCGACGACCGCGTCCCCGCCGACGAACCGCCACGGCCGGAGCTGCCCCGAAGGGAGCGGCCGGGGCGGCCACCCGCCGCCCGGCGCCCGGTGAACGACCAGCGGGCAGGCGATCCGCCCGCCCGCGAGCCTGGTCCCGGTCATGCCCGCGACCAGGGGCCGCCCCCGGGGCCGCCGCCCAAGCACCCCCGCAGGCAGCCGCCCCCCGAACGGCGCCCGCGGCACGCGGCCCCCGACACGCCCGCCCCGGGAGCACCGGCCCCCGAACCCGGTATGCCCCCGGCGGCGAGACCGCAGGCCCGGCCGAGGCCCCCCGCCGCCAGGCCGGACCAACCCCGCCCCGACGTTCCCCGACCCGAGGCACCCGACCAGGACGCACTGCGTCCGGATCCGCGCGCAGGTGGACCGGGACATCCCGACCATCCGCCGTCGCGGCCCGCGATGCCCCCGGTGCCGCCTCCGCCGGCCGCGCCCGGCCCGGCTCCGCATTCGGCCTCCCGGCCGTCGATGCCGCCGGTGCCGCCTCCCGGTGAGGAACGCGCGATGCCGGAGCGGGGCCTGCCCGAACCGCCGCCGGGGCCGCGTCGCGGCGCCAGGCGCGCACTCCACCCGAACCACGGCGTGGACGCCGACGAGAGCCCCACGCAGACCTTCGCCCTCGGGTCGGTCGCCCACGGCCTGGACGGCCACCCCGACCCGTACGACGAGACCGACGACGACATGAACCGCGACCACCGTTACGACGACCGCCACGCCGACCGCAGACACGGCGTCCCCTACGACGACCAGTACGACCCCGAGTGCGGGTCCGGGTACGCCGACCCGCGTTTCGACCGGGCCCCGGACGACAGGGCCCCGGACGATCGGGCCCCGGACGACTGGGGCCGCGGTGACGAACGCGGTGACGACGGGCTGATCGACGAGCTCGGCGCCTACGACGCCTACGACGAGTACGGCGAGTACGACGAGGGCGACGACTACGGCGACTACGACGCAGAGGACGACGATCGGCGCGGTGGCGACCGCGCCGAACCGGCCTACATCCCCGGCGGCCCCGACGACGAGGAACCCCCGCGGACCCGGCGTGGCCGCGGCAGGCGTGCGTTCCGCTGGATCGCCGCCCTCGCCGTGCTGGCGCTGCTCGCGGGCGGCGCCTACATCGGAGCGCGTGAACTGCTCGGCTTCGGTTACGAGGACTACGAGGGCACCGGCGACAGGGACGTACTGCTGCACGTCCAGGACGGCGACTCCACCAGGACGATCGCCAACAAACTCGACAAGCTCGACGTTGTCGCCAGCTCCTCGGCGTTCATCGCGGCCAGCGAGGACGACCAACGCGTGCTGTCCATCCAGCCCGGCTACTACGTGGTCAAGACGAAGGCCTCCGGCGAGAGTGCCGTCGAGACCCTGGTCCAGCCCGACGCGCGCGTGGGCCAGGTCGAGATCCGCGCGGGCACGCGCCTGTCGGACAAGGGCAGCGGCGACGAGGTGCAGCCCGGGGTCCTGTCCCTGCTGTCGCAGGCCTCGTGTGCGGAGCTGAACGGCGAGAGCACCTGCGTCAGCCCGGAGGAGCTGCAGAAGACCATCGCCTCGACCGACCTGACCGAGCTGGGCGTGCCCGAATGGGCGGCCGAACCTGCGCAGAAACACGACGCGCAACACCGGCTCGAAGGCCTGATCTCGCCCGGCGTGTACGACGTCGAACCCGGCTGGGACGCCAAGCGGATCCTCACCGAGGTGCTGTCGACGTCGGCCACCCGGATGGAGGCGGCGGGCCTGCCGAACGCGGCGGGCGCGACGGGCTACTCGCCGTACGAGATCCTGATCATCGCCTCGATCATCGAGGGCGAGGGCGTGCAGAACGACTTCAGCAAGATCGCCAGGGTCATCTATAACCGGCTCGACCAGGACATGCCGTTGCAGATGGACTCGACGATCAACTACGTGCAGAAGGACCCGAACATCCGCACCGAGTCGCGGTGGCGGTCGCAGCCGGGGCCGTACAACACCTACCTCAACCCGGGCCTGGTGCCGACCCCCGTCGGAGCGCCCAGCACCGACGCGATCACCGCCGCCGAGGAGCCCGCCGACGGGCCGTGGACCTACTTCGTGGTGTGCGAGAAGAACGGCCTGTCGTGCTTCAGCGACAACCACGCCGAGCACGAACAGAACGCGAAACGGGCACGGGAGAACGGTGTCTACTGACCACGCGCGCCGCGCCGCCGTGCTCGGCTCGCCCGTCGACCACTCGTTGTCGCCGGTGCTGCACCTGTCGGCCTACCGCGCGCTCGGCCTGCCCGACTGGACCTACGACCGCATCGAGATCGACGCCGACGGGCTGCCCGGCTTCGTCGACGGGCTCGGTCCCGAGTGGGCGGGCCTGTCGGTGACGATGCCGGGCAAACGCGCGGCACTGGCCCACGCCACCGAGGTGACGCCTCGCGCGCAGGCCGTCGGTGCGGCCAACACGCTCGTGCCGGTCGGCGACGGCTGGCGGGCCGACTGCACCGACGTCGACGGCGTCACCGGCGCGTTGCGGGTGGCGGGTGGCTACGACGGCGGCACCAGGGCGGTCGTGCTCGGCGCCGGTGGTACGGCCGCCGCGGCGGTGGTCGCGTTCGCCGATCTCGGCGTGACGTCGGTGCGTCTGGTCGTGCGCGAACCGGCGCGGGCAGGCGAGACGACCGAGGCGGCGCGCCGCGCCGGACTCGACGTCGACGTGCTCCGCTGGTCGGAGGTGGACATGGCGGCGCTGACGGCCGACACGGACGTCCTCGTCAGCACCGTGCCCTCGGAGGCGCTCACCGCGGACCTCGAGGCGATCGCCGGGGTCGGCTGCGTGCTCGACGTCATCTACCACCCGTGGCCGACTCCGCTCGCCGACGCGGTGGCCGCGCGCGGCGGGCGGATCGCCACCGGCCTGGACATGCTGCTGCACCAGGCGTTCGGCCAGGTCGAACAGTTCACCGGCCGGACGGCTCCGCGCGAGGAGATGCGCCGGGCCCTGCGTGAGGCCACCGGCGGCGTGCTCGAACTTCCCGTCTAGACCGGCGCGGCCGACGAACGGTGGGTCGTTGCCCGAAAGCCTCCCGGAGTTCACCTGTCACTCGTAAGGTGGGCGCCGACTTCTGGGAGGTAACCGTGCGTCGATCGCGTTGGATGTCCGTGTCCGTCGGCCTGGCCCTGTCGGCCGGCCTGGCCGTGTCGCCCGCCGCGGCGAACACCGCCCAGCCGCAGGAGCGCGGCGGTCCGCAGGACGTGCGGTTCGCGACGTTCAACGCCTCGCTCAACCGCGCCGCCGAGGGCGAACTGCTCACGGATCTGTCCACACCGGACGACGAGCAGGCACAGAAGGTCGCCGAGGTCATCCAGCGCAACCGGCCGGACGTCCTGCTGATCAACGAGTTCGACTACGTCGCAGGCGGCGCCGCGGCCGACGCGTTCCGGGACAACTACCTCGAGGTGGGCCAGAACGGCGCCGAGCCGATCGACTACCCGCACGCCTACACCGCGCCGGTGAACACGGGCGTGCCGACCGGGTTCGATCTCAACCGCGACGGCAGCACCGACGGGCCCGACGACGCCCACGGGTTCGGCGACTTCGAAGGCCAGTACGGCATGCTCGTGCTGTCGAAGCACCCGATCGACACCGACGGCGTGCGGACGTTCCGGAACTTCCTGTGGAAGGACATGCCCGGCGCGACGCTGCCGAGTGACCCGGCCACGCCCGACGAGGGCGACTGGTACTCCGACGAGATCCTCGACGTGCTGCGGTTGTCGTCGAAGTCCCACTGGGATCTGCCGATCGAGATCGGCGGGCGCACCGTGCACTTCCTCACCGCCCACCCCACGCCGCCGAGCTTCGACGGCGAGGAGGACCGCAACGGCACCCGCAACCACGACGAGATCCGGTTCTGGGCCGACTACGTCACGCCGGGCAAGGGCGACTACATCTACGACGACGACGGTGTTCGCGGCGGCCTCGACCCCCGCGAACGGTTCGTCATCGCCGGTGACTACAACGCCGACCCGCACGACGGCGACAGCGTCGACGCGGCCGCGACCCAGCTGCTCGACGCACCGCGCGTGCGTGACACCCGCCCGGGCAGCGTCGGCGCCGTGGTGGCCGGCCGTCAGGAGGGCGGCGCCAACGACGACCACGTCGGCCCGGCATGGCTCGACACCGCCGACTTCGCCGCCGAATCACCCGGCAACCTGCGGGTCGACTACGTCCTGCCGTCCCGCGGACTGATCCCCCGCGGCGGTGGCGTGTTCTGGCCCGTGCCCGGTACCGAGCTGGCCCGCCTCAACGACGCCTCCGACCACCACCTGGTGCGCGTGGACCTGCTCGTGTCGTGACCCGATCGGCAGGCCCGACGCATTAGCGTGTCGGTATGAAGATCGCGGTACTGGACGACTATCAGGACATCGCGCGCGAACTCGCCGACTGGGACTCGCTCGGCGCCGAGGTCGACGTGCTGACCGAGCACATCGCCGACCCCGACGCCCTCGTGGACCGCCTCGCCGGATGCGAGGTCGTGGTGGCCATGCGCGAACGCACGCCACTGCCTGCGGAGGTGTTGCGCAGACTGCCCGACCTGCGGCTCATCGTGAGCCTCGGCGGGCCGCGGAACCCGTCGATCGACCTGAAGGCGACGGCCGAACTCGGCATCGTCGTCTCGCACACCGGATACCTGCCGCATCCGACGGCCGAGCACACGTGGGCGCTGATTCTCGCGGCGATGCGCGGTCTGCCCGGCGAGGACCGTTCGCTGCGCACGGGTGGCTGGCAGACGACGGTGGGTCGCAGTCTGCAGGGCGCGACCCTCGGCGTCGTCGGCCTCGGCAGGCTCGGCTCCCGCGTCGCGCGGATCGGCCAGGCCTTCGGCATGCGCACCATCGCGTGGAGCACCAACCTCACCGAGGAGAAGGCCGCCGAACACGACGTGGAGGCCGTGAGCAAGGAGCGGTTGCTCGCCGAGTCCGACGTCGTGACCATCCACCAGGTGCTCAGCTCCCGGACCCGCGGCCTGATCGGGGCGGCCGAGCTCGCGGCGATGAAGCCGACCGCCTGGCTGGTGAACACTTCGCGCGGGCCGATCGTCGACGAGGCGGCCCTGATCGAGGCGCTGCGGCAGCGGCGGATCGGCGGCGCGGCACTCGACGTCTACGACACCGAACCGCTGCCGGCCGACCACCCGCTGCGGGACCTGCCGAACACGGTGCTGACCCCGCACGTCGGCTACGTGGTGCGCGACCTGTACGAGGTCTTCTACCGCGACGCCGTCGAGGACATCGCCGCCTACCAGGCCGGGGAACCGATCCGCGTCATGTCCCTGTAGCCGGCGATCCGGTTGCCGACGTCGTCGCCCACACGAGCCTGTACTGGTGTTTGCAGGCCGAGCCCGGCCGCAGGGCCGAGACGCGCAGTGCCGAGACGTGGAACGCCGACGCGGTCACCTTCGGCTGACCGCGTCGGCGTGGGTCACGCGCCGAGCTTGCCGACGACGTCGCGGCCGTAGGCCTCCAGCGTCTCCTCGTTGCGATCGTGCATGAGGTACATCGCGAACTGGTCGACGCCGAGCTCGGCCAGCTCCTCGAGTCGGCGCACGTGCTCCTCGGCGGGACCGAGCAGGCAGAACCGGTCGACGATGTCGTCGGGCACGAAGTCGGTCGACGGATTGCCCGCCCTGCCGTGGTGGGCGTAGTCGTAGCCCTCCCTCGCGGCGATGTAGTCGGTCAGTTCGCGGGGCACGGGCCCCGAGTCGCCGTACCGGGCCACGAGGTCGGCGACGTGGTTGCCGACCATGCCGCCGAACCAGCGCAGCTGGTCCCGTTGATGGGGCAGGTCGTCGCCGACGTAGGCCGGTGCCGCCACGCAGATGGTGATGCCCTCCGGATCGCGGCCCGCCGCGCTCGCCGCGTCCCGCACCGCCCCGATCGTCCATCGCGCGATCGCCGGATCGGCGCACTGCAGGATGAACCCGTCGGCGTGCCGCCCGACCGTGTCGAGCGCCTTCGGGCCGTAGCCCGCCATCCACATCTCGAGCCTGCCGCCCGACACCCACGGCAACCGCACCTCGACCTCGCGCAGGGTCGCCGGGCGGCCCTCGGCGAGGTCCTTCACCGTGCGCATGCAGTCCCGCAGGGTGGCCAATGTGGAGGGTGGCTTGCCGATGACGCGGTGTGCCGAGTCGCCGCGCCCGATCCCGCACACGGTGCGGTCGCCGTGCATCTCGTTGAGGGTTGCGAACAGTGAGGCCAGCACCGACCAGTCGCGCGTACCCGGGCTCGTGACCATCGGCCCGACGGTCAACGACGAGGTCGCGGCGAGGATCTGCGAGTAGATGACGAACGGTTCCTGCCACAGCACCACCGAGTCGAACGTCCACGCGTAGCGGAATCCCTGCTGCTCGGCCGCCGCGGCCGTCCGCACGACCTCGCGAGCGGGCGGGTCGGTCTGCAGTACCACTCCGAAGTCCACAGCGCCTCCCTCAGTTCAGGTACTGACACAGATCGCGGGCGAGGAACCGGCCGTGCCCGGCCGAACCGAGGTAGGTGCCGCGGTCGACCACGACGCTGCCGCGGGAGAACACGGTCTCGCACCGGCCGGTGAGACTCATGCCCTCGTAGGCGGAGTAGTCCACGGCCGTGTGGTGGGTCTCGGCCGAGATCGTCTGGTGTGCCGCCGGGTCGTAGATGACGATGTCGGCATCCGCTCCCGGCGCGATGACGCCCTTGCGCGGATACAGCCCGAACATCCGCGCCGGTGTCGTCGCGCACGCCTCGACCCAGCGAGCCAGGGAGATCTCCCCGGCCACCACACCCTGGTGCAGCAGGTCGATGCGGTGCTCCACCCCGGGCATGCCGTTGGGGATCTTGGTGAAGTCGCCGCGGCCCAATTCCTTCTGGTCCTTGAAACAGAACGGGCAGTGGTCGGTCGAGACGACCGACAGATCGTTGGTGCGCAGCCCACGCCACAGATCCGGCTGGTGGTGCTTCTCGCGGAGCGGGGGAGAGGCGACGTACTTGGCGCCCTCGAGGTCGGGCGCGGCCAGGTCCTCGATGGACAGATAGAGGTACTGCGGGCAGGTTTCGGCGAACACGTTCTGGCCCGTGTCCCGTGCCTCGGCCACCGCCGACAATGCCTGTGCCGCTGACAGGTGCACGATGTACAGCGGCGCGCCCGTCACGCCCGCGAGCGTGATCGCCCGCGAGGTCGCCTCGCCCTCCAGCTCCGGTGGCCGGGTCAGGCCGTGCTGGTGCGGTTCGGTCTTGCCGTCGGCGAGCGCCTTCGCCACGAGCTGGTCGATCGCGATGCCGTTCTCGGCGTGCATGGCGATGGTTCCGCCGATCTCGGCGGCCTTGTCCATGGCGCGCAGGATCTCCCCGTCGGTGGAGTAGAACACGCCGGGGTAGGCCATGAACATCTTGAAACTGCTCACCCCGGCCTCGACGCACGAGTCCATCTCCTTCAACGTCGTGTCGTTGACGTCGGAGACGATCATGTGGAAGCCGTAGTCGATCGCGCAGTCGCCGTCGGCCTTCTCGTGCCAGGAGTCCAGTGTGGACAGCAGGGAACCACCCTTGGGCTGCACGGCGAAGTCGATGATGGTGGTCGTCCCGCCCCAGGCGGCCGCTCTGGTTCCCGTCTCGAAGGTGTCGGCGGAGAACGTCCCGCCGAAGGGCATCTCCATGTGGGTGTGGGCGTCGATGCCGCCGGGCATGACGTACTTGCCGGTGGCGTCGAACACGGCGTCGAAGACCTCGTCCGGACGCTGGTCGGTGCCGGATGTGAAGAAGCCGGGTGCGGCGACGGCGGCGATCGTGTCGCCGTCGACGAGTACGTCGGCGGGGGTGGCGCCGGTGGAGCTCAGGACGGTGCCGTTCGTGATCAGTGTGCGCATTGCGGGATCACCCTCCTCACGGCGTGACGAGCGAGTCGTAGGAGTCGGGCCTGCGGTCGCGGTAGAACGCCCACAGGTCGCGCACCTCGGCCAGCAGGCCCATGTCGAGATCGCGGACGACGACCTCGTCGTCGGTGTCGGAGGCGGCCTCACCCACGAGCTGTCCACGCGGATCGGCGAAGTAGGACTGTCCGTAGAAGTCGTTGTCGCCCAACGGTTCCACGCCCACGCGGTTGATCGCGCCGACGAAGTACTCGTTGGCGACCGCCGCCGCGGGCTGTTCCAGCCGCCACAGGTACTGCGACAGGCCGCGGCTCGTGGCGGAGGGGTTGAACACGATCCGCGCACCCGCCAGCCCCAGTGCGCGCCAGCCCTCGGGGAAGTGGCGGTCGTAGCAGATGTACACGCCGATCCTGCCGACCGCGGTGTCGAACACCGGATACTCCGTATTGCCCGGCCGGAAGTAGAACTTCTCCCAGAATCCCTTCACCTGAGGGATGTGGTTCTTGCGGTACTTGCCGAGGTAGGTGCCGTCGGCGTCGATGACCGACGCGGTGTTGTAGAGCAGGCCGGGCTGCTCCTGCTCGTACATCGGCACGACGAGCACGACCCCGTGCCGTTCGGCGACCTCCTGCATCAGCACCGTCGTCGGACCGTCCGGAATGGACTCGCTGCAGGAGTAGTACTCGTTGTCCTGCACCTGGCAGAAATACGGCCCGTAGAACAGTTCCTGCAGGCAAACCACCTGAGCTCCCTGCGAGGCAGCACGGGAGATGGCGTCCACGGACGCCGCGATCATCGAGTCCTTGTCACCGGTCCAGCGCTGCTGAATCAATCCTGCTCTGATCACGTCGTTCATGAATCTCCTCCTCGAGTATCGGAGTGGACGCCGCGCCGTGCGCGGACGGGGACAGCACCAGGAAGACCAGGAAGGCCGACACCAGGCCGACGATCCAGCTGTAGTCGTAGAGCGGTTGCAGGAAGGGGATCAGTCCGTGTTCGGGGAACGGTCCCGCACCGGGCGCGGAGTAGGCGCCGCCGACGGCGAGCACGGCACCGACCGCCGTGGCGACGAAGGCCCGCCAGTTCCAGCCAGCCGTGTACCAGTAGCGTCCGCCGCGTTCGGCGAACAGGTCGGTCAGCGACAGCATGCGGCGTGCCTTCACCCAGTAGCCCGCGGCCAGCACACCGGCGATGGTGGCGAGCACGCCGCCGTAGAAGCTCAACCACGCGTAGATGTAGATGTTGGGATCGGAGATCAGCCGCCACGGCTGCACCACGATGCCGATCACCCCGGTGATCAGGCCGCCGGTGCGGAAACTGATCCGGCGCGGGAAGGCGTTGGAGAAGTCGTACGACGGGCTGACGACGTTCGCCGCCAGGTTGGTCGTCACGGTCGCCAGCACGATGCCGATGAGCGCCGCCACCACCACGATCGGTGAGTCGAACCGGCTCGCGAGCTGCACCGGATCCCAGATCGCCTCGCCGTAGACGACGATGCCGCCCGAGGTGATCATGATCGACATGATCGCGATGAACGACATCGTGGTCGGCAGTCCGAGGATCTGTCCCCAGACCTGCTTACGCTGGCCCTTGCCGAACCGCGTGAAGTCCGACATGTTCAGCGACAGCGTCGCCCAGAACGCGATCATGCCCATCAGCGACGGGGCGAAGACCGACCAGAACTCGGTGCCCCAGCCCAGTTGGGACTCCTGCGAGAAGATCGGGCCGAATCCGCCCGCCTCGACGAGGATCCAGATCAGCAGGATCACGAAGCCGATGCTGACCAGCGGCGCGCCCCAGCTCTCGAGGCGCTTCACCGCCTCCATCCCGCGCCAGATGATGCCCATCTGCAACGCCCAGAACACGGCGAAGCACAGCCACAGCGTCCACGGTTGGTCGTAGACGACCGCGGCGTCGGTCCACCCGGAACCGGCGAGTTTGCCGACGATGACGAAGATCGCCTGCCCGCCGACCCAGGTCTGAATGCCGAACCAGCCGCACGCGACCAGCCCCCGCATCAGTGCGGCGAGGTTCGCACCGCGGATTCCGAAGAACGCGCGGGTGAAGACCGGAAACGGAATGCCGTACTTCGTGCCCGCATGACTGTTGAGCAACATCGGCACCAGAACGATCAGGTTGCCGATCGCGATCGTCATGAACGCCTGCACCCAGTTCATCCCGATCGCGATGAGTCCGGACGCGAGAAGGTAGGACGGAAGGTTGAACGCCATTCCGTTCCACAGTGCGAATTAGTTGTAGGTGGTCCAGGTTCGCCGCTCGAGCGGCACCGGGGCTAGCTCATCGTTGAAGTTCCGGCTGCCGGCCAGTGACGACGGATCGCGGAGCTCCACCCGCCCGTCGGGGTGGCGGAGTTGTGCCGTTGTCGACGCCATTGGCGAATCGTGCGCGCCGCGGGGACGCGGCGGGCACTGGCAGAGTGTTCACCGTTGGCGGTGTGCGAGCACAGAATGTCGATTGCGGAATGCGCGGAAAGCTCGCGGTAGCGGTGCGGAAATCGCGCGGAAACAATAGCGCGGCGAATCGGATGTCCGGATTCGGGGTGCCGTAGGCGCATGCGTGGCGGCGGGCGTCCGAACGGAGCAGCAGCCGGAGGCGTCCGGACGATCCGCAGTCCGGTTCGGACGGAGTACGCGGGGGCGGGGGCGAGACAGTCCCGCCCCCGCGGTGATCCTGGCCCGCCTCAGAAGCCGAACACGCCGTTGGACTCGGCGTCGGCGAGGCAGCTGTTGTTGTAGGTGGTGGTGAAGTGGACCGGCTTGCCGCGCCAGTGGCCGTGGGCCGAGGCGCGCACCGGTTCGTGGATCATCGGACAGGCCTGCGCCGTGGTCTCGAGCGCGGCGGGCTTGCCGTCGGCCTCCTCGAGAGCGGCACACGCCTGGGCGCTCGTCGGATGGGTGCCGCCCGCGGGACCGCACAACAGCTGCGTGAAGGCGATCGTGCCGTCGGTCTTCGACAGGGACAGCGACAGCGCCGACTCGGGCGGGTCGGCCGCCGCCTGTCCTCCGAGGGACAGAACGGCGAGGCTGCACGCGGCGGCCGTGACGGTTCGGGACAGGCGGGCGCTGAACGTACGCATGACCTCGATATCGGCACGACCGGCGACCGGCCTGTGTTACTCCGACGGGTGGTCGTTGTCCCCCGATAGGGCGAGAACGTCGGTGATGAGCAGGGCGACGTGGAGCGAGACGATCGACTCCGGGTCGTCGAGGGAGACCTCGAGGGTCTGCTCGATCCGCGCCAGCTGCTGGTAGTACGCCGTGCGGGAGGTGTGTGAGGCCGCCGCGGCCGCCGACTTGTTGCCGCCGTGCTCGCAGAACCGGCGCAGCGCCTCGACGAGGCGACTGCCCGTGGCCGCGTCCTTGTCGAGCAGCGGGCCGAGCTCGCGGCGGGCGAACGTGTGGAGCCGGTCGTCCTCGGCGAGCAGGTGCAGCAGGCCGAACAGCCGCAGGTCGTCCAGCCGGTGGTAGCCGCGCGGAGGGCACCGGTCGCGGTGCAGCGCCGCCGCGGCGACGTGGCCCGCCTCGACGAGACTGCGGCCGGCCTCGGCCGGGGTGTCGACGGCCGAGCCGACGCCGAGCACGAGCGTCGCCGACGGCCGGGTCTGGCGGACCTCCCTGCCGAGCCGGCGCAGCACGGCATCGGCGTCGGCCTGCGGGGACAGGGCCAGCAGCGCGTGCACGCTCGTGCCGTCGACGCCCGCCACGAGCGCGGGCACCCGCGCGCGCCGCATCGCGAGCGCGGTCGCCTCGGCCAGGTCCGGCAGCAGCGAACCGGCCGACGCGGTGGCGCCGCTGTCCCCGGTGAGCCGTGGCCGGATCGCCACGGCGAGCAGCCGGCGGCCGGTGAGCGGCACGTGCAGCGCTTCGGCGCGGGCCACGAGCTCGGACAGCGGGGTCGTCGGTGCGACCTGCCCGGGACCCGGTGTCGGGGTGGCCGGGCCGGCGAGCAGCTGCGCCAGCACGTCGCGGTGCGCCTGCCGCTCCAGGCTCTCGGCCGCACCGTCGACGAGCCGGTGCACGGCCAGCGCCGACGCCGCGCGCTCGGCCACCACGACGTGGCGGTGGGGAGGCCGCTCGCCGCACACCACGACCAGGCGTCCCCAGTCGCGGCCCCGCGCGCCGACGACCGTGACGAGCCAGCCGGTGCGCGTGTCGTAGCCGGTGCGGTCGCCGGTCCGCACGCCGCGGGACCGCCGGTGCCAGTCGCTGAGCAGGTCGCGCGGGTCGGTGCCGCACGCGTCGTAGGCCAGCACGTCGTGGGCCAACGTCTCCAGGACGACGGCGTGCCCGGTCAGCCGGGCCACCTCGCGCAGCACCACGTGCGGCTGCGCACCCGCGACGGTGAGTTCGGTGAACGTCTCGTGCACCTGGGCGGCGGCGCGCAACTCGTCGACCTGCGCGTCGACGATGAGGCCGTTGACCGCCTCGGTGATGGTGACGTAGCGCGTCTCGCGGGAGAGCGTGATCAGCGGGAGCCGGTGCTTGTCCGCGGCCGCCACGAGCGCGTGGGGCAGCCGTTCGTGCCAGTGGCGTACCAGTTCCACCACCAGCCCCGCCACGCCGACCGCGGCCAGATCGTCGACGTACCGCGCCAGGGTGTCGTCGTCGTCCGGCAGCGCCACGCCGGTGGTCAGCACGAGTTCGCCGCCCTTGAGCAGCGGGGCGATCTCGGTGATCTCGGCGACGTGGACCCACCGCACCCGCCCGTCGAGGCCGTCGGCCCCCGCGACGACGTGCGGGCCGCCCTGCCGCACGACCGGCAGCGCCAGCACCTCCGCGACCGTCGGATACATGCCACCCCCACCTGTGTGACGGAAGGGCAGACTGTACGGCGCGGTGGGGGAGTCCGTACAGATTGCGTGTGGCATCGGTGCCCGCGGGGCCGCGAGACTCGAAGCCATGACGGAACCGGACCTGCTGCAGCGGCACCGCGCTGTCCTGCCGAACTGGGTGTCCCTCTACTACGACGAACCCATCGAGATCGTGCGCGCCGAGGGCAGGCGCGTCACCGACGGATCGGGCCGGACCTACCTCGACTTCTTCGCCGGCATCCTGACCAACGCGATCGGCTACGACGTCGCCGAGATCTCCGACGCCGTGCGCACCCAACTGGACACCGGCGTCCTGCACACCTCGACGCTGTACCTGATCCGCAAGCAGGTCGAGCTGGCCGAGCGGATCGCGGAGCTGTCGGGAATCCCCGACGCCAAGGTGTTCTTCACCAACTCCGGCACCGAGGCCAACGAGACGGCGTTGATGCTGGCGACGCAGTACCGCCGCAGCAACCAGATCCTGGCACTGCGCAACTCCTACCACGGCAGGGCGTTCGGCACCGTGGGCATTACCGGCAACCGCGGCTGGTCGGCCAGCGCACTGTCGCCGGTGAAGGTCAGCTACGTGCACGGCGGCTACCGCTACCGCAGTCCCTTCGCCGGCCTGGACGAGGCCGCCTACGTCGAGGCGTGCACCGAGGACCTCCGCGACGTGCTGCGCACCACCACCTCCGGCGACGTGGCCGCACTGATCGCCGAGCCGATCCAGGGCGTCGGCGGGTTCGCCACCCCGCCCGACGGGCTGTTCGGCCGCTTCAAGGAGGTGCTCGACGAGTCCGGCATCCTGCTCATCTCCGACGAGGTCCAGACCGGCTGGGGTCGCACGGGTGAGCACTTCTGGGGCATGGACGCGCACGGCGTCACTCCCGACCTGTTGACGTTCGCCAAGGGGCTGGGCAACGGCCTGGCGATCGGCGGGGTCGTGGCCAGGGGCGAGATCATGGACTGCCTCGGCGCGAACTCGATCTCGACGTTCGGCGGCAACCCCGTCTCCACCGCGGGTGCGGCCGCCACGCTCGACTACCTGCTCGACCACGACCTGCAGGGCAACGCCGCCAAACAGGGCGCCACGCTCATGGCCGGGTTGCGCGAGATCCAGTCCCGCTGTGCCGTCGTCGGCGACGTGCGGGGCAAGGGACTCATGATCGGTGTCGAACTCGTGCGGCCGGGCTCGCAGGCACCGGGCGAACCCGATCCGGCGGCCGCTGCACGGGTCCTCGAGGAGACGAAGGCGCGCGGACTGCTCATCGGCAAGGGCGGTCTGCACGGCAACGTACTGCGCATCGCCCCGCCCATGACCCTGACCGACGAGGAGAGCGCCGAAGCGCTCGCGATCCTCGACGACTCGCTGGCGGCGGCCTCGGCGTGACTCTCTCGACCCGTACGGAAACCCCGTACTGAAAACCCGCGCTGAAACCCCGGCCCACCGACGACGCGAAACCACCGACGGCGCGAAACCACACGAAGGCGCGAAACCACAAGACGCGAACGCAGGGAGTTCTCTCGTGACCGAGCACATCACCCACCGGATCGCGGGCAAGCCGTGGAGCGGGCCCGCCGAACGCACCGGGGACGTGTTCGACCCGGCCACCGGTGCCGTGAAGGCGACCGTCGACTTCGCAGGACCCGGCGAGATCGACGAGGCCGTGCGGGCGGCCGCCGCGGCGTTCCCGGCGTGGCGCGACACCTCGCTCGCGGGCCGTTCCCGCGTGTTGTTCCGCTTCCGGGAACTGCTCGCCGCCCGGCAGGACGAACTGGCCCGCATCATCACCGCCGAGCACGGCAAGGTCGTCTCCGACGCGGCGGGTGAGGTCGCGAGGGCGCTCGAGAACGTCGAGTACGCCTGCAGTGCACCCCAGCTGCTCAAGGGCGAGTTCAGCGAGAACGCCCCCACCGGGATCGACGTGCACTCCACGGCCCGGCCCCTCGGCGTCGTCGGCGTGATCTCGCCGTTCAACTTCCCGGCCATGGTGCCGTTGTGGTTCGTGCCGAACGCGATCGCCTGCGGCAACACCGTGGTGCTCAAGCCCAGTGAGAAGGACCCGTCGGCATCGCTCTTCATCGCCGAACTGCTCGCCGAGGCGGGTCTGCCCGACGGGGTGCTGAACGTGGTGCACGGCGACAAGGTCGCCGTCGACGCGCTGCTCGAACACCGCGACGTGCAGGCGATCTCGTTCGTCGGCTCCACCCCGATCGCCCGCTACGTCTACGAGAAGGCCACCGCGGCGGGCAAACGGTGCCAGGCCCTCGGCGGGGCCAAGAACCACATGGCCGTGCTGCCCGACGCCGATCTCGACGGTGCTGCGGACGCGGCCGTGTCGGCGGGCTTCGGTTCGGCGGGGGAGCGGTGCATGGCCGTGTCCGTCGTCGTGGCCGTCGACCCGATCGGCGACGAGCTCGTGGCGAAGATCACCGAGCGGATGCGCGCACTGCGCGTCGGCGACGGCAGGGACCCCGATTCGGAGATGGGCCCGCTCGTGACCGCCGCGCACCGCGAGCGGGTCGCCTCGTACGTCGCGGCGGGCGTGGACGAGGGCGCCGAGCTGGTGGTCGACGGCAGGAACCCGGACATCCACGGTGGCGGCTTCTGGCTCGGCCCGACCCTGTTCGACCGGGTCCGGCCCGAGATGTCGATCTACACCGACGAGATCTTCGGGCCGGTGCTGTCGGTCGTGCGCGTGGCCTCGTTCGACGACGCCGTGGCGCTCGTCAACGCCAACCACTACGGCAACGGCACCGCCGTGTTCACCACCGACGGCGGAACGGCACGCCGGTACACCGGCGAGGTCGAGGTCGGCATGGTCGGGGTGAACGTGCCGATCCCGGTGCCGGTCGGGTACTACAGCTTCGGCGGGTGGAAGGACTCGCTGTTCGGCGACAGCCACGCCTACGGGCCCGAGGGCTTCCACTTCTTCACCCGCCGCAAGGTCGTCACCTCGCGGTGGCCGTCCGCGCCCTCCGGCGCGGCCGGCGAGCCCGCGGGCGGAGGGGTCAACCTGCGATTCCCCGGCAACGCGTGACCCACGGTCGCTGCCCAGCACCGTAAACTCGAACGGTGTCACCGGCCGGGGCCGTCGCGGTCCCCGGCCGGCGGAGCCCGTGACGGTGAGGAGGTGCTCGTTGGCCAGCGCGGAGGAGCGGCGCTTCGAGGTGTTGCGCGCGATCGTCGCCGACTACGTGTCCGAGCAGGAGCCGGTGGGTTCCAAGGCTCTGGTCGATCGCCACAACCTCGGTGTCTCCAGCGCGACCGTCCGCAACGACATGGCGGCGCTGGAGGAGGACGGCTACATCACGCAGCCGCACACGAGCGCGGGCCGTATCCCGACGGACAAGGGCTACCGGCTGTTCGTCGACCGGCTGTCGGAGATCAAACCGCTCTCCAGCGCCGAGCGCAGGGCCATCGAACGGTTCCTCGAGGGCGCCAGTGACCTCGACGACGTGCTGCGCCGGTCGGTGCGGCTGCTGGCCCAGCTCACCCGCCAGGTCGCGGTGATCCAGTATCCGACGCTGACCAACTCGACGGTGCGGCACGTCGAGGTCGTGCCGCTGACCTCGGCCCGGCTGATGCTCGTGCTGATCACCGACACCGGACGCGTGGACCAGCGCACGGTGGACCTCGGCGACGTGATCAGCGAGGACGGCGTGGCGATGCTGCGCGACCAGCTCAACAGCGCACTCGCCGGGCGCAAGCTCGCCGACGCGGCCGCGAAGGTCTCGGAGCTGCCCGAGCAGGGCCCCGCGGAACTGCGCGACGTGATGACGCGGGTCTCCACGGTGCTGGTCGAATCGCTCGTCGAACACCCCGAGGACCGGCTCGTGCTCGGCGGCACCGCCAACCTCACCAACAACGTCGCCGACTTCCCGAACTCGCTGCGTGAGGTGCTCGAGGCGCTCGAGGAACAGGTCGTCGTGCTGAAGCTGCTCGCCGCAGCCCGCAACCCCGGTGCCGTCACGGTGCGGATCGGTGAGGAGAATGAGGACGCGCAGATGCGGAGGACCTCGGTCGTGTCGATCGGTTACGGCT
>Ga0079224_100001576_pt1 | contig 26506 bp, 22 predicted proteins | sample Stecom2015_FD_80414 | JGI IMG/M metagenome (GOLD analysis project Ga0079224, IMG submission 80414) | Agricultural soil microbial communities from Utah to study Nitrogen management - Steer compost 2015 | ecosystem: Environmental > Terrestrial > Soil > Agricultural land | place: USA: Utah... | reverse complement strand
TCGATGTGGACGCCAAGGACGCGCCCGTTGCAAACACCGTATCCAACGGCAATAGCGAGCTAGCCCTCGAGCTCGATCAGGTGAGCTTCGCCTACAAGCCAGGCGTCCCGGTGCTGCACGATATTCAGCTGAAGGCACGTCGTGGCGAGAAGATCGCACTGGTAGGGCCCACCGGTTCGGGCAAAAGCACGATCACCGCGCTGTTCTTGCGTTTGTACGAGGTGGAGCAGGGCGTGGTACGCGTCGATGGCCAAGACGTCCGAGGCCTCGATCGCACCGAGCTCCGGCGCCGATTCGCCGTAGTGCCGCAGGACGTCTTCTTGTTTCCGGGCACGCTGGCCGACAACATCGCCGCCGGCGAAAAGCCGGACCTAGCGAAGGTCGAGCTGGTCTTGCGCCGTATCGATGCCTTCGATCTGTTGGCCAAGCGCCGCGGCGGACTCGAGGCCGCTGTCGAAGAGGGTGGAACCAATTTTTCGGCCGGTGAGCGACAGCTGATTGCCTTTGCTCGAGCGCTCTACCGAGACGCCCCCATTTTGATTTTGGACGAAGCCACGGCCAGCGTGGACAGCGATACCGAGGCACGCTTGCAAAAGGCGCTTCAAGAAGTGATCAAAGACAGAACCGCGCTGGTCATTGCGCACCGGCTCTCTACGGTCAAAGCATCGGATCGCATCATCGTGCTTCACAAGGGGCAAGTAGTCGAAAGCGGCAACCACGACGAGCTGCTGGCCGCCGACGGGCTTTACCGCGCCCTTCATGACCTGCAGTTCGCCAGGCAAGCCGACCCCGATGTCGTCAATTGAGCATGGTAGGAATGGACCGATTCCCGATTCGCTTCGAGGCCTGGTACCGAGTCTTGTTCGGGGAGCGTCGACGACCCCGAGGGGCTCGCGCGGCAGCTGCGGCCGGTTTGACGGGTTTCAAAACAAGCCGATGCTGAAATGAAACGCGCCAAGGTCTTCCCAGAAGCGCTGATTGCTGCGATTGGGCAATACCTTGTCCAAAAACCGGTCCACGTTGATACCATAATCGAAAACCAGCGGACCCACTGGCGTGCCCACGCGTAGCCCCGCACCCACCGCGTAACGCAGCCTCGCAGGCTCGACCACCGAAGCCTCGGTGCTCGTCCACAAGTTTCCTGCATCCACGAACACCGCGGTGCGCAGCGTTTGTCCAAGTGGAATACGCAGCTCCACACGCGGGTTGATGAAAAAGTCTCCGCCGCGGATCACGACTTCGTTGGTGGTGAGACAGGTATCCGGCGGCTCGGCGCTGCTACAGGCAGGGTCGCGCGCACTTTGCAACAGCCGCTGCGCGATGTCTTCGGGGATCATCGCATCCTGTAAGAATCCCCGAATCGTATCGAAGCCACCCATGAAGAACAATCGATCGGGATAGGTACGCGATTCGTTCGTCAACTGCTGGATGTATCCCCAGCGAAAGCTGGCCGCCAGCGATAGGCCATCGTCCCTCAGCCTGAGGTAGCCGGCGACGCGATTCGTGTAGCGCAGAAAATCGCTGGGGGTGGCTGCAAACACGCCGGCATCGCCGAGCGTGCCAGCGCTCTCGTTGCTTTCGACCGGATTGGCGTTCACGTGCTCGATTCCTCCAACCACGAAGGTGCCCGAGGTAGGATCGAGCGGTTGATCGCGGCGGTCCCAAGCGACCTCGACGCGCTGGGCGAAGGCCACGGTCGTACCCTCGGGAACGCGGAACACGTTGCGCAGCTGCGGATTGGCGCGCACGTATTCCTCCAGCGCGCCCTTTTGTTCCTCACCGAAAATGGTTGCATCGTTCAGCTCCAAAGATCCGCCTATTTGAGCGGAGATCTGGCGCAGCGGTCGATACATCAGCGTGAGCAGTGCCGCGTCCTTCGTGATGCCGAAGTCTCGCGAATTGTCGCGCACGTCCAGGCCCTCGATGCTGAGGCGAAATGGCGGACCCAAACCAATCTCGGGAAATTCGAGCGTGATCGAGTTGCGGCGCTCCAAGCGTTCGATGAGGCTCAGTTCTTCGAACTTGTCGCGCACGTCTTTCTCGAAGATCAGGGCAATGGGCAAAATGCCGAGCTGGCTGCGCGCGGTGAGTTGAATCGCCGATCCAGCAATGCTGCGGTGGCCATACTCGAAGGTGAGCCGAAAACCGTCGCCCGTGCTGAAACCCGAACGCGTGTCCACGTACTGCAGGTTCTTCTCCGACAGGGTGACGACCACCACCTTCTCCCGCGCCGGCACGTAGGGATCCAAAAATCCGACGGTTACCGACGCGAAGACACCAAGACTCGCCAGCTGCTCTTCGGTACGGCGTACCAGGCTACGCCGGTACAAGCCCCCGGCTTCTAGTGCAATCCGTCGCCTGATCAGGCCTTCTTGAGTGCGCCGAGCGCCTCGCACTTCGATGCGCGAAACGCGAACCTGTTCGCGTTCGGCAATTTCGAAGCGGACGCGACCCCTGGTGTGATCGAACGACAGATCGAGCGCCGTGGTCACGTCCGCAAACGCGTACGCCTCCTCGGCGTAGCGCTCCAAGAGCCGCTGGCGGGCCGCTTCGACCTCGACCAACGACAGGGGCGCTCCCGGAACGAGGTCTGCCACCTCCAGCAGGTCTTGCTCGACCAGCGCGTGATTACCCGTGAACTGCACGTCGTACAGCCTAGTCAAGGGTCCCAACTTGACCGGAATGGCCACCTCGGCCGTGTCGGAACAGGTCCGGGATTCTCTGCGGCTGGCGGTGCAGCTGGAGCCCTCCACTTGGTCCTCGGGCAAGGGCAGGCCGATCTCGTCGTAGCTGCACGCGAACCGGGGCAAGCGCAGAGGTTGCATGAGCCGACAAACCCCGGGCTGCGCACGCGGGTCACAGCGGCCACGCACCAGGCGTGCTGGACCGATGCGAGCGCTCAGGTAGCCGCGCGCGTGGTACAGGTCCTCCAAGTGCTGGAGCGCGCGCTCGTACACGTCGGGAATGTAGTGCTGCCAGGGGTAAGCGCGATCGGGGCTAACGCCCGGGTTGGAGCTGCCATGAGGGCCCAACACCGACGAGACCGCGCCCGGATCCACCGGCTGCAAGGAGGCATCTCCCGGCAGCTCATCGGCCAAAAATCCGTCCAGCTCCGAGTCGAGCTCGGCCGCACTGAGGGGACCGGTCAGACAGGGATAGCGGCGCCGTTGCACCCGGACGCGAGCACCTTCACTGACGTGAAACCAAAGCTCCACGATGGCGCCGTCACGGGTCTTACGCTCTTCGAACCGCGTTTCGACGTCCAAGAATCCGCGACGCTGATAAAATTCACGCAGCCGTTCGTTCAAGGCGGCTCCGGAATAGTCGTCCGGGGCTTCTCCGAGCAGCTCGCTTTCCAGGGTTCCAGCGTCGAACGTGTGATTGTTGACGAAGAACAGACGCACCAGCGGGCCCGCATCGACGTCGACGATCAAGTGTGCTTGCGCGTCTCGAACGACCAAGCGATGGGCCACTGAAGCTCGATGCAATCCAGCCTGCTTGAGCTTCTTGGCCAGCGTCTCGTCCGCCTTGGCGAGGTCCCGCTCACTTGCCACATCACCGACCTCGAGCTCGTAATCGGCTAACAAGTGTTGGATGCGCTGTCGATTCGCTTCGGGCACGACACTGAAGCGCCGCTCGGCTATCGAGAGCGGAGCTCCAGCATCGACGACGATGCTCAACAGCACACTGCGCGGGTCGTCCGTGTCGACCACGAACGCCCGCGCTCGGGCCATTGGGTACCCCTGGCGGCGGTGAGCGGCCTCGACCCGCGCAGCGATTCTGGGCAGGTCGTCGGCGATCACGTCCGCGCCGACCTCGACCTCTGCGGCTGACAGCGTTTCTTCGCGACCGAAACGGCTGCCTTCGAGTCGCACGGCAGCGATCAGCCGCCGCGGTACCACGCGCAGGCGCAGCACCAAGAGCTCGCCTTGCTTGACCAGCTCGGCCTTGACGGAAGCAAAGCGGCCCGTCGCGGTCAGCTCGCGCAGTGCCCGCCGAGCGACCTCAGCGGTAAACGGATCGCCAGGCCGTACCCGCGTCAGCGCTACGGGTTTTCGCCACAGGCCCCCCTCGACGACCACATCGATGCGACCGATGCGGCCTCCCGAAGGCAAGCTGGCGGGCGGATTGAGCACCGGCACCTCTCCGGACCGAGGGCGTGCTTCTTCCGAACGCTGGGCCAACACGTGACCGCTGACGAAGAGCAGAGCAAGCGCCACGCTCGCCCAGGTGCCTCGCCAGCAGTGCATGAACCCTCTTTACACGACTCGTCCCCGATCAAGAACTTCCGACGCCGATCGCGCTTCGCGCCGGCTGCGGGCCCCCCGCCGGGCCCATTGAAATGGGCGAGGGTAGCCGGCCGACGAATGCTACACTGGCGCGTGAGCCTCCGTGCGCTGGTTCGCGATCGGCGAGTCGCTGCGGCACTCCAGGTGCTTCTGCTTGCCGGGCTCTGGTTCGCCATTTCGGCGTACCAAACGCGCGAGCACGCGGGACAGGGAGGCGGACCCGCCCCTGCATTCGAGCTTTCCGACCTTTCGGGCCGCCGCGTGTCGCTGAGCGACTACCGCCACAAGAAAGTCCTGTTGCACTTCTTCGCCACTTGGTGCGGTGTCTGTAAGGCCGAGCTGCCTTCATTGCGGGCCGTGGCGCGCGGGCTCGGCAAAGACGAGGTGCTGCTCGCCGTTGCCGCGGATTCGGACGACGCCGAAGCGCTGCGCCGGTTCGCCCGCGAACACGACCTCGACTATCCGATCCTGCTGGGGAGCTCCAAGGTATTGGGTGCGTACGGCGTCAGTCAATTCCCGACCAACTACTACGTCAACGGCGACGGCAGCGTGAGCTCCTCGACCGTAGGGCTCTCGACCCTGCTCGGCATGAAGCTCCGGCTGCTCTTCGCGAGTGCTGGTGCGGTCAACTCTCGGGCCAGCTTCGCTGGCTCGCGATTGCACCATGCTTTCACCTCTCGGAAGCCGCTCAGGTAGTCGAGATCGGACAGGCACCGCTGGCGAGCCAGCGCGCGCGTCAGGGGTCTTGCGACAGAGTTTCCAGCGCTTCTTTGGCGCGCGCGATGTTCGGATCGTTCATAGCAAGTTAGTTGCTCCAGCTGTTCGTCTCATCGGCTGTAGCCTCGGGTCAGTGGCACATGCAACGACTGCACTGGCCGTAGACTCAGGTTTGCTATCCCGCTACAAAGCCCTTGTTTGGCGCCTGCCTTGGCGCAGAGCTTAGCGCGGATTAGTCTTCGAATGGCATGAGTCCCCGTGCCTCCCATTACGCCGCAGGCGTGCTCATCGGTATGGGCTGCGTCCATTGCAACTCCGAGGACGCGGTGCTCGCACTGGACTTCAGCGATGGCATCGGCGTGACGGGCGACATCGGGACCAGCAGCAGTGCTGTGACTACCGGCAGCGGTGGCAACACCACTGGAGTCAGCACGGCGAGCGGTGGCAGTGGCGCCACCGCTGGCAATGCCGGTACTGGAGGCAGTGGTGGTGGCGGTGGCAGCGGTGGCAGCGGTGGCAGTGGCACTGCGGGGGCGCCCGCGACGGACGTGGCGTGTCCCTGCGCGGAGGGAGACTTCACCGCTCCCGAAGAAGTCACGCAGTTCGACGATACCATTGCCTGGTTTTCGCCCACACTGTCTGACGACTACTTGACGCTTTACATTGCCGACCACAACGGCCTGGTCGAGAGCATCTACTCGACCAAGCGCCCCGATCGCTGTTCGTTCTTCGAGCCTCCGGTACCCATCGCGGCCATCAATACCGCGGGTAGCAATGGAACGCCGGCCTTGTCACCCGATGGTCTGGAGCTGTACTACTACTCGGACAGGGTCGGCAGCGTGGGTGGGCGAGATATTTGGGTGTCGAGGCGACAGTCCACGAGCAGCGCCTTTGGCCCAGCGCAGAACCTAACTGACCTCAACACCATCGACACCGACCATTTGGCGAGGCCCAGCTGGGATCAGCTCTCCTTGTTCTTCTCGTCCACACGCCCGGGCGGTGGTGTCGAAGACCTCTTCGTAGCGACGCGTGCATCCCTCGACGAGCCTTTCACGAATCCCACGCGCGTTGCAGAGCTCAATCACTCCGGCAACGACTCCGGCGCTACGCTCGCTGAAGATGGGCTGACTGTCTACTTCGCCTCGAATCGCAGTGGCAGTTGGGATTTGTACCGAGCCACGCGTCCCGAGCGCGATGCTCCATGTTCCACGCCCACAGCACTCAGTGTCGTCAACACCGACGAATCCGAGCTCGACCCAGCCACCAGCCGAGATGACCAGGAGCTGTTCTTCACTTCGTTCAGTACCGGGACCGCGCGCATTTGGCGCTCGGTGCGAGCTTGCGAGTAGGGCAAACGAATCAACGGATCAACGAATCCACCCTCCCTCGTCGAGCACCCGACTCGCCTCCGGGGCATCGAGCGCAGTGCGCTCGCGCCCCACGTTGTCCGAAGCGCGAGCAGGATGATCACGTCGCACCTCGCGAATGATGAAGCTCGCTACAGCCGCCCAGGCGGCGTCGAAATCGTGTTCGGCAAACCCGGAGTGACTCGGTAGCCAATCGGCGTGCGCGCTCTCTCGGTCGATCCGTCCGAAATGCCCGACGACGTCGAGGTGATCCGCCCTCGTGCAGGCAATGACCTCACCCCATACTTGCGAGAGCGTGGGGACCACGCCATCGTTGTCTCGCTCGGTCGGAAGCTCGCCGTAGCCGCGCTCGAGCTGGTTGCGCTGAGCTTGGACCGGGGCCGGGAACAGCTCGGGACGTCCACGCGACGTGAGCTTGTATAGAAGCGCGTACACTGCGTGCAGCGACTGCGCGTAGACGTCGTGTCGGTGCCGCAGCAAATTCATCAGTCGGGGTCGCTGCGCGCGCGTCACGACGCACCCGTAGCGGACGCGGTGGGGGTCGGCCGTGCTGGCGTTCAACAGATCGCATCCGGCCGGCGTCAGCTGAAAAAGCAGCGACTGATCGTTGGTGATCCCCTCGATGAACTGTGCAATCTGGTCGCGCCGCTCCGGCGATAAATCCGACAGCAGGTCCGTGTAAAGCTGATCGGCAATGGTGTTCGTGAGCCCGATGCGATCGTCGAGCTTCGTCACGATTTCGCCCATCTTCAGCAACACACCGAGAGGCAGCCGCCCGTACTGCAGCACGTAGCTGACCAACAGCGCCGCCAGGTGCAGCAAGGGCTTGCCCATGGCGCTGCTGAAGGCCGTCGCCAGCGGCGTGCCGAAGTGCGGCGTCGCCACCGTCACCAGTGAGCGCACGTGCTCATACGGAGCGAATTCGACCGTCGTCGGCAGCGACGCCGTGGGCGCGATGGCAAGCCGCGCATCCAGCCCGCCGGTAGAATGCCCGATGACGTGAATGGGAGCGCCGTCCGTGCTGACCCGCGCCAGCGTCTCCAACACCCGCGCCGCCCGGTGGCGAATCGAAGCCGTGGGCAGCGTCGGCACCTCCGTCACTTCGACCTCGACCTGCTGCTCCTCAAAGTTTTTTTCGAGCGCTTGCTTGACCCCAACGAAATACGTCAGCGATCCCAGGTTTCCAAAGCCGAAGAATCCGGGAACCAGAACTACGTGATGCCTCGTCTTGGCCATCGGGTCACACCTGCTCGTGGTTCAACGCTTAGCACAAATGGTGCCCGGTTCTTGGCGGTGCTTGCCCAAAGCGGTCAGCACACTGTGGCGCTGATCTTGCTTCACCGCATCGAACGGTACAAGCGCCAAGTCTTCGGCATCGAGCAACTCCCGCGCATTCCACCCAAGATTCTTGGGCTACCGCGTGTTTCGACCGAGGCGAGGAATCAAACCCGCCTCGCGGCCGTAACACACAGCGCCACCGGCTCGGGGCATCGCGCGGGAGAGACATGAGTATGGGTAACGGTTGGACGACTTCAGCCCTTCTCGGGATGGGCAGCCCCTGGCGCTGGGTCGGTGCAGCGCTGGTGCTTGTGACGGCCTGCGCGCGCTCCGCTCCGGTGAGCGGGCCTTCCGGACCTGCCGCGGACAAGCCGCCGCTGGCCAGGACTGCGCCGGCGTCTCAGCCTCCGCTCGAAGCTCCCAACGAGGCCAGCGTCGAACAGCGCTTCGAGCACTACCTTTCGGCTTACCGCGACCTCGACTACGCCGGGCTGAAACGAGAGCTCGGGCTAAAGCAGCCCAAGTCGAGCGGGCTTTCGTTCGACCCGACGAAGGCGAAGTACTTCGACTTGGTCAAGCAAGGACTGAAGCTCACCAAGGCAGAACTGGAGACGTTTCGACTCAGGGGTATGGTCAGCGTCGATCACGTTCAACCCTACAGCATGGGCAGCGCCTACTACAGCATCTGGGCTCGCGACTTGCCGGTCTTGATCACCACCGACTCGATTCTGCATGCGCTCCACCGCTCGTATGACGAGGTGATTCAAGCACTGGAAGTCTCTCTGCTGGCGGAGCAGCTCGACCGCATGCTGAAGGCGCTGCATCAGGAGCTCGGCCGAGCCACCAAGCAGTCTACCGCGCCGGGCGTACAGCAGAGCATCGAAGATGTGGACCTTTACGTCAGCGTGGCGCGCAACCTGCTCTATGGGGCAGGCGTGCCCGGCGATGCGCTGGGTCGCAAACAGCCGGCCCGCGCCTATGGCCGCATGGCGGGTCACGAGCAAGCACTGCTCGAGGCCGCCCCGTCGGGGCTCATCGTCAAGAGCGCTACGGGTCGCGACAGCACCGTGGAGCAAGTCTTGCAGCTGATTGCCAGCCGACGTCTGCAGGTGCCACCCAACCTCACCGAGATCTACGGGGGCCAGCGCCCGGTGGATTACTCGCAATTCAAGCCGCGCGGCCACTACACCAGAAGCGCCGCGCTCGAGAACTACTTCCGCACGATGATGTGGTTGGGGCGTGCAGATCTGGGGTTTGCCCTGTCGCCTGCGGTAGCACGATCGGGCCTTGCCCTGGACGCCGAGCGAGAACGGCGCAGCGCGGCCATACTGACGCACCTGCTCGACAAGACGGGGAGCTTGAACACGCTCCAGTCCATCACGAGCATCACGGACTTTCTCGTGGGCCGCGCCGACAACGTGTCAGCGGCCGAGCTCCAGCCATGGCTTGCCGAAGCAGGGCTCACGACTCTGGCCGCCTTCGGCGACGAGCAGCGCGTGGCACGTGCCCTGGATCGAGCCGCGACCGACCTCGGTTCACGGCAGCAGATCCGCTCCCAAGTATTGCAATCGCGACGCGATACTACAATCGTGACGCCCCCGCCGGTGGTGTTCCAACTGTTCGGGCAGGCGTTCGTATTGGACAGCTTCGCGCTTTCGAAGCTCGTTTTCGACTCCATTCTCTTCAAGGGAGAAAAGCAGCTGCGCATGATGCCGAGCGGCCTGGACGTGATGGCTGCGCTCGGCAATGACCAGGCAGTCGAGCAGCTGAAGCCCGAGCTCGAACAGCACAATTATGCGGCCAATCTGCTCGCCATGCGCCGCGTCGTCGACGACTACCCCCCCGAGGCCTGGAACGAGACACTGTACAACTCGTGGCTCAGCGCGCTCAGGACGTTGGACGACGTCGACCAGAGCCCGCACTTTCCCGACGTGATGCGCCAGCCCGCGTGGCAGCACAAACAGCTGCAGACCCAGCTCTCCTCCTGGGCCGAGCTGCGGCACGACACCATCCTTTACGCCAAACAGTCGTACACGGCGTGGCCCAGCTGTTCGTACCCGGATGCGTACGTCGAGTCCTCACCCGCCTTTTATGCCGAGATCGCGCGTCTGGCACGCGAGGCTGCCGGCAGGCTGAACGGGTTGAACCTGGACGTTTCAGACGAAATTCGTCGGAGCCAGTTCAAGAATCTGCAGCGAAGCTTCGTGTCGTTCTTCGATCAGTTTGCCGAGACCGTGCTGCGCCTGAAGAGACTCGCCGAAAAAGAGCTGCGCGCCGAGGAGTTCACGCCCGCCGAGCGGGAGTTTCTGGAGAACACGATCCAGGAGCAATCGGGAGGCAGCGGACCGCCCCGCTACGATGGCTGGTACCCAACGCTGATCTACGGCGGCACACCACGCAACTACGACCCCACCATCGCCGACGTGCACACCGATCCAGAAAGCGGCGAGGTCCTGGAGGTCGGTGTCGGTAGCGCGCAGTTTTTGGTGGTGGCGATCGACAACGAAGACGATCGCGCCGTCTATGTGGGGCCCGCGTACTCGTATTACGAGTTTAGGCACCCGGCGAGCGACCGCCTGGACGACGAGGCCTGGCAGAAAATGATCGCCGAAGGCAAGCTACCGAAGCGCCCTGATTTCACCGATTCGTTCGTGGCTCCGCCGAAACAGCGCAAGCTCGGACCTGCAAAACGTAGCTTCAAGAAGCTGGAGCATCAGCCCAAAGCGCTCAGCCCCGCGCAAGAGCTCGAACGACTCGAGCGACAGCTTCAAGCCGCTTCAGATGAGCAAGAACGTGCTGTGCTCGAGCGCTCCATCGCGCTGCTCGAAGACGCAGAGTGCCGGCGCAAGAACCCGCTGCGGCAAGAGCGGCTGCAGGAACAGCTCTGGGCACTAGCCCCTCAAGCCTCTTCTTGCGCACCACCCGGTGGCGAGCTCTCACGGGCAACCATCGCCGTGTGGTACTTCCCGAATGGCGAGGTCAAGCCCACGGTGCATTTGCCAGGGGCCAATGAAAAGTCCGTCACGACGTGCCTCGAGAGGTTGTACTCGCGCGTCGTCGGTCACGAGTTCTGCGGCGACCCCACGCCTATCATGATCGGCGTGGACCTGAAGCGCTAGAAACAGCAGCAACCGGGCTCTCACTCCGCGTAGATCATTTTGCGCGTCATGCCCCCGTCGATGACGAAGTTCTGTCCGGTAATGAATCCGGCTCGTTCCGAGAGCAGGAACACGGTGAGCTCGCAAACGTCCTCGACCTTGCCCACGCGGCCCATGGGGTGCTGGGCGTGGTCGCGATGGCTCAGCGCATCGGGCCTGCCGCGGGTGTCGATCCAGCCGGGGCTGATGGCGTTGACGCGGACTTCGGGGCCCAAGCTGATGGCAAGGGCATGGGTGAGAGCGACGATGCCACCTTTTGCAGCGGCGTAACCCTCGCAGTGGGGCTCGGACTGCAGGGCTCGAGTCGAAGCGATATTGACGATGGCCCCACGCGCCGAGCGGAGCGCCATGACGCTGGCTTTGCTGCACAAAAAGACGCTGTCCAAGTCCGTTGCCAAGATGTGGCGCCAAGCGCTGTATTCGAATTCGTGCAGCGGCGCATTGGTCGGATTCGCGATCGCGGCGTTGTTCACCAAACCGTCGATGCGACCGCGCCAGTCCCCGATTCGCTCGAACGCGCGATTCACCTGAGCTTCGGAAGACACGTCGCATGGAAGGGTCAGCAGCCGCTCGGTATTCGCATGCGTGCTCGCTAGGTGTTCCAATCCGTCGTGGTCCACGTCCAAGGCCGCGACACAGTTGCCATCATTCAGCAGCCGCTCGGCAATTCCACGACCAATGCCGCGCGCTGCCCCGGTAACCACCATCACGTGTTCCATGAGCTACCCCTAAGACACCCGTTCGACAGCCGCCAGCTCCCTTTTCGGGAACTCGAGGACCGGTCCGTTGTCGAGTGCAGCCATGCATCGTGCGCTGATCGAATTGGCCAACGAGGTCCCGGACGCGCCTAGCTTCGAGCGGCAAGTGCTGGAGCTGCTGCAGCGCCAGATTGGCTGTGATATCGGGTTCTTTTTCGTGCTCGGCGATGAGCAATCTCCAACGGTGCTCGGACTCGATGCAGTACAGACGGAGCGTCTCACTCGGCGCAGCACCATCTATCAGCGAGAGCTACTGCCGGTCAAGCAGGCAGCGCTGGCGGGCAGCGGCGTCGCCGTCGACACCCAGGTGCTCGGAGAAGGTCGCGTTCGTCGCATGGCCTACTTTCGAGAAATGGCTGCTCCCATGGGAGGCAAGCACACACTGCTGGCGCTGCTGACCTTTCAACGTCGACCCATTGGCGGCGTGATATTGGGACGCACCGGCAGCGATTTTGCGACTCGCGATCTGAATCGGCTCGCGGCATTGCTGCCAGCGCTCGGCGTCGCTCGAGCGTCTCAGGGTTTGCCCAGAGCCGCCGTACCGCTGCCCACCACACTGCGCCAGTCCTGGCTCAGTCGTTTCCGAGTCCCTGGTGGGCAACGCTCGTTGGCCTCGCTGCGCATTGGGCGGGACCTACTCAGCGTCAGAGATCGCGGGGGCTATCGCGAAATGATCGCGAGCCGTGGAACGAGCGAGCTGGTGTGGTCGCGGGCCCATTTGGACAACCCCGCCAAGTCAGGCTGGCCCTACATCGACTTGTTTCACGTGGCGGCGGCGCTCGCCAAAAACAGGCGCTCGGCGCTGTTCGTCGGCTGCGGTGGGGCCGTAGCGCTGCACCAGTTCGCCAGGGTCTATCCGGGTATCCGCATGGACCTGGTCGAATGCGAGCCCGCTGTCATCCAACTGGCGCGCTCGTGGTTTGCATTGGATAGCCTGCCCAACCTGCACGTTCACCTGAACCATGGGGCTGACTTCCTCGAGCGAGCCTCCCCCGGCTCATGGGATATCGCCATTATCGATGCCTACGATGCAAGCGACGTATCGTCGAACCTGGTGTCCCGGCATTTTTGCCAATGCGTGAAGCGCGCGCTGCGTCCGGGGGGAGCCATGGCCTTCAACTTGATCGCAAGCCTAGGCCAAGACCCGACACTCCAGAAACTACGTGAGTCGGCGCAGCTGGAGTTCGAGACGGTGCGACTGATCCCGGTGACGGGCTCTGACGAAGACTTCTCACCGGCAGCGCCGAGAAACGTGGTCGTCGTTGCCGTACGCGACGTTTGAACTCTAGCTAAGTTGACGCTGCGCGGAATCGCCCAGCGCCCAAAGTAGAGACCATTCGCCCAGACGCCGAGCGCACGAGCCTTCGAACGACGCCCCGTCAAGTATCCGTCTTGCTGATACCCAGACCAGCGACGCTAAAGCTGTGAACCCCGAGCAGCTACCGAACCCGCAGGACGCGAACGCTGGCGGTGTCGGTTGCAGCCCCGACGTAACCGATGGCGCCGCGATGATTGAGAACGTACGCCACCACCGCCTCCTCGGAGGCCAGCTCGGGCGGGGGCACTCCTCGCCCGGAAAAGATTTGCTGCTGCCAATAGCGCCGCACGGCCGCAACCGAGCGCCTGAGGATGCTGCTCGAGAAGCTGCTGCGCGGCCTGGCGTCGGGGCGCTGGTCTACGGGTTTGATCGCTTCGCCGTCCTCCCAGCGCGCGACGCGCTTCAGAAAGACGTCGGTGATGAGCTCACGGCTTGCCGCCCTGGCGGGGCCGTGCGGATGCACGATGAGCTTGAAGCCGGCCTGTTCGTCGGCTCGGGCAACTCCAGCGAACGGCTCGACCAGCGGCGACAGTAGTGCGCAAGGGACGAACCTGAGCAGCCGCCGACGCTCGAAAGCTCGAGTCGAAAGGTTGGAGGGGCGGCAAGGGCGCATCGAGAGCTCGCACTCAGAAATATGCGGTGGTTTTGACCAAAAAGGCGCCCCAGATTCGCGTGAGCTCGTGCAGCCGTCGGTCGTCGCCCTGCCCGCTGCTGGTCGTGAGCCCGTTGAGCTTTCCGTCGAGGTTGGAGGTGCCGTTGATGTAATGACCTTCGAGCTTCAAGAGCCAATGGTCATTGAGATCGTAGCGCACGAACACGGCGAGATCGTGCGTGTGCCGGTCTCGTCGATTGGGTAACCCGAGCTTCTTGTTCACCGAATAGTAGACCCCCGGCGTGAACCACGAGGTGACTCGGTAAGACGCCATGGCGTAGTAGGCCTCGGCCTTCTCGGGGTATGGCGGCTTGCCCCCCGTGTCGCTGAAGATGACCGGATCGAGCTGAGGTTCGTCCTTGTTCTCGTAGTCGGTGCGCGTGCGCGCATACTCTGCGGCGATCAATAGGTCGTGAGCGGCGTACTCGATGGAAGGTCCCCAGGCCTTGATCTTGAGCGTCAGAGTCAACGACCCATCATGGCCGGCGGGCAACAAGCCGTACCCCTGAAGCACTTGCACTACTTCCGGGGCGAGCTGAACGTCCTGGTCGGCACGAAGCGTCAGCGCACTGAAGGCAGCGGTCAGGCCGTCGATCGGAGCCGTCCACATCACCCTTCCTCCAGCAATGTATGGGATGGAATACTCGACGTTGGGGGCCGGGTTGGTCGCTTCGAAATAGACGGTTCCCGTGTACAGGCGATAGTCGAGCCCGCCGACGGCCCCGAGGGGCTGATAGCCGTAGGTTTCGAGACCCGTGTGCGCCAGCAGGTAGTGCCTATCTCGCTCGGAATAGAGCGCCTGTGGCAAGAGGATCGGGACGCGGGCAACGTCGATGTCGCTGGTTTCGTGATAGAGGCCGGTGGGGATCTTCAATCGCCCGGCGCGGATACCGAGCCAATCGAAGAAGCGATAATCGGCATAGAACCAATCGAACGCCGCATCGTAGTCGCCGAGACGGCCAAGGTCGCGCGTGAACAGCTGGGCGCCAAAGCGCAAGCTTGGCGTCAGCTGCTTGGTAAAGTTGATCCCGACTTCGCTGAACTCGAAGCTACCGTTCTCGGACTCCGCGAGGAAGTTGTTGTCCGTGGTGTAGATGAATCCCTGACTGACGAAACCGTGTGTTTCGAGGTCGAACCAGCGGTCTTCTGCTTCGCTTTGAGCAACGGCGTGGCCGCTGCAGGTGACGAGCAGCAGCGCGCATCGCAACGAATGACAGAACCAGGAGCGGCCGCGCTGGGGCCAGTTGAAACCACCCACGAAAGTGGCAGCCATCTTCCGAAGACCGCCAGTCGGTGTCAAGGAACGTGCAAGTCGTTAGCAACGACTGAGCTCGGTCGTCGGCTCGGCCAGGTCCAATCGACCCGCCAGCTTGGCGACAAGGCTCGCGAAGGGGCCTTTTGGGCCGGAGCGTGCGGCATCGCACAATGTAGGTCCAGCCTCGTCACGCTGCGAGTGTTTCGATCGGTGCCCAACGTCAAAGGACCATCAGCAGGACGACCGTAACGGTCCCGGCGGCATGATTGCCCGCCATGGCCTGTGCGACTCAGCGGTATCGATCTGTCCTCAGCTCGAGCGCGCGCAGCCGATGTCGGCGACCGAGCGCCTCGAGGCGCCGACGCTCTGAACGCAAAGCAGACCATGCCTTCGAGCTGGGTGTGGCAATGTGTCGCAACGCTGCCGAGCGCACTTTAGGTTGTAACGAATCGGGTCCCTCCATCATCTATCGATGAGAAGGAGCTCGAGAACCTAGCGAGCGCGTGAACACTACCGAGTGTGAAGCGCCCGCGGCTCCATCAACGGCAGGAACATGAAATGACCATTGCAATCATCTTGTTAGCCCTGGCAGCTGTGGGTGGTCTCGTCATGGCCATCATGGTCTTTCGCCGGCAGGCCCCACCTCCGCTGGGGCTGGCTCTCGTTCATGGCTTGGCCGCAGCCGCTGGGCTCGTCGTGCTCATCGGCGTCATCGCATCGGCAGAGACTCCCTCTTCGGCTACTGTGGGGTTGATCATCTTGTTCGCGGCTGCGCTAGCTGGCTTCGCCCTGTTCGCTCGACACTTGAAACAGAAGGCGCTGCCCCCTGTGGGGATTGTGGTCCACGCTTTGGTGGCGGTAGCGGGCTTTTTGACGCTGCTTCTGGGCAGCTTCCTCTGAGTATTTTCGCCGCTGGCACGGAGCGTACTCTTGGGCACACAGCGATCTGACGGACTCGTCCGTGTGTTTGGCCATCCCGTTCACGCAATGCTAGTTGCTTTCCCGCTAGGGCTCTTGGCGTTGGTCCCCGTGTGGGATGTCTTGGCATGGTCGAAAGCGGTGCCCGAAGCCGCAACCGTTGCGTACTGGAGTCAGCTGGCAGGGTTGGTCGCTGGTCTACTCGCCGCGATGATCGGCGTCGTCGACCTCGTGCACCTGTCCAGCCAACCAAAGGTTCTCCAGTCAGGTTTGCGGCACGCCTCGTTCGCCGTTTTCGGCATTTGCATCCTGGGTGTCGCGTTTGCCATGCGCACGCGCGTCGGCGTGCCAAGCGTCGCCGTGATGGCTCTGGACTTCGTTGGCGCTGCCAGCCTGCTTGCTGCCGGATGGTTTGGCGGCCACTTGGTGTTCCACCATCGGGTCGGCGTTGCTCCAGAAGAACCGCTGATCAAGCGCTGAACAGCTAACTGCGTCTGCTCAGCCGACGATGCTCGAGACCTGCTTCCGCTCGGAATACAGCTTCCAGAACTCGTCGGCGACGCGGGCAGCCTCCAGAGTGCCACTTCCGGTGTCGAAGGCGCTTCCCTTCACCGTGCTGAGCACGACGACTTCGCCCACGTAGACGCCGAGGGGTTGGAGCTTGTGGGACAGCAACCGAACCAGCTTGTGCTTGGCGGCGTTCGCTATCGAAAGACCCATCACGTTCCAGCTCACGCCGACTTGATCGGCCTGAGGATCGAAAAGCCCGAGTCCACCGTTGGTGACCAGCACCGCAGAGCCCTCGTTCTGCTCGAGATCGGGAAGCGCTGCCTGCACGGCCGTCACCAAGCCGACAATGGGTACATCGAAGAGCTCGCGTAGCTTATCGGCGCTCGCCTTGGTCACGTCTCCCGCTTTCAGCTCATATGCCGTCCACTCGATCGCCGTGATGGGCCCGAGCTTGTTTCGCACTTCTTCGATGGCCCGGACGACCGACGCTGGGTCAGCAGCATCCGCCGTGAACGCCGCCGCTTCGATGCCTTCGCTGGCGAGCGCAGCCACGCCGGCGTCGAGCCTCTCGCGGTTACGGGATACCAGCGCCACCGAGAACCCCTCCGCTCCAAACTTCCGAGCCACGGCACTGGAAATACCGGGACCGAATCCGAAAATGACGAGAACCTTTTTCATGGTCGCGACCTTACCATGGCACACGCGCCTGTCAGTCGTGGACACGACGGCGTTCGATGCGGCGCTACCTGCTCGAAACCCGCCCCGGGTGGCCATTTAGGACCCAATCTCGCCGAGATTTTGCCTGGGGGTCAGACCCGGCAATACTACTGGGCCCAGCGTGAAATCCCAGAGTCTTGAGTCCGGGGCGGAAAGCCCCTCCGCGGGCGGGCCGGCAGCCACCAAAACTTCGACGCCCGCACAAGCACCGCGAGCCCGCAAGCTCCGGCGCTGGCTGTTGATCGGGGGAGGTGGGGGCCTCGCGCTCGTGCTCTTGCTGTGGGTTGCCGTGCATCGCATTCCCTGGATGGGTCCGCTGGTGGCGAACACGCTGCGCGCGATCATCGGGACCGACAACGTGGCGCGTTTGGAAGACTTCGCCTACGGGCTCGAAGATTGATTCAACCGCGTCTGGAAGCGAAACGAAAAGCCGAAGGCCTACTGGGACGTCAAGAGCGCCAAGCAAGCCCACGCGAAGCCGCCGCCAAAGGCCGCGAGCAGCGCGGCCCCCGTGCCGGCGCTGCCGCCGTTCACGCTGAAAGATCCGGGCCCCGTCCACAAGTCTTGGTCCGCACCCGGCGATGGCGAGTGGGTGCCGATCGTCGATCCGCGGCGACCCAACGACGAAGTGCGCCTGCTCAAGACGCTGCTGCATCCCGACAAGAATCGCTCCTGGGCCGACTTGTTCGTGGTCGCCGTCGATCTGCGGCGCGTCGAGGTGTACCCCGTCGCCGGCTATCAAGAACCGAAGAGCGACAAACCCGAAGCCGAGAACTACAAGCGCCACGCGAAGATTCCGGTGGACCACCACGATCGCTTGTTGGCGGCGTTCAACGGCGGGTTCATGACCGAACACGGCGGCTACGGCATGAAAATCGACGGCATCACGCTGGTCGATCCCAAAGACAAGGCCTGTACCCTGGCCAAGTATCAGAGCGGGCAGCTGGGCATCGGTCCCTGGACGGCCCTCAAGGCCCGTGAAAAAGACATGCTCTGGTATCGCCAGGCACCCAACTGCATGTACGTGGATGGCGAGATGCATCCGCTTCTGAAAGCTCCCAATGTGCGGCACTGGGGAGCTACGCTGGACGGTGAAACCGTGATCCGTCGCTCCGCGGTCGGCATGGACGAAAGCGGCACGACGCTGTACGTTGGCATCAGCAATCACACGACGGCGCGGGTCATGGCCGAGGGCATGCATCACTCGGGCGCCACCACCATCGCTCAAATGGACGTGAACTGGTCCTACCCCAAATTCGTGCTGTACGAGCCCAAAGGTGAGGGCGGCAAGCTGATCGCCGTCGCGCTAGCCGAAGGCTTCGAGTTCTCCGAGGACGAATACATTCGATCGCGGTCGATGCGCGACTTTTTCTACCTCGCACGCAAAGCGGATCCGAAGCCGCCGTCCAAAGGCCAGCAGTAGTGCCCGAGCTGCCCGAGGTCGAAGTCACTCGACGCCGGATGGCTCCCTTGCTGGTGGGGCGCACCATCGCGCGCGTGCGAACCACCCGGCCCAGCTACTTCTTTTTGACGCCGCCGGCCAAGTTGCGACGCGCGCTCGAGGGGCGCACGGTGCTGGCGCTGACTCGACACGGCAAGTACCTGATGGCCACCCTAGACAATGGCCAGACCTTGCTCTTGCACCTGGGCATGACCGGCCAGCTCTTCACCTCCGACGTCACGAGTCCGAGGCTCTTGGCGAAAACCGCGCGAAGCGCGCTGGTGCCCGCCGCGCAGCGCAGCTTTCGGCCCGACCTGCACACGCACCTGGTCTTCGAATTCGGCGACGGCGGCCCCGAGCTCTACTTCCGCGACGTGCGCAAGTTCGGCAAGGTGGGCCTGCTCGCCACGGGCAAAGCCGATCCGCGCATCGCTCGCTTGGGCGTCGATGCGCTGGCGATCGAACCCGAAGCCTTGTTCGCGGCGACCCGCAAGCGAACGGTACCGATCAAGTCGCTCTTGCTCGATCAAGCGGTGCTCGCGGGTGTGGGCAATATCTACGCTGACGAGGCCCTGTTTTTGGCTGGGGTCCGCCCGACGCGCCCAGCTCAGCGCCTAACCCGAGCCGAGTGCCTGCGCCTCACGCGCGCCGTCAAGCAAGTGCTCGAAAGAGCCATCGAAACCGGGGGAAGCAGCATCAGCGACTTCATCGGACCCGACGGTCAAGACGGACACTATCAGGACGAGCGCTGGGTGTACTCCCGACACGGGCAACCCTGCAAACGTTGCAAAGCAGTCATCCGGCGTGTGGTGCTCGGGCAGCGCTCCTCTCATTTTTGCCCCAAGTGCCAGAGGTAGCGACTATCGTGGCGGGCATGCAGTCACTAGATGCGAAACGCGCCGCCGCGCGCGCGGCGCTCGCCCACCTACCCGAAGCGGGCGTGATCGGACTCGGCAGCGGGACGACCGCCAGTCTGTTCATCGAGGAGGTCGCCAAGCTGGTCAAGCAGGGGCGGCGCCTCGTCGGTGTCCCCACCAGCGAAAACAGTCGCAGCCTGGCCACGCGCTTGGGCATCGAGCTGCTCGATGACGCTGGCCCCTGGACCATCGAGGTGACCGTCGATGGTGCCGACGAAGTCACCCAAGAGCTCGATTTGATCAAGGGTGGAGGCGGTTGCCACACGCGCGAAAAAATCGTCAACCAAGCGTCGCGCACCAACATCATCGTCGTGGATCAATCCAAGCTCTCCGAGCGCCTTGGTGAGCGCTGGCCCATCCCCGTTGAAGTGCTGAAGTTCGGCCACCAGGCAACGAAGCAGGAGCTCGAGCGCTTGGGTCAAGCCACGCTTCGCACTCAACAGGGTCACCCCTTCGTCACCGATGCCGGCAACTACATCTACGACGTGAAGCTGGCCCCCCTCGATCACCCCAGCGACACCGATCAGCAGCTGAAGGCGATCCCCGGCGTCGTCGAGACGGGTTTGTTCTGTCGAAGGGCCAGCCGCGCCATCGTCTCGGGTCCCGACGGGCTCTTCGAAATCGTCCGCCCAAGCTGACAGCCACCTCCGTGCGGTCGGCTTTTCAAAAAAGGTGCAGCCGGCGGATGCTCGAGCGGCGTGCCGCTATATTTTTTGGCGGCTAGCCACCGCTGGGCAGCGCTGTCGGGCACGCCGGTACCGGATGAAACGGCTGCCCCCTGCGCGTGGCTCGTAGACGAGTAGATCTGATCCGGTCCGAGACGCGAGAAAACCGCCAAGTCTCCAAGAGCCCCAGTTCGCCAAGCATTCTGGAAATGCTCGCTTCGGTGGGTGATGAGCTTTGCGCGCTCCACTAGGCGCTAATCGCTGATGAGATTTTCAATGAACCGCAAAACCGCAAAACACGCAAAACATGTGATTCGAATCTCGCGTCCCACCCGTTTGCGTTCACGACACGCTGAGCTTACCGATCGGGAAGTGCGTTTTGCGGATTCTGTGTTTTTGCGGTTAGTCCTCGTTCAGAATGAAGTTCAGGATGCGGCATACGAGCATCGATGGTTCAAAAAGGGAACCGCTCGGACCATGACGATTGTTGGCTCGTCTCTCGACGTCGCGCTTCTCAACAATGGCCTCCGCCCTGTCGTCAACAGTCGCCGCTAAATCAAATAATCCTTGGCGCCCCTTGGCGTGCTTGGCGCCTTGGCGGGAAAATACGCGCCGCGGACCGCTACGACGTACGGGGTCGCGACAAGCAGGGACGCCTCTGCGCAGCCGGGCATCGAGGCCTAGTGCGCGGGGCGTCCCTACTCAGACCCGAAGGGTTTGGCTAGCTGCCGTCGCAGACGATGCCGCTGCCGCCGTTGCGCTCACTCACTGGCGCGTCGGAACACATTTCACCTTCGTCCCAAGGATCGGCGCAGGCGGAACCGCTGGCGCACATGGCGTTGTCGGGATCGCCGTCTGGATTGTTGCAATCCTCTCCGGGGCCGGCCTGCGCTTCGCAGGTTCCGCCACCAACGCTGCCGGGTGATCCAAAGCACAAGAGCCCTGGCGCGCAAGATTGCGCGGTGCCGTCGGTGGGCAGGCTATCACAAGGATCGCCCTCGCCGGCTCCGGGCACACACGTGGCCTCGACGGCGTCGGTGTCCGCCATCTCGCACAAGCCCGAGCGGCAGTCCGCGTTGGTCCCACAGGTGGATTCGTTGGCGAGCAAGTTGTTGCGGCAGTTCATGCCCGCCGAGCCTTCGTTCAAGCAACCGGCGGAGTTCGGTCCGCATTGGTAGGATGCGGTGCAGGCGGCGCCTGACGACAGGTTGGTGGTGCAGATAGCTCCGTTGATGTTCGCCAAGTCGCAATGCAGCCCAGCAGCGCACTCGTTGTGGTTCGTGCACGTGGCGCTCGCCGGTTTGTCGGCTTGGCAGTTCGAGCCATCACAGTAAAACGACGGGACGCAATCCTCGTCCGTATTGCACCCGGCCTCGGCGGAGTCACCCAGCTCGGTGCACACGGTAAAGCGGTCCGAGCTTTCGTTCACTTCGAGCGGAGCGCAACCCGTGTCAGCGGGGCACGCGGCGTCGGAAGCGCAACTGGAACCGATCTCGCAAGCCTCCATGCATTCGAGATCGATCGGGTGGCAGAACAGGCCCGCCGCGCATTGGATGTCGTAGTCGCCTGGTACCGGATCGTCGGGATCGTCGTACGAGCACACTTCGCCCGGCCCCGATTTTTCGGCGCAGCTTCCGGAGTCACAGTAGTGATTGAAGTCGCAGTCGGTGTCCGACGTGCACGGATCGTCCGCAAGCCCACGGGTCACGCAGGTCGGAAAATCGTTCGGGTTGTCGTTGCCGGCAGCCAGGCATGTCGAGCCTACCGCGCACTCCACGTCATTGCGGGCAGCGGTTTCTGCCAAAGCGAGCGTGCATTCGTCACCGGCCTCCAGGTTCGGGTCGAACAGATTGGTCAAGTCACAAGGATCTGCCGACGCTGGTCCGTCGCAGCGTGCGTTGGCGTCGGCCTCCTCATTGCAGTCGCGGTCGTTCCAACTCTCGATGCATTCCCTGATGCCATCTTCGTTCGGAATCACGCGATCCAAATCGACGCGATAGCCCAAGGTCCCGAGCAAACCGCCTTCCGCGGCTGGGCCCGAGAGGTAGGGATTGTCGGTGGCGTTCGACTGCCGCAGCGCGAACACCAGGCGCTCCGTACACGTTTCGGCGTCGGTGGCGAAGGGGCTGAGCCGATAGTTCCGCTCTCCCTCGTCACAGCAACGAAATTCCCAAGCGCAGACCGCGGCGATCACGTCGTCGATGTTACCCGTGACGGGCACACCACCGCTGCCTCCGCTGCCCCCACTGCCTCCGCTGCCCCCTGCAGAGCTTCCGCCAGTTCCCCCGGAACCACCCGAGTCGGCGCCCGCTCCTCCCTCGTTGTTGCCTCCGGAACCGGAGCTGGACCCCCCACTCGAAGTACCGCCCGAGCTCGAATCGCCACCGGATCCATCGCCGCCGCTGCCCGAAGCGCCGCTTCCGCCTGCACCCGTACTCTTGGATGAGCCGCTGTCATCGCCGCCGCAAGCGGCCATCACCAAGGGCAAAGCGCCAAACAACGCTAGCGGGGCAATCCACCACCCGTATCGGTGTTTCTGTGCATCCATTCGTCTCATAGGACCTTCTCCAATTTCCAAGTTTTTTTCAGGCGTTGGTCGCGTGGCGCGCCAACGGTCGACAGCGGAAGCCACGTCGTTCCCCCGCGAAGTACGAACCGCCGCGCACGCTAACGCATCCAGCGCGCTGCGAATAGCCTGCGATGGCTTCGGAGTGCTCTACACCGCTGCTGCAATGCCGGCCCTGGGTTTCAACACTCCATGAGCGACCGGTGAACGACCCAAGAACTCTGATGCTCTGTGCTGTGTCAGGCTCGCCCGCCGCTTTTCGCTAGAACGCGCTTACATCGAACCCCTGTCACCTACCGGCCAGCAAGCATGGGTCATTATTACTTGACCCGTAAGGGTTCGAGGTCCACGAGCCGGATAGTCCTCGATGAGAAAGCAGCACCGCGACGACCATGCGCTGGAGATGCGATGGAGACAGGATGAGTAGCACGGCATCATCGAGCGCTGGCACCTGGTTCTGCCTGAAGCTCATGCTGGCCGTCGCGCTGGCGCTCAGCGGCGTTTGCCGCTCGAGCCATGCCGAAGTGGCCGCAGGCGCTCGAACCGCCCAGCTCGAGCGGGCACTCAGAGGTGTCGTGGCGCTCGAACGAGCGGGGCGCAGAATCGCGCTCGGCACGATCTTGAACGGAGACGGGCGCATCTTGACCGCCCTCTCTGCGCTGAGCCATGGCAACGATCTGAGCGCTCGCTATCACGATGGCAGCGTGTCTCGGCTGCGCGTCGTTCATACGAATCGCGCGTGGGATCTGGCGCTGTTGGTTCCACTCGACACCAACGTGAAAGAGGGGCTCAAAGCAGCTCGTCTGCCCACCATCGAGGCACGAGCTCTCCGCAGGCCCAGGCCGGCAGGACCTCGAACCACCCTGGTGCGCATGGATGTCACGCCTACCGCCAGCCTGCTCGGCCACGATGGAGCCGTGCTCGGCAGCGTCCTCCGTTTGTCGCAGCCGGTCGCCGCGTCGGAGCTCGGGGTCCCCCTGCTGAACGACGAGCTCGAGGTGGTGGCGATTGTCGCGCGCGCCTGTGCAGCAGGTTCGAATCCTTGCCGCCTCGACGCCTATGGGGTGCCGGTGACTGCGCTCCGCGCCTTCCTCAAAGCAGTGAGCAGAGCGGCGGAGCTCCCCACGCCGTGTATCGGCGCTCGGGGGGTGGCAGCACGCACCGCCCTGGTCCATGGGCTACGTATCACTGAAGTCCCACCCGGTAGCCCGGCAGAGTTGGCAGGGCTGCGTGCTGGCAGCGCCGCCGCCCCGGGGGACATCATCGTGGCTGTTTCGGGCACTCCAGTTTCGACAGCGCAGAACTTTGCAGCCGCAATGAGCAAGCTGACCATCGATGACCGCGTGACGTTGCTGGTGTTCTCCGAGGGGAAGTATCGGTCCGTGGAGGTGGCCGTGGCTGCGGCGCCGACTGGGCAGGCCGCTCCCCCCAAAACCCCTCTCCAGAAGCCTGGCCAGAAGCCGGTCCAGGAGCCGCGCTCGAAGCGAAACAGCACCAGAAAACGCTAAGCCTGGCTACCCACCGCCGGAGCGCCGGGAGTGACTGACCCGTGGACCAGATTGACAGCTCCAGCAGCACTTAGGAGTATCGTTCCGCTTGTCGTAGGCAAATTCACGGCTTTAAATTAAGGGTTAGAGTCAGACTCGTGACATCACTTCGCATTGAAGTTGCAGGACAAATCGACGTTGGCCGCAAGCGCGCGCACAACGAATACAACTTTTCGCTAATTGGCGAGTTTGGTCTGTACATCGTGGCGGACGGCATGGGCGGCCACGCGTCGGGTGAAGTAGCGTCGAAGATGGCCGTCGACACCTTGCAGGAGTTCTTTTCGGCCACCGCAGACGATCCAGAACGAACCTGGCCCTACAAAATGGATCGCTCCAAGGGCTACGAGGAGAACAGGCTCATCACGGGCATCAAGCTCTCGAACCTGCGGATCTACGAGCAGGCGCAACGCAACTCACGCCAACGCGGCATGGGCACCACCATCGTGACGTTGTTCGCGGTCGAAGACGGCGTCTACGTGGCTCACGTCGGCGACAGCCGCGTGTACCGCATCCGCGCCAATCAGATGGAGCAACTGACCGAAGATCATTCGCTGCTCAACGACTACAAGAAGATGAAGCATCTCACCGACGAAGAGATCGCCAACTTCCCCCACAAGAACGTCATCGTTCGCGCGCTGGGCATGAAAGATACGGTCAAAGTCGACACGCGCTTCGAATCGCCAAAAGTCGGCGACACCATGCTGCTGTGCACCGATGGTCTATGCGGACCAGTCAGTGACGAACGCATCTTCGAGATCATCCGCGAGCAGCCGGACTTGCCGACGGCCACCAATCTGCTGATCGAAGAAGCGAACATGAACGGCGGCCCTGACAACGTCACGGCGGTGTTGGCGCGCTGGGTCGAGTAGGTTCGGTTCGAATCCTCGACGGCGGAATCACCTGCACCGGCGCAGGCGTCATCGGCACCTTCACCGCTTCACCCGAGAGCGGGCGCATGATCGCATAGGCCGCGAACACCATGGCCAGCATCAACAAGCTGGTGATGAGGTAGGTCATGATGGGCGGCTGTTTGGCAGTGCTCCACCCGTCCGCGTAGAACTTGCCACGACTGCGTTTTCTGAGCTTGCGCTGAAAGCCGGCAACCAGGTCCGGCGGCGCCTCGTCCAGGCGCGACGATTTCTGCAAGAGCTCGCGAATGCTACGCGCATCCAAGTCGTCACCGGTGTTCATGCCCGTCACCTCGTCCGTTTCGTCCTTTGGCCGTTCGCTCATCGGATGGTTTCCCCCAAGCTGCTTTCTACGGCTGTTTTGAGCATGGTCCTGGCTCGATGGATGCGACTCTTCACGGTGCCTTCGGCAAGGCCCGTAATCTCGCCTATTTCTTCGTAGGTCAGGTCCTCCACGTCACGCAACACGAGCACCTCGCGAAAGTCAGGATCCAGCTGGGCTATGCAGCGATGCACGATTTCTTCGACTTGATAGCCCTCGACCATTTGATCGGGCCGCGCCACAGCGCCATAGGTCACGCCTCGAACACCGCCGAACTGTGAACGCTCGGCAATGGGCTCGAGCTCGTCCTGAGCGTCGGCATGGCGACGAGCCAAGTACTTGACGCGGTTTTTGCAAAGATTCACCGCGATTCGGTAGATCCACGTACTCAACTTCGAATCACCGCGAAACTGCCCGATGGCTTTGAACACTTGCACGAACACTTCTTGTGCCATGTCCTCGGCTTCGTCGCGGCGCCCCAGCATTCTGAACACCAGTCGAAACACTCGCCCCTCGTAGGCCTCCACCAGTTCGATGAAGGCCCGCTCGTCGCGCGCCTGCAGCCGCTCGATGAAGCGATGCTCGTCGCTCTTGCTCAACGGCACGTCCCACACCCCGGGGGGAAGAGCGCTCGGGTAGTGGCTGACACCCAAAACCGAGCTGAACGTGTGGGATCGCGACCGCTGGGCACGCACGAAGATGCGACAATCGTCATTCGATGCGGTTCCCACAAAGGCCGCACGCATCGCCGCGCAGCGTGTGCCCCACGAGTGGCGCTTTCAGTGACGACGACCGCGCGTTGGTTCCGGCGCATGGATTCGAACCACGATTCAGGGATTCAAAGTCCCTTGTCCTACCCTTAGACGACGCCGGAGTCGGCTGGAAGCTAATCGGACTTCGAGCAAGATCAACTCAAACCGTCACGCAGCACGTGCAGAAGTGTCCCCTACACCGTCCGACAGGGACACTTGGGCCCAACGGCCGAATCGAGCCCGCTCACGCTCGTCACCTCAGCCTTGCGCGCGCCTTCAGTCTCGAGCGCCCACACCGAGCTCATGCACTAGCTCCGCAACAAAGGTGACGTTCTCGGGCGGTGTCTCCGGAAAAATGCCATGCCCAAGATTGAAGATGTGCCCTGGCTCGCCGCCGGCGCGCTCTAGGACGCGCTTCACCGTTTATGCGAGCCCCTGTTTGTGAGCTATC
>Ga0079224_100001574_pt1 | contig 26519 bp, 21 predicted proteins | sample Stecom2015_FD_80414 | JGI IMG/M metagenome (GOLD analysis project Ga0079224, IMG submission 80414) | Agricultural soil microbial communities from Utah to study Nitrogen management - Steer compost 2015 | ecosystem: Environmental > Terrestrial > Soil > Agricultural land | place: USA: Utah... | reverse complement strand
CCGAGAAAAACGTATACTTATAACCACATGGATTATATCGCGGCGGCATTGAAAAATGTTTTTGACCGACGAAATGAAATCACTTCCGGATATGAAATCGTTTGGGAATCGGAGATTTTGAGACATTTTACGGTGCAGTTAAAGAAGAAATAATTTTTGGTGAATTTGTTGATTCGTGAATTTGCTGATTTGAAAACTTTGACAAAGTTATTTCAGTACGAGAAGAACTTTGTCAAAGTTGGTTTTAATCCAAATTTTGAATTGAGAATGAATCTCGCGTGAGGGATGGAGGCTCTGTTTGAGCTCTCCGCGCCGTTCCTTTTCGGGAACGGCGCGGAAGCGAGTGCCGAGAGCCCGACCCCGTTGCGCTGAAATTTTGTTTTTATTTCTACTTCTGAATCGCAACGGGGGCACGCCCACATAAATTTCTAATCAGGATTCACTAATTTCTAAGTTCTAATTTTTACATTTGTACGAGATGTTGGTAACCGATTATATAAGCAAAGACTTTATTCCGCCTAAACTGAAACAGAATGTTGCGCATAGCTTGGGTTTGTTAATGGAATTCAATCTGAGCCATATTCCGGTATTTGAGGGACTGAATTTCGTGGGAATGATAGCCAGGGAAACACTGGAAGAACACACACCGGAGACAGAAATTTCTGAACTCAGGGACTTTTCAGAACCCTTTTACCTGACAGAAAACAGTTCGATTCTCGACGCCATTCAAAGTTTTCATAACAATAATTCAAATGTTTTGGTGGTGCTGAATGTGGAGATGCAATATTGCGGAATGTTGATGATGGATGATGTGTTTTCGGCACTTTCCGCCATGCCCTTTATATCGGAACCGGGAGCCATCATGATTGTGGAAGTTTCTCAAAAACAGTTTTCAATCAGTGAAATTGCCAAAATCGCAGAAAGTAACAATGCAAGAATCATAGGTTTGTTCGTGACCGGTTATGAGGGCGAAAAAATACAGATTGCCTTAAAACTCATCGCAGAAAGCTTGGTTTCGGTGAGCGAAACATTTGAGCGGTTTAATTATACGGTCGTTTTCAAATTTTTTAATGATGAAAAAGAAGATTTGATGAAAGACCGTTTCGATATGCTGATGAAATATTTGGATATTTAAATTTAATAAATGAAAGTAGCAATTTACGGTTTGAAAGTTTCAGCTGACCAAAAAGATTCCTTTGTTCAGTTTTTTGAAGAACTTAATCAAAGAAATATTCAGTATACCGTAGAAAAAGAATTCAGAGAAATACTTATAAATGAACTTTCTTTAAATTTAAATTCAACTGAAACCTTTACTTCCTATGAAGACCTTCAGGGCTCCATCCATTTATTTTTTACATTTGGTGGTGATGGAACCATTTTAAACGCCGCTGCAATCATTCAGGACAAAGACATCCCGATTGTAGGAGTCAATACTGGCCGTCTGGGTTTTTTGGCGACCATCAACATAGAATATCTATTTGAAAGCCTTGAAAATATTTTTAATGGAAATTATAAAATAAGCAGCCGTTCACTCATCGCTGTTCATTCGGAAAATGCGGAAATCGAATTCCCTTTTGCACTGAATGAAATCACCGTTACACGCCGTGAAACGACCAGTATGATTACGGTAGAAGTTTATGTGAATGGAGAATTCCTGAACTCTTATTGGGCAGACGGATTGATTGTTTCTACGCCTACAGGTTCAACGGGATATTCGCTCAGCTGTGGCGGTCCCATCGTCCATCCGGAAAATAATACGTTTATCATAACGGCCATTGCACCGCATAATTTGAATGTCAGACCGTATATGATTTCAGATGATTCCGTATTGGATTTGAGAATCATGAGTCGGGTAGACGAATATTTTCTTTCGCTCGATGCAAGAAACAAACCACTTTCCACAAATGTGAAATTACAGTTAAAAAAGGCCGGTTTCCGGTTGCATATAGTCGAACCTAATGACAAGACTTATTTGATGACACTCAGGGACAAAATGTTTTGGGGGTCAGACAAAAGAAATTAATGAGATTTAATTTTCATAATTTTTGTTAAAGGATGTAGTCAGCCGACAGATTTGTTTATATTTGTCGCTTATTAGAAAAAATGTGCAACATTTTTGGTAATTTGCCGTTGAATTTTTTGCACACTATTCTTATAAAATAATATGAAGAATCTACTTATTTTAACATTGGGGCTGTTTTTTTCTTTGTCATGGGCGCAAAGGCATGAAATTGGGATTTTTGCCGGTGGCGCAAACGTCATTGGTGATATTGGCAGATCGAATTATATAAATCCGCTACCGGTTTCATACGGTTCCGAGAAACTGATGGACAGGGTTCCCTTTGCAATCGGAGCTATCTACCGATTTAATTTCAATCCTTATATGGGCGTCCGCTTCAATGGTATTTTCAGCCGTGTAGTAGGCGCAGATGCCACTGCCCCGGAACAATATAAAAAGCAAAGAAATTATGCCTTTAAAAATAATATCATTGAAGGCTCATTAGTGTTTGAATACAATTTATTTGATATCAATGACGAAGACGGAAAAAAACATTCGCCTTATATTTTTGGCGGAATAGGAGCCTTTATGTATGACAAAAGCACTTATGCAGCTACTCATACTTTTGCTCGTGACGCAAATGGTGTCATACTTGATCCTCCCGTAATTCAGTCAGAAATAACTTCCAAAACCGAAAAAGAAACCAATTTTACCTTTCCTTTTGGTGCCGGATATAAATTAAAATACCGTGGAAATTTTGTGATTTCTGCTGAAGTAGGATTCCGTTATACATCAACTGACAACCTCGATCATAGTTTTGCAAATGAAAGCGATTTTACTTTCAACTCTGAGCCGGGATTGAACGAAGATGCCGTAACGCAGTTAAATTCAAATATTATTAAATCCCGTCAAGTGGGCAATATGTCCAATTACGACTGGTACGTCTTTACGGGTATAACATTAACGTATACCTTTGGAAGACCTCCATGTTATTGTGATTAATCCTTACATGAATCAATCGATTACAGATACAATCCATCCATCAAACCTACCCGAACATGTCGCCATTATCATGGACGGCAACGGGCGTTGGGCAAAAAAGCAGGGACTTGAACGTACATTCGGGCACCAGCATGCAGTAAGATCGGTGCGGGCTGCAATTGAAATTTGTGGAGAATTGGGAATTCCTTATCTGACTTTGTTTGCTTTTTCCACGGAAAACTGGAACCGTCCCAAACTGGAAGTTTCCTTTTTGATGAAATTGCTTTCAAAAACCATTGCGTCAGAAATTCAGGAATTGCATGAAAAAGGAATTAAACTAAATGTAATCGGCGATACAGAAGCTTTACCGGATTATGTGAAGAAGCCACTCAACAAAGCTCTAGATTTGACCCAAAATAATACAAAAGCAACCCTTACAATTGCTTTGAATTATGGTTCACAAAAAGAAATAATCAGAGCGGCGAAAAATATAGCCGAAGCGGTTAAAGAAGGAAGTTTGACAACGGATCAAATCAATGAAAAAATATTTGAACAAAATTTATATACACAGAATATCCCCAACGTAGATTTACTCATCAGAACCAGTGGAGAATGCAGAATCAGCAACTTTTTGCTTTGGCAAATTGCCTATGCCGAACTGTATTTCACGGAAGTTCTATGGCCAGATTTCAGGCATGAGCATTTCCTTGAAGCCATTAAAAGTTATGCAGAAAGAGAAAGAAGGTATGGAAAAACGGGAGAACAGATCAAAACAGATTAGAAGAGATATGCGAAAAAGATTGAATATGAGGAGTTTATACGCGATTTTATTGTTGGCTTTCAGCGGGATGATTTTTGCGCAAGAAGATTCCTTACAAGTAGAAAAAGATTCGGTCATCATGGATTCTGTGCAACCCATGCCTGAACTCCAACCCACACAGGATATCTCACAAGCAGGATATACCAATCCTCAAACCTATATGTTAGCCGATTTAGAATTAAGTGGAGAATCGCGGTTTACCAAAAACCAGATTATGCGATTTACCGGATTAAGGTTAGGAGAAAAACTTGAAATTCCCGGCACCAAAATCAACAACGCCCTAAAAAAACTCTGGAAATCCAATTTATTTTCAGACATTGACCTATATGTAGTCAGAACAGAAGGAGACAAAATTTATTTAAGACTAAATTTAATCGGGCTTCCCGAATTGGTTGAACCTACTTTTAATGGCATAAAAAAAGGGAAAAGAGAAGATTTCATAAAGGAACATAAACTGGATCCGGGAATTAAAATCACAAGTAACCTCAAAAATCAAGTAAGAAATTCCATCCGAAACCACTTTTTGGAAAAAGGATTTCCGGATGCCAAAGTTGATTTCATTGAGAAAAAACAAGAAGATGACCCCACCAAAGTAAATCTTACCATCAATGTAGACAAAGGAGATCGGGTTAAAATCCAGAAAATAGAATTTGAAGGGAATGAAGAATTACGGGATGGTCAATTGCGAAGAAAAGCCATGAAGAACACCAAGAAAAAGTCAATCAATTTTTTCAGAGGTTCAAAATTTATTCCTTCCAAATACCAGGAAGACCTAAAAAAGGTAATCGAAGAATATAAATCCATAGGTTTCCGTGATGCCAAAATTGTTTCAGACACCGTAATTCGCGTAAACCCAAAAAATATAGCCATCAAAGTTAACATTGAAGAGGGAAAACCTTATTATTTAGGGGAAGTAACTTTCACCGGAAATTCAGTATTTCCAACCGAAGTTCTGGAAAGGGTATTCTCTTACCAGACGGGAGACCGGTACGACGCTGTGGGCATCCAAAAGAAAATCAGCGGATCTGAAAAAGATGACGACATCCAAACCATGTATATGGATCAGGGTTATTTATTTTCTCAGATGTATCCGATTGAAAAAAATGTAAAAAATGATACCATTGATTTGGAAATCAAAATCATGGAAGGCGAACCGGCATCTTACAACCGGGTAACTTTCAGTGGAAACGACGTAACCTATGACCACGTAATTGCACGTGAGCTAAGAACCAAGCCCGGTGATTTGTTTTCCAAAACGGAAATCAAAAGAACACTTTACGAATTAGCAGCTTTGGGATACTTCGAACCCACTCAAATCAACCCAGACATCCAGCCGGATCCGGAAACCAATTCCGTAAACCTGAATTGGGAATTGGTCCATAAAAGTTCGAGCCAGGTAGAATTACAAGGAGGTTATGGAGCAGGCACCTTTTTGGGAACACTTGGGTTGACCTTTGGAAACTTTTCAGTAAGAAATTTATTTAACGGAGAAGCCTGGAAACCTGTTCCCATGGGCGACGGACAATCTCTCTCACTCCGTGCACAAGCCGGAAGGGGATACCAAAACTATAGTTTTTCATTTACCGAACCTTGGATTGGCGGAAAACGACCAACAGCTTTATCTACCTCCGTTTATTATTCACGTTACAATTACCGTGATATTTATGGAGTGGAATCAACTTTGAATATTTTGGGGGCAACCGTAGGTCTGAGCAAATTACTTACTTGGCCTGACGACTGGTTCCGATTGTCACATGCACTGTCTTACCAACGTTATGATTTTGACAATTTCGCCATGACATTTGGTGAAAACCGATATGAAGAAGGGGTTTCAAACAATATTAATTATACCATCGGGCTTACCCGAAACTCATCAGGACCCGACCCGATTTTCCCACAAAACGGCTCTGATATGAGCGTCTCTTTAACCCTGACTCCACCCTACTCATTGTTAAACAATAAAGATTATTCCACAATGAGCGACGTGGAAAAATTCAAATGGCTGGAATATTATAAAGTAAAAGCCAAAGCTTATTGGTACAAAGAACTTGCGGGTAAACTGGTATTGAAAGTAGGAGGTGAATTTGGTTATTTGGGCACTTATAACAGCAAAGTGGGAAGCATTCCATTTGAGCGATTCTACCTTGGAGGAACCGGACTTATGGGGAACCGATTTGACGGACGTGAAATCGTCCCTTTAAGAGGTTATGATGATTCCACCCAGTCTGGTGGAACCGCAGATGACATCACCCCGACAGGCGGAGGAACCGTTTATGATAAATTTACCCTGGAATTAAGATACCCAATTACCATGGGACAACAAGCAAAAATATTTGCGCTTGGATTTGTGGAAGCAGGTAATACCTGGCTTGACAACCGCGATTTCAAACCATTTGAATTAAAAAGATCGGCAGGCGTAGGTGTACGTATTTTCATGTCTGCATTTGGTATGCTTGGGTTTGATTTCGGATATGGATTTGACAATACCATTTACCGCAATGAGCCCTCAGGCTGGCAGACTCATTTTATTATTGGTCAGCAATTTTAAAAAACGTATTTTTGCAAAATCTTTTATGGCATAATTTTGGCTAAATCGACAACCGTATGAAAAATTTCATTCTTACAATTATAATTTTTACAGCAGCCCTGCCTTTGAGCGCACAACGCTTCGGATATGTAGACACGGATTATATTTTGGAAAATCTTCCATCTTATAATGATGCGCAGCAAATGCTGAAAACACAAACCGAACAATGGAACCGTGAAATTCAAAACCGTCAGGACCATGTCAACAAAAGACAAGCTGATTTCTTGAACGAAAAGGTTCTTTTAACAGAAGAACAAATCAGAAAGGAACAGGGAGAAATTGACCGTGAATTACGTGAGATCAAACAACTTCAGGAAAAAAGATACGGACAAGACGGAGATTTAATCAAATTGAGAAAATCTTTGGTTAAACCCATTCAAGACCAAGTTTGGATAGCCGTAAAAGAGGTAGCTGAAAAAAGAAACTATGGCTTTATATTTGACAAAGGAAGTGATTTGATTATGGTTTATACCGATCCTAAATTCGACATCAGCCGAGAGGTTTTATTACAATTAAATCCCAATGCGATTGAAAAGCCACAAAGCGGAAGTTCAAATTCCGGCAAAACGGGAACAAGCAGAACAACGAATTCTTCCAATAACACCAAAAAGTCCGGCGCCAAAACCAATACCAACAAAGCAAAAACACCGGCTCGCGAAAAACCGGCCAATACCAATACAAAATCACTTAAATAAAAAATAACCTATTTTAATTAATTATATCAGAAAATGAAAAATTTAAAATTATTTGCTGCTTTTACCATGATACTTTTGGGGAGCTTTACACTTTCCGCTCAGGATTTCGGTGTGGTGAATGTTGAGGAAATCCTTTCAACTTTCCCTGAAAAAACAAATGCTGATACTCAGTTGGACGGAATAGTACAAAAGCACCAGACAGAAATCAAAAAGCAACAAGATGCGCTTTTGGCAATCGAGAAAGAAGTTCAGGCTAAAACAGAAGGAAAATCTCAAGCAGAGATTCAGGGAATGATGGCTGAATTGGAAAGCAAACAGCAGGACTATTTGACCAAACAACAAGCTTTGGTAACTTATCAACAAGCTGCCGCAAAAGAATTATCTGAAAAAGAAAATGCTTTGTTGAAACCGATTGAAGACAAAGTAAAAGCTTCTATCAGCAAAGTAGCAGCTGCAAAAGGATTGAAATATGTAATGGAAAAATCCCTATTGCTTTATTCAAACGGAGTGGACATTACCGCAGATGTAAAAAAAGATTTGGGTATCAAATAATCTGAATATCCATTTAACCTTATAAGCCGTTTTTGTTTCAGAAACGGCTTTTTCTTTTTAAATTCGGACTTTATTTGAAATATGAAAATTACAGAAACAAAACTAAAGGGATGCTTTTTAATCGAACCACTTGTATTTGAAGATGCGAGAGGCTATTTTTTTGAATCCTACCACCAAGATAAATTTCTGCAAAACACAGGCATCAACATGACCTTTGTGCAAGACAATGAATCCAAATCCAAATACGGCGTGGTAAGAGGACTTCACATGCAACGGGGCGATTTTGCCCAAGCCAAATTGGTACGAACGTTAAAGGGAAGCATTCTTGACGTAGCGGTAGATGTAAGAAAAGACTCCCCTACTTTTGGCCAACATTTCTCAATCGAATTAAATGAGGACAACAAAAAACAACTCTTCATTCCGGCCGGATTCCTACATGGATTTTCTGTTTTGAGCGAAAAAGCTGTAGTTTACTATAAATGCAATGCTGTTTATGACAAATCATCTGAAGACGGGGTAAATCCTTTGGATGCGGAATTAAATATCGATTGGAAAATTCCTGCAGAAAAAATGATTTTGTCCGAAAAAGACCAACAAGCCCAATATTTTTCTGAACTCACACCCTTTGAACTATGAAAAAAATTTTGGTCACAGGCGCAAACGGACAATTGGGCAAATGCCTTAGAGACTTGGTTTCAAAAAATCCATCTCCAAAATACCAATTTCTCTTTATGGATCACTCCCAACTGGATGTCTCCAAAAAAGAATTAGTTGAAACTTTTTTCTTTACCAATAAAATTGATTACTGTGTAAACTGCGCTGCCTATACCGCAGTTGACTTAGCCGAAACCGATGCAGAAAACGCATTCAAAGCAAATGCCGATGCCGTTAAATACCTAGCAGAAGAATGTGCAGAGCAAAATGCTACACTCATCCATATTTCCACCGACTATGTTTTTGACGGAACTAAAAACGAACCCTATTTACCTAACGACTCAACAAACCCTATCAATGTTTATGGTAAATCAAAAAGAGAAGGAGAACGCTGGGCTTTACAAAAGAACCTAAAGACAATTGTAATACGCACTTCTTGGGTATATTCACAATACGGAAAAAACTTTTATACGACCATGGTTCGCTTGATGCAAGAACGCGACGAACTGAGCGTGGTTTCGGACCAAATTGGGAAACCAACCAATGCCAATGATTTGGCCGCTTACATTTACAACCTCATTCTTTCCAATGATACCGACTACGGGTTACGTCATTTTTCAGGAAAAGAACAAATGTCCTGGTTTGAATTTGCGCAGAAAATAGCCAATGAAAACGGCTTTACAACCAAAATCAATCCCATTCCGACGAGTCAATATCCGACGCCGGCAAAAAGACCCATGTGGAGTGTGTTGGGGGAATGAAATTAGATTAGTCAATCCCTAATTATGGATTTTCTTTTTCGTATTTGTTCAGGAATTTGTTGAATTGGATTCCAAGAATAATTAAAGATGCCAAAGCAAATCCCAATAATGCATATCTCAGTGTAGTTCCACCAAATGCTTCTTCTTCCTTAGCCGATCTTAAATTTGAAATTATATTAACCCCATTCTGATAAGATTTAATCATCTTTTGAGTCCCATAAAGCTTTTTGGTATAAAACTCGGTATATCGTAATAAATCTGCTTCTACATTTCCTCTGGAGGCGGTATTGACCAAAAGCTGCTCGGCTTCCGGTGAAGTTGACTTTTTATTAGCTACAGCCTTTGAATACATGATGGAGTCAATATTGCTCAAGGTTCGTTTTAGGTGGTGCTCATAATTGGTTAGAGCCATCAAACGTGCCTCTTGATCATTTTTGATACCCGGAAGATTATTCAGATAATTAAAAAGTTGTTCTTGAATTTCTATTGGTCTTTTATGATCATTCTTTACTTTAATTTGAATCTTTTGAAGTGCAAAATCAGTTTCTGTCATTTTGGATTTGTGTTCGCTCAATTTATAATCCTGAAAAAACAAAGTATCGGTTTCGATCCCTCTTAAAGTATTGACTTCAATTTGTTCAAAGTAATTATTGATTACGTCTTCTTCCCTTTGAATAGGTTCGATGTTTATTTTAGAAATCCCCAAACTTTTGGCAAGCTGAATTCCTTTTTCCTCCTGGTTCACGCTTTCGGATTCCTGGATATTTATCTCTTCCCCAAAAGCGTACAATTCCAAATTAGCTACGGGACTAGCTTTAATAACCATTTCATAGGTTTTCACATCTGTATCTTTCATCATGGGCGTGATAAAAGCGCCGTAAATAATCCCCAATAAGACCAAGCCTCCTGTTAAAATCCAATATTTACGGAGAAGGAAAATAAAGTAAAATAAATAAGAGAAGATTTTACCAATGCCTCTAAAAATCGATTTAATTCCGTTTTTAAAATAATTTAATAATTGAATTAAGTCCACTTCTTCACCATTCTTGGAGTTATTTAAGTTTTGATTTTCTTGGTTCATGCTTCAAAAAATTTGGCGTAAATATAATGCTATTAATTCATTTCAAAAAGTGGATTTTATATCCTGCTAAAATCTGCTGATTAAAAATACAAAACATAATGCTTACATTTGCCCAAACTTGCTCAGTTTAAATGAAAACAAAAAACCTGATTATATTCGGAACCCGTCCGGAAGCCATAAAAATGGCTCCTTTGGTTCACGAATTCTCAAAACATCCTGATAAATTCACAACAAAAGTCTGCATCACTGCCCAACATAGAGAAATGCTGGATCAGGTTATGGATTTTTTTGAAATCACCCCCGATTATGACCTGAATCTGATGCGCCACAACCAAAATCTGTACAATTTGACTTCCGATATTATGTTGGGGTTGAAACCTATTTTGGAAGAATTCCAGCCGGATTATGTGTATGTACATGGTGACACAACGACCACGATGGCGGCGAGTATTGCTTCATTTTATGGTGCCGCAAAAGTTTGTCACGTGGAAGCCGGATTGCGGACTTATAACCTCCAATCGCCTTTTCCGGAAGAAATGAACCGACAGGTAACGGGCATTGTTTCGCATTTTCATTTTGCACCGACTGAAACTTCAAAAGAAAATTTATTAACGGAAAATAAATCAGAAAATGCCATTTGTATTACGGGAAATACGGTTATCGATGCTTTGTTGTTTGGAATTGAAAGAGTCAATTCTCCTGAATTCAGAGATGATGAAATTGAAGAATTGAAAAATTTAATCCAACCCGAAAAACGAATTATTTTGGTGACGGGTCACAGAAGAGAAAACCACGGAGAAGGGTTTATCAGAATTTGCGAAGCATTGAAACAAATTGCGCTTGAAAATCCGGATGTACAGATAATCTATCCTGTCCATTTGAATCCGAATGTAAAGGAGCCGGTTTACAAAATTCTTTCAGGAATCGAAAATATCTCCTTGATTTCACCGCTTGCTTATCCGGCGTTTATTTGGTTGATGGAAAAATCGTATTTAATCATCACCGACAGTGGTGGCGTTCAGGAGGAAGCACCAAGTTTGGGAAAACCCGTTTTGGTGATGCGCGACACAACGGAAAGGCCGGAAGCAGTTAGTGCCGGAACGGTTATTTTGGTAGGAACAAACAAGGAAAAAATAATATCAGAAGCTTCCCGTTTATTAAAAGATACTGAAGCCTATCAGCAAATGAGTAAAACACATAATCCTTATGGTGACGGAAAAGCCTGTGAGAGAATTGTAAAATTTATTGAAGAAAATGCAAGAAAAATTTAATCCTGAAGTCATAACCATCGGGTTGGGGTACATAGGACTTCCCACTTCCGCATTGATTGCGCAAAATAAAATTCAGGTTTTGGGAATTGACATCAATCCTAATGTGGTCAACACCATAAATGAAGGCAAAATTCACATAGTGGAACCTGAATTGGACAAAGCAGTTGCCGAATCCGTCCAAAGCGGTTTTCTGAAAGCAAGCCTGGACCCGGTGAATGCCAATGTTTATTTAATCGTTGTACCGACACCATTTAAAGGAGATCATGAACCCGATATTTCTTATGTGCAGGCTGCAACCGAAAACATCATTCCTTTGCTGAAGGAAAAAGATTTATATATCATTGAATCCACTTCACCTGTGGGTACGACCGAAAAGATGCAGGAATTGATTTATTCGAAACGGCCGGAACTGAAAGGGAAATTATTTATGGCTTATTGTCCGGAAAGGGTTCTACCCGGAAACGTGATGTACGAATTGGTTCACAACGACCGTGTAATTGGTGGGATTGATGAGCCATCAACCGAAAAAGCTGTTCAGTTTTACAGTCGATTTGTAAAAGGAGATTTACACAAAACCAATGCAAGAACGGCGGAAATGTGTAAGTTGGTGGAGAATTCTTCACGTGACGTTCAGATTGCTTTTGCCAATGAACTTTCACTGATTTGCGACAAAGCAGGAATCAATGTTTGGGAATTGATTCAATTGGCAAACAAACATCCGAGGGTCAATATTTTACAACCCGGTTGTGGTGTTGGCGGTCATTGTATTGCAGTTGATCCCTATTTCATCGTTTCGGATTATCCATTGGAATCAAGAATTATAGGAAAAGCGAGAGAAGTCAATAATTATAAATCTTTTTGGTGTGCAGAGAAAATAAAGCAAGCCCAAAAAGAATTTCAGTTAAAACATAACCGCGAAGCTAAAGTTGCTTTGATGGGTCTTGCCTTCAAGCCGAATATTGATGATTTACGTGAATCTCCAGCGAAATACATCGTTCAGCGGGTTTTGCAAGATGCCAATGATGAGGAATATTTCATTGTGGAACCGAACATTGAAGAACACAATGTTTTCAAATTAACGGACTACAAAGAAGCGGTGGAAAAAGCCGATATCATTGCTTTTTTGGTGGCACACAAGGAGTTTTCAGGGTTAAATATTTCTGGAGAAAAAGTGGTTTTGGATTTTTGTGGGGTGAGAAAGTAATTATTAAGATTGTCTCAATTTATTTAATAAATGATATTTTTGTATTTCTATGAAATTTCAGTCATTATGAAAACTCTTATATCTTTTTTATTCTTTCTTTTGGTTAATGTTTCTCTTGCCCAACTTAAATACCCCTATTTTCAGAATTTTGAAGATAATTCGTTCTACGAAAACGAATTTATTGGGTTAGATGTAAATGCTCCACCTCCTGCACCAACAGATGTTGTTGATATAGAAGGAGGAGAAGGATATACTTGGGCACTGTCAGATACGTATTCTAGTGCAGGTTATTCTTTAAAACTTACAGTTCATGAGCATGATAATACCAAATATGCAACATGGCCACTATCTAGATCGGAAGTGCAATTTAATATGGATAATCAAAATATTTCTTATTATTCGTTTGATATTTACTTTCCAAATGATTCAGAGTTTATTGAGAATGAATATGAAGACTCTCATCATATTATTCAACAATTACATACAAACAGATGGAACAGCTTAACGTCATCTCCTTACAACCTTTTCATGCCTGACATAAATGGCAATGTAGTTGATATTAGTAACGTTATAGCAACCCTAGGATTAATTTACGAGCCCAATTCTTCATCAAATGATTTGTACCGAAATCTAAATTTTTGGATCGATGACCCCCAGGATATAAAAGCAAATAAATTGGGATTAATAAATGATACAATCTTTAAACAGAAACGTCAACGTTTGAAAATTATTGATGCTGTGAAGAAAGGAGAATGGAATAACATAATTCTAAAAATAAACTGGTCGGTTGATAGTTCGGAAGGCTATATCCAATTCTGGATCAATGAAAAACCTGTTGTATTAGATTCAATGGGTAATCCTTTATATAACGAGCACATTGCCTCTGTCCATAACTCCAATGAGGAGCCTTTAAAGATTTATTCGGGAAATATTGCACAAACAGCAGATCCCATACCTATCAAAATAAGTGGTATTTTTAAAGCAGGACACTATAGACAAAAAATACCTGATATTCAATCTTTGTATTTTGATAATTTTACTATTCTAAAAGATTTTCCTGCGGAAACTTCCTCTAACAATTTGACAAGTTTAACTGAAGAATATTGTAATAAAATATTAGATAAAAACTTATTCCTTGAAGCATATAAAGTAAACAATGAATTAAATTATAAATTTAGATTTTCTAAATACGGACTCGTTCAAGACGTGTCATCAGCTTATTTTCATATTGATTCTCCAGAAAATGTTATTGACGTATCTAATCACTTCAATTTTTATCCAGGAAGAAAATATAACGTTGAAGTTCGTACTTCTGGGGCATACGGGCAATCTTGTTTGATTGAAATTCCAACAAAAACTAAATTATTGGACAAATATTGTAATAATTTTTTACCTGTTGATGACTATACCCTAGAGTGTTATTCAATACCAAATGTTACAAATTATAAATTCAAGTTTACGGATATATCCAATAATGCGGAATATTGGATAGACTCCCCAGTCTCAAAGATAAATTTGAGTGAATATAGTTTTATCTTACCGGGTAAACAGTTTATAGTAAAAGTTAGAATTAATGATTTTGCATACGGAGAAGAATGTTTGATTAAAATTCCTAATACGATTAGACTGACGGATACATATTGTAATATGCCTGTAGCGACACCTAATCTTACAATTTCAACATTTTTTGTCCCAAACGCCTCAAACTATAAATTTCATTTCATTGATACAGTTTCCCCCAATATGCAGTTTTGGATCGATAGCAATTCTCCAAAAATTGATTTAATAAACAGCCCTTCTATTCAACCTGGAAAAACTTATAATGTGGAAGTGAGAACTGATGGTGCTTATGGAGAAATGTGTACAATTACTCTTCCTTCAAGTTTAGACAAAGGAAAAAAGGAAAGCCCCAAAAGCAGTTTAATCATTGTCCCAAACCCTGCTTCCAATTATGTTGAGATAAATATTAACGATAATTATGAAATTAGTGAGGTTGAAGTTAGAAATTTACAAGGAAGGGTTATGTTAAGCGAAGTCATACATTCCCAAAAAGCAAAATTGCAATTAAAACATTTTGTAAAAGGAATTTATCAGTTAATTGTTCGGGATTCTATCGGAAATATGTATTATGATCAGCTTATAGTTCGATAAATTCTGTTTACTATATTCGTAATAATTTTTTTAGATTATATTCCAGATAAAGATTGGTGTTTTCGCTAAATAAAAAGTATATATTTTATGGTGGCTCTATAGTTGTCAGTCGTGGCTTAGAATATATAGTATTATTTTTTGCCGCTCATTTTTTGTCAAAAAATGACTATGGGGAATTAGAATATTATAAAAAATTTGTAGAAGTTGGCTCCAACATTCTAGCATTTGGTTTCCCTGCGCTAATCCTGAGTTATACTAAAAGTAAAGAAAGTAAAGTATATTTCTATTTACTTTCTATTTTGTTCGTGTTGGGCTTATGCCTTCTGTTCTCTATTTTAGGATTTTATGACCCAATTTGGTTTTTGTTAATTCCTGCTCTGACTTTTTATGCATTGTATTTCAATGGCGGAATAGCACAGTCTTATCAGATTGTACATTTGGGGAGCAATTACGCTTCTCTATACAAGACCATTATTTCAATCTTATTTTTCGGATCTGTTTTTGTAGGTATATATTTTTTCTCAGTAAGAGGCAAAGCATATATATATCCTTCTTTATGTTTATTGCCGATAGCTTTAATTTATTCTTATTTAGATTTGAAAAAATCAGGTATTGAAATAAGAAAGATTAAAAAATACTGGAATCTCTTTAAAAAATTATTGCAAAATTCTTTTACACTTGTTGTGAGTAATTTTGCGAATTTTATGTTTCTTTATACGGATATCTTTGTCATTAAAATACTATCTGATTCTGCAAACACGGAAATAGCCGATTTTAGCTTTGCGCTAAACGTTGTGAGCGTTTTACTCATTGTTTCGATGACATTGATTCAGGTAGACATTGAAAAACTAAAAAATCAATCACGCTATCTATTTATACTCCAAAAAAGAATTTTAATTTTAACCACCCTCTTATCACTTTTATTAGTCATTATTTACTACATAATGATTAATAGTAAATTCTATTTGAATTTTAACGAGACATTCATTCTTTTTTTAATAATTCTAATTGGTAAGATTTTTTCCAGCCAAGCAAACTTATATGGCACTTACTTAATAATTCTTAAGAAATTTAAATTAAATTTAAGTATAAACTTAATCTCTCTGATTTTAAACATGTTAGCCTGCTGGTTAGGTTACCGATTGTATGGTTTAATCGGTTTAGGAATAGCAAGTTCCAGTATGTTAATAATCAGGTGTATGACTTTGTTTTATTTTAATAAAAAATACATCAATCCTGAAAGTGGAGTTTCAAAGCCAACAAAGCTGTAATAACTGCAAATTTATTTCTAAATTCAAATATATCTTGGTTGTAAATTTGAATCAAATCTTTTTTCAATTCCGCATCTATATAATGAGAGTCAATTTCTTCGTTAAGCGTTTGGTTTAAAGTCTCCAGAATAAACGGATACTTTTTTATCCAAACCGCATATGGGTTCATACTGTCATAATTGAGATGAAAATATTTTTTTGCTCCGTTGAAATACTTTTTATAATACCTGCCATAAACTATTTTGAATTTATTGTTGGGTTTTAGTTGTATTTTTTCCCATGGGTAATTCAAAATATTTTTGTGGTATTTATTCAGCCAATCGTAATAAATCATCTGATTCTTTTTCAAATCAGAGGGTAGAGAAAGGCAAAAATTAATCAAGTCTAAATCATAGAATGGAGAAATATTATCAATTATGTTATTCAGACTTCTATCTCCAACTAAAGTAGCGTTAATTTGACGTTGCTCATAGGAATAAATTTCATATCCTAAATCCTGATATTTGTCTAAAATCGAATTTAAACTTTCTATTTTCTTAAGTAGTTCCTCTTCTCCGACATTTCCTGTATATCCTATTTTGGCTTTATTTTTTTTAAAGTCAAACTTGTCTTGTGAAAATGACCCCAGCAAAACATCACCAATTTGTCCAGTATGGAGTAAAGAATAAGGTTGGGTATTAAAACTTTTAACAGTAGAAGACATATGGGCTGAAGTATGGTACATCATAAGTCCATCATTGGGTTTTACATAATTGTTTTCTATATCGTCAATTAAGTATGACGGATTATCCAAGAATCTTGTAAAATGGTTTAGGTTTTCTCCAACTGCGATATCTTGTGCATATCTTACATCTTGCGAATTTGACTGTCCAAAAGTTATCGTAGAGATATTTTTAAATCCCAATTCCTTAGCTACTATTACATTTGTACGGGCATCCATACCGCCACTTAAAAGTGATAAATGACAGTTCCCATATTCTAAATCCTTATTCCAACACCTGATAACACTCTGCTCAAAGAGAGAGTTAATCTCAACAATAGCATCAGATAATGTTATCTTTTCATTTTTTAACGACTGATAGTAAAAATAATTGTTAATTGAAATTGTGTGTGCTTTATAATCAAAGACAATAACAGAACCGTAAGACAATTTTTTCACTTCATTTAAATAGGTATTATCCTCTAACAAGAAACCATACAAAGCCATCATATAAACGGCATCTCTGTTTAAAGAAATTGGAATTTCTTGTTTTCTTAATAATTTTGAAATGGCTTTGAGTTCAGAACAAAAAACAAATCCAAATCTCTCATCATAATAATAAAAAATATTTTTGGTTGATAAATGATCGTTGAATACAAATACTTTTTGAATATTCTCATCAACAATAAATCCCGAAAAACTTCCTTTTAAATTTTTTATAAACTCAACAGAATTTTTTCGATATTCAATAAAAAAATCATCGAAAGATTTTATCTCGCCACCTAAATTGACCCCTTCAAGACAAATGGTAATTCCTTCTTTTGTTCCAAAAAAGCGGTCATTCACTAGTTTATTGATAACATACCTGCCGATTGTCCCTTTTTCCAATATCTTTTCATTGGTCACTAAATCTCCAGACATTTTATTATTAAACTCTGTGATTTTTTTGTTTTTTAAAAAAACACCATAAATTCCGGGCATATTCAGTCTAAATTTTATGTGTTAAAATAGATTTATTTTCTCTAATCAACAGATGATTTCCTTTCTTGAGATGACGCAAGTGGATTCTATTATTTTTAACTTCTTCGCCATTAAGAAGTAAAGTGTAATAATAAATATTTTCATAATTAAAAAAACGGTTTATCGAAACTGATATTTTGTAAAAAGTGCAAGATAGGTGTTTTAATGCCAATAAAATCCATAATTTAACTGAATTAATAAACGTTTGTTTTTGGAAAACATCCCGCCTTTACGTTTTATTCCTAAGTCCGATAAATTGTCATTGTTAAAATCGCCTATAAAGATATCCGTTGGCTTAATGTTCCCAACATATCCCTTTTGACCATCAAAACCCATAATCTGATTATTAAATCGGATAATCCATTCTCCCCATTTCGAATTGTTTGATTTCATACCTATATCATCAAATCCATCTCCATTAAAGTCTCCAGAAAAAACGAAATCAGGATTGGCTGGCCAATCATATTTGGTGTAGTTAGACGAAAAACTATTTTGGTTATTATTAAGTTTTATATACCAACCATCATTTTTTTTAAAGATAGCTATATCATCAAACTCATCTCCGTTAAAATCGCCAATTACTATATTATCAGGCGTCATTTCCCATTTATATATATATTGGTTTTGAGAAGAGAAATCCCCATTTTGGTCATTTAAGTAAAATATCCATTCGCCGAAACTTTGGGAAAGTGGATTGGTATATTTGTAAATGCCTATATCATCAAAACCATCCCCATTAAAATCCCCGGTGAAAATAAAATCGGATTTATCTATAAGCAGATTAATAACTGAATGAAGGTAAAAACCTTCAGAATGATTATTTATATATAAATTCCATTTGAAAGTTTTTGATTTTCCAGAAGCGGTTATAACATCATCATAACCATCTCCATTAAAGTCTCCTGAAATTACGCGTGAAAAGGTAGTGTCAATATCTTTTTCAAATTGATAAGAAAATTTCATATACTCAGGCAACGTTAATTTGTAAACCCTTCCACCTTTATCGTCTTGATTCATGCCAACTCCTGATACAGTTCCTACAAAAATAGTTTTTTGATCATCGTCCACATATAAAACATCTTGATAGTCCTCAGTAGGAAATGGGATTTCATCAAATTCCAGAACAATAGAATTCTCATCCTGCGTTAAAAAGCCTATTCTGTTACAGTCAAATGAGATTATCAAATGCTTATTTAAAAAGCTTTTAATATTCCTTGGCACATAGTTAAATGTCCTCAAATGCTCTAAATCAGGTAAGGCAAGTTTATTATTAGAGTCGATTCTCATTCGATATACCTCCCCTCCTTTCATGCTTTGTGTAATAAAATATAAATATTTATTTCCATCCACTGCATCAATGATTTCAAAATCTTTAATTAACTGCCGATTATTAATTAATTCTAATTTTTCTACCCCCCCATTAGCAGATATGTTTTTTCTAAATATGAAATATTTATCATTTGATTTATTCTGAGCTACCCCATATAAATATTTATCATTTGATTTATGTTGGGTAATATGAAGAGAAGGCACAAAATTTGTTTCGGGTATAGTTAAATATGGAGTCTGGTTAAGTGTATTTTGAGCAATATCATACGCATATATATGACTTACGTTTTCAGTAGATTGTTCATTATGATAAAGTCCTATGTAGATTTTATCTCCATCGGATGCCATTGAAAATATTTTTTTAAAACTGTCTTGTATTTTAAGTTTATTTCCAACAGGAGAAATGACTCTATTTTGTATTTGATAGCGTTGAATATAGGGCCCCGAATATAGCCCCGCTACAAAGTCTTTATTGCTAGTAGAAACAATCGCCGTAGGAATCTTACTTTCAAGGTATAAATTATCAGATGCTGTGCTTGTTTGGTTTAAAGGTTTACTGTTGATAAACTCCATAGTGCCAAATACAAAGTTATTCCCGACCCTGCCCATACTCATCACATTTTGTCCCCCACCACTTGAAAATATATTCTGACTAAGCTCTTCGTTTAGTGGCAATTCATAATTAACACACATTTTATTAAGGAGGTTGATTTTAAAGAGTCTTATTCTTTTAAAATCGGTATCCCATTCCGTATTAAAATTTCTTGAAATGAATACTTTGGTATTTTGAAAGTTATTTAAAGTGGGAATTTTTTCTGTTATGGTACCTCCGATTATATTGTATCCAAAATAATTTTCATTCATGTTCAGACCGTCAAAATAAAAATGAGATGGATTATCTCCAGTATCCACGTATGAGTACGGTACTAACAGACATTTTCCGTTTTCAAGATATACCAGACCTCTTATTCTATCCATTTGATTTGTAGAGTCTATATATTTTAGACTTGCTTTATTGTTTAAATCGTCTTGAATATTTTGGGTTAAATCTACTGAATATAATTGGTGATGTTCCGTTAAAAACATTAATTCTACATCCCCGTCCGCTAATAATCCTAAATCAAATGAATTGTTAGATTTCATTTTTAAATTATCCCAAGAGCCAACTACCTCTTTTAATTTATACCTTGTTATTGTATATCCAGTTAAATTCGACTTTATATAAACGATATATTCCCTGTTGGATTCTAATCCTATAATGTGGGTATAACCATTTTTATACATTCTTCTAAACTTTATTATATAATCATTTGATAAGTCAAAAGTTGAGTAATTTGTAGAGGAATCAAACATATTTGTGACATATAATTTCTTTATGCTAGGGTTACAAAAAAAATAATTTCCATAGAAATCGGCAATTCCATTGTTATCCCTGTCAGTTATTCCATTTAGTGGGATATTCTTTCTGATTATCAATCTAGGTTCTTCGGTATGTTGAGGTGTAATTTTCTTGACAAAAAGAGATACTCCTGTGAATTCATTACAGTCATTCTTTGTAGAACCCAATCCATATAAATAAAGTTCTTCCCCCAAACTACCGTTATCATCCGTCTTTTTCCCAATATCAAACCCTCCTCCTCTCATTGAAGAAGCAGGGTTAATCCACCCCAATTCTTGTAAATTAACATTTGTAGGGTTATTCAAAGGGGTGGTCGCTCTGACGATCAGACCGGAATAAGCACTTGAATGATACGTAATAAGATTATTGGTTGTTTCATCTAAAATTCCTGCCATTCCATTTCCAACTTCATAAAAGCGAAAAGCTTCTTTAGAGGCTGTCGCAAATAATTGCCATTCACTTTGTTGAGAATAAATATGATTAAATGATAGAATAAATAAAATATGCAAAAGAATTTTCATAACTTCAGAGTATAGAATATTTAAAATGATTCTTTATAAAAAGAAGAAATATAAGTAAAACAAATTGTTATATTCATGATATTGAGATAAGAAAAAAGCACTGCTTTTAGGGGCAAAAGAAATCAAATTAAACACACACAGACTTACTCTTTTTAATTGGCCATTGTTAGCCTTTATGAATTTGGAAAAGTTGTTAATCGCATAAAAGTCCGTTATTTTTTTCTTTAAATTAAGGATTTTAATACTTCTAATTCTTTTTCTCCTGTTTTAGACCATTCTATTTCTTCCATAAATTTTCTTGCGTTAGTAGTAATAGTGGTAAACTTACTTTCTTCGTTCACTAAATTTATAATTGTTTCGGCGACTTCTTTTAGGTTATTGCCCATAACTCCAGTTATGTTGTTTTTCACAAACTCCGGCAGAGCGGTATTATCGTTTGTGATAGTCAACATACCGCTTGCCATAGCTTCACACATAGAAACTCCTTGAGAGTCAAATAACGAAAAGGCAAAGAAAATCCCATATTGGTGAAAAAGAGAATTCATTTCCTTTCTATTAATAAATTTTTTATGAATTTTAACTCTGTTATTTAGTTGATAATCTGCTATTAATTTTTCATATAATTTTTTGTCTTTCCCTTGTCCGTAAATGTCTAGTGTGAAATTTTTCGGAAGGTATTTCATTATCTCAATAGATTGCTCTACTCCATATTTTTTTTCAAAAGGACGAATAGTTATTATTCTGAATCTGTTTTCATAGAGATTTTTATACGAAAACAAATCCGTATCAATTCCATTGGCGATTACTTTTCCATTTTGAAGTTGAACCTGAAAGTGTTTTTCGGTATAGTTTTTCATCCATTCAGAGGGGAAGACAACAGCAGAGTTGTCCCATTGATTGATTTCTTTTACAAAGTTTCTGATGTGCGGATAATTCCAGAAGTTTTTATAAAAATATTTGACAATCCCTTTGGGCGTGAGGGAAAAATCAAATAAATATTCGGGATATTTAAATACATCAGCTCCGTGAATCCCTAAAATCAGTGGCTTCTTGGATTGCTTCAGGTATTTATAGATTGCTAAACCTCCCTCCTTTGTAAAAGGAAAGAAATTCAATAAATGAACATTGAACACATCATAAGAAGGCAGTTTTTTGATGATTTCTTGCGGTGTGTCTTTTATCACATTTATCCCCTGATAGATGTAAGATGCTTTGTTTTTTGAAGGGACAAAAATATCAATATCTACTCCCCTGCTTGCAAAATACAATGCCCTTACGTGAACAAACATGTGATTATACGGATTTTGCAGAGAAGGATAACGAGAGGTAATGATAGCTAACTTCATAAAATTACAATGGCTTCAAATATACCATTTTTCAACAGTGTACGAAACAAGTACTGTAATTAAAAATAGCCTTAACGGCGGTCTTTTCAAAATAAATAAGTAATTTTCGGACGAAAATCAAATTATATATAATCACTATTATCATTATGAACTACTTATCACTAAAAAAAGAAAGCCCTATAAATTCTTTTTTAGTATTAATTCCATTTATTTTGGTTTTTGGTGGTACTATTTTTCAAAATACATCCTTCAGCTATCTTACAACCTGGACTAAAATGCTTTCGTTTGCTTATATGCTTGCTTACGTTATCATTCACAGAAAGTTAAATATTAATTTATTATTTTTTTCGACTTTGTTTATTCCTTTTTGGATATATGCTTTGTTTAATAATCCATATAATCAACAGGCTGCCTATTCAGACGGGATTCGTTATTTATTTCCCATAATCATACTCTATTATAGTTATTCCATAAAAGAATATTTCCCCTTACTACTAAAGTTTGTAGTATTCTTTGTGATTATTAATTTAATTGTTCAAATACTTAATTACTATTTCTGGATAATGGGAGCAAAAGATCAATGGTTTTATTACACCATCAATGGCGTGAGGTGGGTAAATAAGACATCCGGAATAATTAGAGCCACAGGAACAGTTGTATTCTTTTCTCTGTTCGGCTTTCTTAATCTGATTGCCTTTTTTCTTATTCATAAATATTACCACTTTAAATACAAAAATATTTTGTTGGCAATATGCATTGGGGGACTATTTTTGAGTTTTTCTTATAAAGGAATAGGAGCATTTGGGGTTGTATTGGCGTTTTATTATTACAAACAAATTTTCAAAATATTAATCTATATCTTAATTGGACTCACATTGGTATATATTACAATCCCGAGCAGAATAAATAGTTCGATATACGACATTAATCGTCGAATTACTCTGTACATTACGGAAGGAAATTCCGCACGTAGCGATTCTTATAGAGTGATGATGGATGAAATAAAAGCAGGAAATTGGTTTGGAAAAGGATCTGGTGTTTTTGGTGGACCTGCATCCACTGAATATAAATCTCCTTATTACAAAGAGGTTAATTTCAATTGGTATGATACCAAATGGATGGATATGTCAACCACCGATACTTACCCCCCTCATGCGTTTGTAGAATTAGGAACCATTGGAGCTTTGTTGTATTTTATGTTAATTTTATGCCCTCTTTTTAAAACGAAGATAAATAGCAATTATAAATTAGTTTTAGTGATTTATTTTTGCTTACTTACGGATATGATGGTTTCTTTTTCATTGAATAATCCTGAATATTTGTTGTTTTCACTAGTATTCATTTATCCGGTTCTTTACTATAACGACAAAGAACGTACACCTGAATTTCTTAAAGGAAGGACATGAGCAAGTTTCCGTCTAAAATCACAATGATTATCAGCCTATTTGTTTTAGCTGTTTTTGCGAGTGTAAAATATTCGTCAAAAACAAACTATAACTTTTTACAAACTAAATTTGACTGGGAAAACAAAATAGAATTAAAGGAATTGTCCAATTTAAAGGTAGATTCTCTATCATATAACCGATTAATACTCTCCGGGGTAGAGCCGGGTTACAAACCCAATAATCGGAATACATTTATACTGTTGGCTGATAAAGATCGCTATTCTTTTCGATTTATTGGCTATAAAAAAAATGGCGACACCTTGAATTTAGGTTCAGTTGAGTGGCTTACAGGGGTTCCCGAATTACCCAACATAAAAGTAAAACTGATTGAAGCAGATGTGCCGCTTAAAGAAAAAAAGGGGCCGACAATAATAACAATTGGAAATGGGATGCTCATAAAAAATGAGGCAAAATATTTCAGAAGAAAAATTGCATCCGATATAGACGTGAATTTTGAAGGCAGGATAAAAGATGTTTTTAATTATAAGAATGAAGCTACTTATGCGGATGACTGGAGTATCAAATTTGATGAAGTACATTCAATACCCGATGCGGAAATATATATTCTGATGGGGGGATTCGATATTGAAAAGCTAGGGAATCCTTTATTTAAAGACAATCTACAAACGTTTTTACATAATCTGAAAAATCGAAAGACAACCCAAAGAGTAATTTGGGTATTATGTCCCTATGTTAAAAATGAAGGGCAGAACCAAGAAAATCAGAAATGGAATCAGTTTATTAAAACACTTAAAACTGAAAAAATAGAATTTTTAGACGCTTATCAGCTATTTAAAACTGAAAAAAAAGAATATCTGCTACCAGATAGCATCCAATTAAATAGATATGGTTATGAGTTATTAGCAAACAAAACGGTAGAACTATTGAAGTGAGAATAAAATTTAATATAGAGAAAATTTTCTATTGGGTGTTGGGACTTTCCGTCGCTGTTATTCCTATGCCAGGAAACAGCCTGAGTTCAATTTGTATGGTGGGCTTATTATTTGTTTGGTTTTTCTATATCCCTTTTTCTAATAAAATCACAATCCTTTCAAAAAACAGAAATAGTTTTCTTGTTATGCTCATACCCTTGGCTTTAGCATTAATTGGAATAACTTACACCACTAATTTCGAATACGGAATCAAGAAAATGCAACTTTTATTACCCTTTTTAGTAATTCCTTTGATTTTGCTTTCGACGCCAAAAGAAAAGGACATTCATCGGTTTGCTCTTTCTTGTTTTAGTTTCGGTACTTTCTTAGCTTCTATTATCGGAATAGGGAAAGCAGCTTACTTATATATAAATGATTTCGGGAATTATTTTTATTACGCACGGTTCTCTGAGTTAGTAGATAAACACACTACTTATTTTTCATTGTTTATCGTAATCAGCAGTTTATTTATTTTTAGTGAACTGATAAAATCCAAACTGAAATGGCTTTGGAGTATACCCGTTCTTGTTTTTTTTGTATTCGTTTTGTACATAACCAGCGCAAGAATAAGTATTGCCGCCTTAGCTGCAGGTGTGGTAATTATTGCTGTTTTTGAAATTAAATCCAATTTGAAATGGATAGCTTTAGTTTTACCTATTTTGATTATGGGAGTGTTTGTAATGCCCAATTTCCAAAAACGATTTAAACCCAGTGAAACGGAGACCGGACAAATAAGTGATTTTGAATTTAGAAAATTACATTGGAAATCCGTTTTGGAAGCAATTAAGTATTATTCGCCCCTAATAGGGAATGGGACAGGCAGTAATCGGGATTTTCTATATGATACATACAAAGAATATCGCTTAACCTCAGCTTATGAGTTAGAATATAATGCACACAACCAATATTTAGAAATAACATTGGATTTTGGATTAATTGGTCTATTCCTTTTTTTATGTATGTTAGTTTATTTGATGTTTACATTTATTAAAATGAAAAATCCACTTGCTATTGCTGTATTCTCTGTTTTTATAATTTATTTTTTGACAGAATCTTTATTTCAAAGACAAGATGGGGTTGTTACATTTTCTCTGATAATTACTGTGTTTTTAAGTTTGAAAATTAAAAATGATTAATACTATATTTTATTTAAAATAAAAATAAAACAAATTTTTAAAAATATGGATGAAACTATTACATCTGTATGAAAAGAAGGAATCAAAGTGAATAAATCGTACACTTTTTCTTGTGAAGTTTATTGGAATATGTACAATGGAAATTATTTTAAAATGGGTATTTACCGTTTTGCAGAAAAGTACAATAAAACCATCTATTTTGATGATTTTAAATATGAGTCGGAAAAATTTTCAAATTGCGATTAAAGGAATATTTATTAACTTATAAAAGCACTTTTTTTGTAAAAGCCTCTCCTTTGGATTTAATAATTTTCACAATAAATAATCCTTTTGAAAAAAGTGTATGTTCAAATTCTGTTGAGTTAATATTGTTTTTTTGATACACAATTTTACCTGTCATATCATAAATTATCACCTCACGGATTTGGTCCTGTGCTTTAACGTAAATTTTATTGGTATTCGTGTAAACATCAATTCCTAAATAGTTTTGATCTTGAGTTGACATTTCAATTCCACAAGCTGTATAAACTGCAGGTGCATTTGTAAGCTACCCGAAAAAAGTTACCAATTAAAAAGAGAGAAATATTAACTTTAAAAATTAATTGGTATGAAAAAGAGCAATTTTACAGAACAACAGATCTTCAAGATTTTAGAGGCTCAAAAT
>Ga0079224_100001573_pt1 | contig 26522 bp, 21 predicted proteins | sample Stecom2015_FD_80414 | JGI IMG/M metagenome (GOLD analysis project Ga0079224, IMG submission 80414) | Agricultural soil microbial communities from Utah to study Nitrogen management - Steer compost 2015 | ecosystem: Environmental > Terrestrial > Soil > Agricultural land | place: USA: Utah... | reverse complement strand
GAGGGCGGCGGTGCCGGCCGGCGCGAGGTGCACCGGACCGCCGGCCTGCGGGCGCCACGAGGTGCCCACCCTTTCGCCGACAGCAGGATGTCTCCCTCGCTGGGAGGGAGACATCCTGCTCTCGACGCGAGGGGCGGAGGCGAGGGGCGGTGGCTGAGACCTGTGCGTGGGCCGGCTGACCGCAACGAGGCCCGGGACGCGGAGGACCGCGCCTGGGACGAGGACGAGCAGCGACGCCGGCGGACCGCGGCGCGCGCCGCTTCCCACCCCCTGTGCGCCGAGAGCAGGATGTCTCCCTCGCTGGGAGGGAGAGATCCTGCTCTCGGCGCGAGGGGGGAGGCGAGGGGGTGAGGCGCGGCGGTCTGCCCGCGTGCGGGGTGACCGGGTGCGTCGTCGAGCTCGGCCGGGCGGGTGCTGCGCCGCAGGGCATGGTGCTCGCAGCGGCGCCGCCGGCCCTACTCGGCGAAGGTGTGCTCGGGGCCGGGGAAGGCGCGCTCCCGGACCTCCTGCGCGTAGGCCCGGCTCGCCGTGTACAGCGCGCCGCCGACGTCCCCGAACTTCTTCGCGAACCGCGGCGCCCACGCCGTCATCCCGGCCATGTCGGTCCACACGAGGACCTGGCCGTCGCAGCTCGGGCCGGCGCCGATCCCGATCGTCGGGATGTGGAGCACCTCGGTCGCGCGGGCGGCGACGGGCGCCGGCACCATCTCGAGGACGACGGCGACGGCGCCGGCCTCCTGGAGCGCGACGGCGTCCTGGACGAGCCGCTCGGCGGCCTCGTCACCACGGCCCTGGACCCGCGTGCCGCCGAGGATGTTCTCCGACTGGGGCGTGAAGCCGAGGTGGCCGACGACCGGGATCCCCGACTCGCTGAGCAGCCGCACGTGTGCCGCGACCCGCTCGCCGCCCTCGAGCTTGACGGCGTGCGCGCCGCCCTCCTTGACCATCCGCACCGCCGTCGCGAAGGCGTGCTGGGGGGAGGCCTCGTAGGAGCCGAAGGGGAGGTCGGCGACGACCATCGCGCGCCGGGCCGCGCCCGTGACCGCGCGCACCGCGGGGACCATGACGTCGACGGTCACGGGGATCGTCCCGGAGTAGCCGAGCATGGTGTTCCCGATCGAGTCCCCGACGAAGAGGACGTCGATCCCGGCCTCGTCGAAGATCCGCCCGGTCACCGCGTCGTAGGCGGTGAGCATGGTGATCGGCTCGCCGCGCTCCTTCATCTGCGCCAGGTGGTGGACCCGCACCCGCTTGGGCACGGGCACGCCGGAGGAGGGCGCGGGGGTGGCCGGGGTCTGCTCACTCATGTCGGTCTCCAGGTCGAGGCTTCCGGTACGACGACCTTACGCGGCCCCGCGGCCCCGCCACCCACCCGGCCCGGTCAGCCCAGGGAGCTCGGGTCGTCGGGGACGTCGACGGCGTGCTCGAGGAGCGCCAGGCGGTCGACCACCTCGAGCGCCCGCTCGTGCGTCGCGGCGAGCACCACCGGCGCGGCCTTCCCGGCGAGGTAGGACTGCAGCCAGCGGGGCGCGAGCACGCACCAGCGCATCCCCGGCTCGAGGCCCGGGAAGCCGAACTCCGGGCGCGGGGTGGACAGGTCGTTGCCGATCTCGCGCTGGTGGGCGAGGAACTCCGCGGTGACGACGACGCACACGCTGTGCCCGCCCGGGTGGCCGGCGCTCGGCACGCAGCTGCCCGTGCGGTAGTAGCCGGTCACCGGGTCGGTGCCGCACTCCTCGAGCGGCCCCCCGAGGACGTTGCGCTCGCTCATGACCCGATCATGGCAAAGCCCGCGGGCGCTGCCCAGCACCGCGCCGGCCCGCACCGCGCCGGCACCGCGCGGGCACCGATGGACAACCGCCCACCGCGCCGCGCCGCCTGTGCCAGGATCTGGCCAGGAACCACCCCTGTCGAAGGAGACCTCCATGCCCGTGCTCACCGACCTCGTCGCCGCGCTGCGTACCGGTGCGGTCGAGATCGTCGACCTCACCGCGCCGCTGTCGGACCAGACCCCGATCCTCGAGCTGCCCGAGCAGTTCGGGCAGACCGCCCGGTTCCAGCTCGAGGAGATCTCGCGCTACGACGACCGCGGGCCGGCCTGGTACTGGAACAACTTCCGCACCGGTGAGCACACGGGCACGCACTTCGACGCCCCGAACCACTGGGCGAGCGGCCGCGACCTCGACGACGTCGCCACCGTCCCCCTCGATGCCTTCGTCGCGCCCGCCGTCGTCCTCGACGTCAGCGCCCAGGTGGCCGAGAACCCCGACTTCCTCATCGAGCGCGAGCACATCGACGCCTTCGTCGCGGAGCACGGCCCGCTCCCCGAGGGCGGCTGGCTGCTGTGCCGCACCGGCTGGTCCGCCCGCACGAGCCAGCGGGACATGATCAACAGCGACGAGGACGGCCCCCACAGCCCGGGCCTGTCGGCCGAGGCCGCCCGGTGGGTGGCGGAGGAGAGCCCGCTCCAAGGCATCGGGGTCGAGACCGTCGGCACGGACGCCGGCGCGGCGGCCGGGTTCGACCCGCTCTTCCCGTGCCACCACTTCCTCATGGGCAACGGGAAGTACGGCCTGGCCCAGCTGCGCAACCTCGACCGGCTCCCGGCGACGGGCGCCGTCGTGCTCGCCTCGCCGCTGAAGATCGAGGGCGGCTCCGGCTCGCCCGTGCGCGTCCTCGCCCTCGTCGAGCGCTGACGGCCGTGCAGCGGGTGGCGGAGGTCGTCGGGCGGACCCTGGTGGCGAGCGGCGTCGACCACGTCTTCGGCGTCGTCGGCTCGGGCAACTTCCACGCGACCAACGCGATGGTCGACGCCGGAGCCCGGTTCGTCGCCGCGCGGCACGAGGGCGGGGCCGCCACCATGGCGGACGCCTACGCGCGGACGTCGGGGACACCCGCGGCGCTGAGCGTGCACCAGGGCTGCGGCCTCACCAACGCCCTCACCGGGATCGCCGAGGCCGCGAAGTCCCGCACGCCGCTCGTCGTCCTCGCGCCCGAGGCCGTGAGCCCCACGTCGAACTTCCACGTGGACCAGGACGCCGTCGCCCGCGCGGTCGGCGCCGTCCCGCTCCGGGTCACCGACCCGACGTCGGCCGCCGAGGATGCCGCGGCTGCCGTCGCCCTGGCCCGCGACGAGCGCCGTACCGTCGTCCTCAACCTCCCCCTCCCGGTGCAGGACGCCGAGGTGCACGAGCCGGCGCTGCCCGCGCCGAGCGTCCCGCCGCCGGGTCGTGCCGTCGTCGAGACCGACCTCGACCGGCTCACCGAGGCGGTCCGGGCCGCGCGGCGCCCGGTGTTCGTCGCCGGCCGTGGCGGGCGCGCGAGCGGAGCCCGGGAGGCCCTCGTCGCGCTCGCGGACGCGTGCGGGGCGCTGCTCGCCACCTCCGCCGTCGCCAAGGGGCTGTTCCACGGGCACCCGTGGTCCCTCGACGTCTCCGGCGGCTTCGCCTCCCCGCTCGCCGCCGAGCTCATCGCCGGGGCCGACCTCGTCGTCGGCTGGGGCTGCGCCCTGAACATGTGGACGATGCGCCACGGCCGGCTCATCGGCCCGGACGCCACCGTCGTCCAGGTCGACGACACGCCCGAGGCGCTCGGGCGGCACCGCGAGCTCACCTTCGGCGTCGTCGGCGACGTCGCGGTCACCGCGCGCGGCGTCCTCCGCCGGCTCGGCGGGGAGGAGCGGGACGGCTACCGCAGCCCCGAGCTGCGCGAGCGGCTCACCACGAGCCTGCGGTGGCGCGACGTGCCGTACACCGACCTGTCCGACGGCGAGCGGATCGACCCGCGGACGCTCACCATCGCGCTGGACGACCTCCTCCCGGCCGAGCGGGTCGTCGCCGTGGACTCCGGGAACTTCATGGGCTACCCGAGCATGTTCCTCGAGGTCCCCGACGAGCAGGGCTTCTGCTTCACGCAGGCCTTCCAGTCCATCGGCCTGGGCCTCGCCACCGGCATCGGCGCGGCCCTCGCCCGCCCCGACCGGCTCCCGGTCGTCGCGCTCGGCGACGGCGGCGCGCTCATGGGCGCGGCCGAGCTCGACACGGTGCGGCGGCTCGGCCTGCCGATGGTCGTCGTCGTCTACAACGACGACGCCTACGGGGCCGAGGTCCACCACTTCGTCGGCGAGGACCGCGGCACCGTGACGTTCCCGCCCACGGACATCGCCGCGATCGGCGCCGGCTACGGGTTCACGGCGGTCACCGTCCGGGCCGTGGAGGACCTCGCGCCCGTGCACGCCTGGCTCGCCGGTCCCCGGGACCGGCCGCTGCTCATCGACGCCAAGGTCGTCGCCGACGAGCCCGCGTGGTGGCTCGCCGAAGCCTTCGGGCACTGAGAGCGGGTCGGGGCGGCCGCGGCCGCAGGACTGCCCCGACGGCCCTTCCCGGCGTCGCCGGCGAGGCGTATGCTCCGCGCCACACGCTGCGCTCAGGCGCGCGGCGCCCGGCCGACGGAGGTCTGAGATGGCGCAGCTGCAGCCCGGGGACGTCCTGCTCTTCCGCGGCCGGGGGTTCGTCTCCCGCGCCATCCGCCTCCTCGACGGGAGCGAGGTGAACCACGCGGCGATCGCGCTCACCGACAGGCAGTTCGCCGAGGCCACGGCGCACGGCCTCGACGTCGCGCTCATCGACGTCGCCGTCGAGCGCGCCGACTTCATCACGGTCTCCCGGGCGCCCGGCACCGACCCTGCGCCGGCCGTCGCCCAGGCGCGCGCCTACCTCGGCGAGGGCGTCCCCTACGGCTACCACCAGATCCTCCTGCTGGCCGGCCTGTGCCTCACCCGCCGGGTGCCGCTCGGCAACCCGCTCTTCCGGCGGGTCGTGCGGCGCACCCTCGACGCCGCGGCCGAGCTCCTCGCCTCGTTCGTCGACCGGGGCACCGACCTCATGATCTGCTCCGAGTACGTCTACCGGTGCTACCGCGCCGGCGGGCTCGACCTGCTCCCGACGGGCATCCCCGACGCCGCGGGCGCGGCCGCCGCCGACGGCGTCGTCCTCCTCGACTGGCTCGAGGGGCGGGAGGCCCCGGGGGTGAGCCTGCCTCCCGGGGAGCTCCCCGGGCTCACCGGCGGTCCCTCGGTCCCGGTGAGGACGGCGGGCACGGCCGTGCCCTTCGCCGGTCCCGTGGACCCGGCGACGATCGCGGAGCACGCCGAGTACGAGCTCGACGAGCTCATCGCCGAGTACGTCGCGAGCGAGCGCTCCCCGGGCGGTGGGCTCGCCGCGGGGGCCGCGGCCGACGCCGTCCCGGACGAGGACCTCCTCGCCGCCGCGGGCCGCCTCGCCGCAGCCGCCGAGCGGGTCGTGGCACTGCGCTCCGGGAACGGCACGGGCCCTGGCGGCGGCGCCCAGCCCGGGGCGCTCGTCGGTGGCGCCGACGTCGTCCGCGCGCTCAGCGGGGTGTTCTCGACGAACGCCAACTTCGTCACCCCGAAGGACCTCGCCCTCACGAGCGCGCTCGAGCAGGTGGAGAAGCTCACCCCGAGCTGACGAGGGACGAGCCGACGCCCGGCCACCGGCGGGCCCTACTGCGGTGGGAGCGCCGCGGGGGCCACGGCCGGGTCCCCGAGGATCACCGTGCACTGGCGGTCGATCGAGGTGAGGGCGGCGACCAGTGCGCGGCCGGCTGCTGCGGGGTCCGAGCCGGCGGTCGCGCCGGCGAGCGCCCAGGCGGAGCGCAGCGCTCCCGCCTGGTCGAGATAGGCGCGGAACGCCGGCCCCACGGGCAGCGGCCGCGCCTGGAAGAGCTTGTCGTACAGCGTGGACACGAGCGCGGCACTCGTCGAGACGTGGGTGTCCGGGCGGCGTAGGGTCCAGTCGAAGGTCGGCTCGAGGTGGCCGACGACGGCGCGCGCGGGCCGCGGGGCGCCGAGGAGTGCGCGGGGGAGCGCGGCGCTCGTCGGCCCGAGCCCGGCGACCGCGGCGACGACGGCGCCGGCGCTCGAGCCAGGGTCGAGCAGCCCCTCGAACAGGTTGCGGCCGGAGCCGCCCGCCGAGCAGCAGGCGAGGGAGTACCAGACGACCCCGTCGGGCTGCCAGTCGCGCAGCAGGCGCTCCGGCGGCACCGGCGTGTGCGTCGCGTCGACGAGCGTGCCGAGCGTCCGGCGCATCTCCTCGGGGGGCACCGACGTGTCCGTCGCCCCGTGGCTCGTCGTGACGACGACGGCGGGCCGCTGCTCGGCGAGCGCGTCCGCCAGGGCGTCGCCCGTCGCCCCCGGGCCCCGGAGCTCGACCGCCCGGTCCCCGATCTGCGGGTCGCCCCGCCAGCGGGCGACGACGGGCGCGCCGACCTCCTCGCGCAGCAGCCGCGTGATGTCCGCGGGGCCGTGCTCCACGGTCCACGCGAGCGGGGAGGTGGCGTCGACCGCCGCCGTCGCCCACCCGCCGAGCGCCGCCTCGACGTAGTGCTCGAGGCCGGCGGCGTCGAGGTCGAGCCGCCCCGTGTGGGAGGAGGCGTTGAGGACGAGCTGGAGCTCCCACGGCAGGTCCTCGGGCGGGCCGAGGAGCAGGAGGTACCACGGCAGGGCGCCGACGGAGGCGCCGCGCGCCCCGTCGCCCGCCGTCGGGACCGGCACGTCGACCCCGCTCGGGAGGTACCGGTGGAGGTGGGTGAGGTCGCCCGGGCGGTACCGCAGCACCACCGGGACCCCGGTCGCGCTGCGCGCCGCCGCGAGCCGGCGGGCCGGCTCGGGCGCGTCGTCGGCCCGGGCGAGCTCGGCCCGGGTGAGCCCGGGCCGCTCGGGGAGGACGAGCCCCCACCCGACCCGCGCGTCGAGCGGGTCGAGCCCGGCGAGCGGGTCCGCCGCGAGCGTCGCGGACGGGGCACCGAGCACGTGGTCCTCCCGCGCCCACTGCGCCGCGTCCGCGGACAGGTGCCCGGACGCCGCCTCGCTCCCGGTCCACGCGTTGGCCCGGAGCGGGCCGGCGGACGGGACCGGCGGTGGCGGCGGCGCCATGTCGACCTCCCCGGTGGGGCGCTCCTCCCCGCCAGCATCGGGCCGGCCGGCGGCCGCGTCAATCACCCCCACGGACCCGCTGCCGTCCCCCGGACGTCATCATTGACGTGACCCAGGTCACGTTCGACACTGACACCGACAGCACACCGGTCGTGCGCGCGAGAGCGGGGGCCCTGAGATGGAACGCGAGTTCACCGTCCTGCGAGACCTGGCCCGGGCGTTCCCGACGGACCCGTTCCGCGGTGCCGGGCCGGCGATCGCCGGGGACACCGTGGAGGCGGCGGCCGTGGCCGCGCCTCAGGTCGAGCGGATGACGCTGGACAAGGCGGACCTGCGCGACGTCGTCCGCGAGCCGGACGTCCGCGCGGTCGCGCCCGTCATGCCGATCACGCTCATCCGGCCCGTCCCGTCCTCCGAGCTCGACGGCGCCGCCGAGCCCGCCGCCGAGCCCGGCCCCACGTGGGGCGTGCGCGCCGTCGGCGCGGACGTGTCGGCCCGGACCGGGGCCGGCGTCACGGTCGCGGTGCTCGACACCGGCATCGACGCCTCCCACCCCGCGTTCACCGGAGTCGAGCTCGTCCAGAAGGACTTCTCCGGCGACGGCGACGGTGACGGCCAGGGACACGGGACCCACTGCGCGGGCACGGTCTTCGGCCGCGACGTCGACGGCACCCGGATCGGCGTGGCACCGGGCGTCACCCGCGCCCTCATCGGCAAGGTGCTCGGCAACGACGGCAGCGGGACGTCGAACGCGATCTTCGAGGGGATCCAGTGGGCCGTCCAGCAGGGCGCCGACGTCATCTCGATGTCCCTCGGCTTCGACTTCCCCGGGCTCGTGGACCAGCTGATCTCCGGCGGCTGGCCGGCCGACCTCGCGACGTCCGCCGCGCTCGAGGGCTACCGGGCGAACCTCCGGATGTTCGACGCCCTCATGGGCTACGTCCGCGCGAACGCGCCGTTCGGGCGCGGCACCGTGCTCGTCGCGGCCGCCGGGAACGAGAGCAAGCGGACGGTGGACCCGCGGTACGAGATCGCCGTGTCGATCCCCGCGGCGGCCGAGGGCGTCGTCTCCGTCGGTGCGCTCGCCGAGGGCGGCAGCGGGCTGTCCATCGCGCCGTTCTCCAACACCTTCCCGCTCGTCGCCGCCCCGGGCGTCGCGGTCCTGTCCGCGCAGGCCGGCACCTCCGGCCTCGTCGCCCTCAACGGCACGTCGATGGCGACGCCGCACGTCGCCGGGGTCCTCGCGCTGTGGTGGGAGGAGGTGCTCGCCTCCCCGCTCCCGCAGACCGCGACGACGGTGACGGCGCAGCTCCTCGCGAACGCCGACCTCGGCGCGCTCGCCGCGGACGTCGACGTCGCGGACCGCGGCGCCGGCCTCGTCAAGGCGCCCTGAGCGGACTGGCGCGCACCATGCCCCCGGCCGCGCCGCCGCCACGGCAGATCACGGTCGAGGTCAGCGAGAACGGGCGGGTCACCGCGCGGCGGGACGACGGCAAGGCCTCCGCCGACGAGGAGCTGCGCCTGGACGCCACGGACAGCCAGCTGCTGCGGGTGTGGCGCAAGTGGCTCACCCGGCGCCCGACGGGGTGGGAGGACGAGGACGTCGCGGCGTTCGGCTCCCTCCTCTTCCGGGCGCTGCTCAAGCGGAGCCTGTGGGACCTCGTCACGGTGACCCGGGCCCGGCTCACCGACGGCCAGTCGCTGCGGCTCGTCCTCGCCTTCGCGGCCGACGCGCAGGACCTCGCCGCCCTGCCGTGGGAGTACCTGTACTGCCCGGCCCAGACCGGCCGGGCCGGCTACTTCGTCGCCACGGAGGACCGTGTGCTGCTCTCCCGGTCGGTGCCGGCCGCCGGGGGCGGCGCGGTCCCCGCGGTGACGTGGCCGCTCCGGGTGCTCCACGTCGCGTCCCAGCCCGCCGGCGTCGGCGACGTCGGGGCGGCCGACGTCGCCCGCACCCTCGCCGAGCTGGCCGCGTCCGGCGTCGTCGAGGTCCACCCGCTCGAGGAGCCGGCCACGCCCGACGCCGTGGCGCGGGCGCTGACGACGGTGCGCCCCGACGTCCTCCACTTCCTCGGGCACGGCGACTACGAGCCGGAGGCGGGCGGGCGGCTCGCACTCGTCGATGCCGCGGGCTTCCCGCGCTGGCTCACCGGGCGGGAGGTCGCCGAGGTCCTCGCCGGAGCCCCGCCCCGCCTCGTCCTCCTCCAGTCGTGCGTCGCCGCCCGGGAGGACGCCGCCGTCTCCTACGCCGGGACCGCGCCGCAGCTGGTCCGCCACGGGCTGCCGTGCGTCGTCGCCATGCAGTACGCCGTGACCACGGACGTCGCCACGACGTTCGCGGCCGAGTTCTACCGGGCGCTGGCCGAGACCCACGCCGTCGACGCCGCCACCCAGCGGGCGCGCCGCTACCTCTCCGGCCCGCTCTCCGCCTACCACGACCCCCGTCTCATCGGGCTCCCGGTGGTCTACGCGCGGCGCGCGGGGGACGCACTGACGATGACCGGCGCCGCACCTGCTGTGGGCGGCGGGGCGTGAGCGAGGACCAGGTCCGGATGTCCGTGACCCTGACGGCGGACCGGGTCACGGCGCTCACCGTGGCTGCCGACGGCACGGAGTGGTCGCTGGCGGACGGCGGCGCCCCCGACCTCGCGGCGCGCCCGACGATCGACGTCCTGCGCCAGTGGCTCGGGCGGTGGGGGCTGTTCTCCAACCTCTCCTCGCGCTCGCAGGAGCTGGCGACCGAGCTCGGCTGGCGCGCCGACTTCGTCCACCTCCCGGTCCCCGACACCTTCAAGGTCCTCGGCGAGCACCTGTACCGGCTCGCGTTCCCCGGGGACGTCGGCAGCATGTTCGTCGCCGCCCACGACGAGGCGAGGACGACCGGCGCGACCTTGCGCGTCGTGCTGAGCATCAAGGACGCCGAGGCCGAGCGGTGGCTCGCGGACCTGCCGTGGGAGTTCCTCTACCGCCCCGACCCGAACGGGTTCTTCCTCGCGGCCGAGAGCAGCTTCGTGCTCAGCCGGTTCCTCGACTACCGCGAGGGCCGCGCGGACATCGTCCCCCACCCGCTGCCGCTCAAGGTGCTCTCCGTCGTCGCCGTCCCCTCCGCGTCCGCGGACGTCGGTCTGGACGCGATCAGGGCCGCGGCCTGGGAGCTGGCGGCCACGCTGCAGAGCGACCCGAACCGGGTGGTCGTCGAGTCCGTCCCGTGGGAGCGGCTCGCCCCCGGCCGCGCCGAGGGCAAGGACGTCATCCACGTCATCGGGGTGGCCCGGGCGAGCGGCGGGACGATGGAGATCGACCTGCCCGGCTCTGCGGGGCAGAGCGAGCAGGAGATCGTCCGGCTCGCCGAGGCACCCACCCCCCGCCCGGCGGGCTGGCAGCCCCCGCGGCTCGTCGTCCTCCACCTCCTCGAGGCCAACCCCTTCGACTACGCCGCGACGTTCGGGGACCACGCGCGGGCGCTCGTGCGCAAGGGCGTGCCGGCCGTCCTCGCGATGCAGTACCCGATGCCGCCGGGGGAGATGGTCGGGTTCGCCACCGCCTTCTACGACGCCCTGTCCCGCGGCACCCCGGTCGACGAGGCGGTCCAGGGGGCGCGAGGGCGGTTCCGGCAGCAGCCGGCCGGTGCGACCGACCGTCTCTTCGGCGCGCCGGTCCTCTACCTCCAGGCCGCCGACAGCCGCCTCGTCCCGCCGCCGGGACCGACGCCGGCTCCGGAGCCGGCCACCACCCCCGCCCCGGTCCCCGCGCCGCCGGTGGAGACGCCGGTCCGTTCCCTGCGGATGGGCTCACCGGGCGACGGGGCGGTGGACCCGCTGGCCGAGGACCTGCTGGCGATCGCGCTCGAGGGGGCGCCGACCGACCAGCAGCTCTTCCGGTGGGTCCACACCACCCCGTGGTCCGAGCTCTCGCCGCGGGACGCCGAACGGCGGATCCGCGAACGGCTCCGCAACGAGGCGGGCCGGCTGGGGCCGATGTACGAGGCGATGCTCCGCCGGGTGACGCTCGGAGGTGGTCCTGGTGGCCAGTAGGGGACCGGACCCCGCGGAGGAGCTCGCCCGCGCCCTCGCCCCCGTGCGGCAGGCCGAGGTGCCGCCGCCGCTGGGCCGGGCCGTGCGCGACCTCCTCCTCGGCGTCGACGAGGACTCCGCCGGCGCCCGGCTCGACGCGCTCGACGACGCGGTGCGGGCGCTCGCCGACGCCGTCGCGGCCAGCCGGAAGGAGCTCGCGACGCTCGCGGCCCGCCGTCAGGTCGAGGTCCCGTTCGGCGAGGGCTGGTGGGCCCGGCTGCGGGAGGGCGGCGACGACGCCGCCTGGGTGCGGGCCTACGTCGAGGCGCTGCTCGCCGGCCGCGCGGACGCCGCGCTCCTCCTCGCCTCGCCGGGAGCGCAGCCGCCCGCGCCGCGGGAGCTCGCGACAGCTGCGCTCACCGGGGCCGAGCACCTCGTGCGCGACGAGCTCACGGGCGCGGCCGGCGTCCTCCGCGCCCTCCTCGACGGGCCCTGGGCCGGCGCCGTCGACCCCGACGACCGGGTGGAGCTCGAGATCCTCCTCGCCCGCGCCGTGCCCGGGGCGCCGCCCGACCGGCTCCGTGCGGCCGCCGCGGAGCTGCGCGAGGAGGAGCCCGAGCTGCAGAGCCGGCTCCTCGCCGCCATCGGCGAGCGCGCCCTCGCCGCCGGGGACCTCGAGGAGGCCGACGCCGCGTACCGGGAGGCCCTCGGGCTCGCGGACGACGAGGTCGAGGGGCTCGCCGGCGCCGGGATGCTCGCCGAGCGGAGGGAGGACTGGGCGGCGGCCGAGCACTGGTTCGACCGCGCGGCCGAGGTGGCCGACGGCGTCGAACGGCTCGAGCGGCTCCACGCCCCCGTCCCCGGGAACCTCTACTGGCGCCTCGCGCGGCACCTCGCCTCCCAGCCGGCCCGCGCGGAGGACGCGCTCCTTGCGCTCGACAAGGCGATCGAGCACGGCATGCACGGTGCCGAGCCCTACCAGGAGCGGCGGGCCTACGTCGACAAGGCCTACCTCGTCGAGCACCTCCACCGCCCCGAGGACGCGGCGGCCGCCTTCGCCGACGGCGCGCTGCGCTACGTGTGGAGCGAGGACCTGCAGACGGCCCACGGGCTGCTCGAGCGCGCGGTCGAGCTCGCCCCGGACCACCCCGAGCACCGCTGGCTGCTCGCCGAGGTGCTGCGCCTGCTCGCGCAGCGGCCCGACGGGTCCGCGGACCAGACGCTCATCGGCCAGGCGCTCGCCCACTGGCGCGCCGGGCGCCGCACCCGCCCGCCGCTGCCGGAGGAGGCCTGGGCCTACACGACCTTCGCCCTCGCCGCCTACGACGACGTCGCCGGCACCCCCTCCGAGCGCCACCGGCTGTGGACGACCGCGGCGGCCGCCGAGCAGGCCCTGGTGCTCGACCCGTCCCTCACCGGCGGCTGGCCGCTCCTCGCGATGGCCTACCTCGACCTCGCCCTTCCCCACGCGGCGCTCGAGGTCGCCCAGCGGGCGGTCGAGAGCTACCCGGTGGACCCGGCCGCGGGCAGCTACCACTACCAGGCGCTGCTCGCGCTCGGGCGCACCGACGAGGCGCTCGCCGTCACCGCGGCGAGCGAGGAGCCGTGGGCCGCGCCCGGAGCAGCCTTCGTCCACGTCGCCCGGCGGGAGCCGGAGCGGGCCCTCGCCCTCCTCGGTGCCGAGGAGGGCCGGGAGCCCACCGACGGTGCCCGCCTCATCCGGGCGCTCGCGCTCGTCCAGCTCGGGCGCGACGAGGAGGCCGCGGCGGAGGTCGCCGCCTGGCCACCGCCGCGGGACCCCGACAGCGCGTCGACCCTCCACACGGCGGGTTGGGTCACCTACCTGCGCGGCACGCTCGACCGGGCCGAGGAGTACTTCGCCCGCGCCCTCGAGGACGACCCCGCCGAAGCGGCCGCCGTCCTCCTCGACCGCGGCCAGGTGCTGCTCGCCCGGGGCGGGCCCGGCGACCTCGAGGAGGGGCAGCGGCTGGTCACCGAGGGCGCGCGGCGGTGCACCCGGTGGGAGCGGTTCGCCATCCTCCTGTCCACCGAGCTCCCGCTGCTCCAGCGCCGGGTCGCGGGGGCCGGCCACGAACGGGCCGTCACCGCGGTGGCCGAGCAGCTGCGGGGGCAGGTGGCCGCGCGGATGGACGAGCTCACCGCGCTCCCCGCGCTGCCGACGGGCGAGGGGAGCGTCGGGCACGCGCCGGCCGACGTGCCCGCGGCCGCCCGGCAGGAGCTCACCGGCGTGCTCGCCGTCGCCCCGGCGGACTCGGCCCCGGCCCACGCGGCGCACGCCGCGCTCGCCCGGCTGCTGCTCGCCGAGGAGCCCGAGGCCGCGCTCGACCACTACCGCGCGGCGGCCGAGGCCGGCAGCGGCGCCGCGTGGGAGGGGGTCGTCTCGGCCTGCCTGCGCGCCCGTGACCGCGCCGACGGCGCGCCGCACGGCCCCGGGACGCACCGGACGTACGTGCGGCTGGCCGCCGAGCTCGCCGCGGTGCCCGCCGACGCCCCGAGCGCCGAGGCGGCCCGGCCGCTGCGGGCCGGTCTGCTCGTCCGCGCGGGGACCGGCGCCCTCCTCGCCGACGACGCCCGGCCGGCCGCCGAGCTCCTCGCCCAGGTGCAGCCGTCCGACCTGCCCCCGGACGAGCTGGCCGCGGCCGTCGCCGCCGTCGTCCGGGACGGTGCCTCCTACTGGGCGCTCACCGACGCGCTCGAGCGGCACGCGGACGCCGCCGGGGCGTGGGCGCCCGCGCTGGCGGCGGCGACCTCCCTCGACGCCGTCCACCGCACGCGCCGCGCCGACGTCGACACGTCGAAGGTCTTCCCGCTCGAGTCCCCGGTCTACGTCCACCTCGGCCCCGCGCTCGTGCCCGAGGACACCGGGCCGGACTGGGTGCTCTTCCGCGAGCTCATCCCGCAGCTGCGCGACCGGGTCCGGGCGAGCACCGGCGTCACCATCCCCGGCATCCGGTTCGCCCACGGCGCGCTGGGCCCCACGGAGTTCGAGATCCGTCTCGGCCACCGTGCGGTGCGCACGGGCACGGCGCCCGCCGCCGTGGGCTCCGCGAGGGACGCCGGTCCGCTGCACGCGGTCATGGCCGAGCTCGAGGACGTCCTCCGCCAGTGCCTCGAGCGCCTGTTCGGCCCGGACGACCTCACCCTGTGGGTCGCGGACGTCGACCCGACGGGCGAGGTCGAGCGGACGCCGGACGTCGCCGCGCTGCTCGCCGACCGGGACGGCCGCGTGTGGACCCACCGGGTCCTGCGCCTGCTCGTCCGCGAGGGCGTCCCCCTCGACGACGGTGCCCGGCTGCTCCACGACGTCGCCCGGGCCACCGCCGAGAGCGGCGGTGACGTCCTCAGTGCCGCGTCGCGCGTGCGGGCCGCGCGCGCCGACCGGCTGCCGGGTGCCGGTGGCGCCGTCCCGCTGCCCGCCGAGCTCGAGGGGGCGCTCGCCGCCGGCCTCCAGGAGGGCGGGGCGAGCGCCGTGTGGCAGCTGCCGTGGGAGCGGGCGGCCGCGCTCGTCCGCACGGTGCGGGAGTGGCAGGGCAGCGACCGGCACACCGTGAGCGTCTCGGACCCGCGGGTGCGCAACTACCTGTGGCGGCTGCTCGCCCCCGGCGGCCGGTGGACCGCCGTCGTCACCGCGGCCGAGGCGCAGGCCGCGCGGCGGGAGGAGGTGCTGTGATGCCCGACGACCAGCCGGTGGTGCCGGTCCACCTCACCCTGCCCACGGTCGGCCCGGGTGCCGAGGACGCGGTGTCCGCCGTCGTCGCCGACCACCTGCGCGCGCTCCGCCTGCCCGGCCGGCCCGAGGTCACCGTCGCGGCCGGCGGGGGGACCACGTGGGGCCTCCGCGTGAACGGGACGGCCGTCCGGTGCCCCGCGCCCGACGTCGCCGGCGTCGTCCACGCGGTCACCCACGGGCGGGGCCACTGGCTCGAGGACGTCCCGCCCGAGGCCGGCGCCGCCCTGGCCGCCGGGCTGTGCTCCGCGGCGCTGCAGGCCCGGCTGTCGGTGCTCCTCGGGCCTGCCCAGCTCGCGGCCGTCCTCGACGGGACGGGCGGGCCGCCGGGCGTGGAGGCGGCGCTGCGGACCGTCGTCGAGCACGGCGTCGCCCTCGACGGCGCGGCGCTCGCCGAGGTCGTGGGCGGCGGACGGCCGACGCCGGTCGAGGTGGCCGAGCGGCTGCTCGAGCGCGGCCAGGCCGAGACGCTCGACGTGCGGCTGGCACCCGCGACGCTGCGGCGGCTCACCTCCGGGACGGACACCGACGTCTTCCCCGCGCTGCGGGAGGACCTCTACGACCGGCTCGGGGTGCTCGGGCCGGACTTCCACCTCGCCGCGGACCCCGCGCTCCCCGAGGACGGCTTCGCCTTCACGCTCGGCGTCGTGCGGACGTGGCCCCGGCACCTGCCGGCGGGCTCCGGGCTGCCGGACGTCGCGGACGCGCTCGGCGAGCTCCTGCGGCGGCGGGCGGCGTCGTTCATCTCCATGCGCACCGTCGAGGAGATGAGCGACCGGCTCGAGGTCGTCCTGCCCGACACCATGCGCACGGTCCGGGAGCGCTACCCGCTCGAGTGGCTCACCGCCGTCGCCCGCGCCGCCGTCGACGAGGGCACGAGCCTGCGCAACCTCGCCACGGTCCTCGACCGGCTCCTCGACCTCGACCCCCACCCCTCGGCCGACACCTACCGGATGCGGGAGGGCAGCCCCCCGCAGGTGGACCGGGGGACCGGGGACCTCCCGGCGCCGCGGGACGCCGTCGCGCTCGTCCGGCAGCGGCTGCGGGAGGAGGTCGCGCGGACGACGACCGCCGCCGAGGTCCTCGTCCACCGGCTCCCGCCGGAGCTCGAGGAGCTGCTCGACGTCGCCGTCCGCGCGGGGGCGCCGTCCGCGGCGGACGCCGAGGCGGCAGCTGCCGAGGCACGGGAGGTCGCGTGGGACGGGCTCCCGCTCGTCGCCCCCTCGCTCGCGCTGCGTGGCTGGCTGCGGGACACGCTCCGCGGCGAGCTGCCCGACCTCGAGGTCGTCGCGCTCACCGAGTACCCGCCGGCGCTCACCGTCCGCGCGGTCTGAGCCCGGGCGCCGGGTGGCGGCGTCGGCCCGCGGCCGGCGGGTGCCCCGCGCCGTGGGACGATGCTCCCGTCGACCGGGAGGAGCACCGATGAACCGCGCACAGCTCGCGCAGGAGGCCGGCGTGAGGGGTGCGCTCGCGCGGGCCGTCGCCACGCACGAGGACGCCGTCACCGAGCTCGCCCGCGCGATCCACGCCCTGCCGGAGCTCGCCTTCACCGAGCACCGGGCGGCCGCGGCGATCACCGAGCTGCTCGCCCGGGAGGGGTTCGCCGTCGAGCGCGGCGTCGCCGACCTGCCGACCGCGTTCACCGCGACGGCCGGGGACGGCCCGCTCACCGTGGCGATCTGCGCCGAGTACGACGCGCTGCCGACCATCGGGCACGCGTGCGGCCACAACCTCATCGCCGGCGCCGCCGTCACCGCCGCGCTCGCGCTCCGGCCGGTCGCGTCCGAGCTCGGGGTGCGCGTCGTCGTCGTCGGCACGCCCGCCGAGGAGCACGGCGGCGGCAAGGTGCTCCTCCTCGAGCGAGGCGTCTTCGCCGACGTCGACCTCGCGCTCATGGTCCACGCCCTGCCCGCCGGGCACGGGTACAACCCGCGGGGCACGACGTCGCAGGCCGTCGGCCGCTACCGGGCGACGTTCACCGGCCGGGGCGCGCACGCCGCGGCGGCTCCCCACCGGGGCGTCAACGCGAGCGACGCGGCCGTCGTCGCGCAGGTGGCCATCGGGCTGCTGCGCCAGCAGCTCCCGGGCGACCACCGGGTCGCGGCCGTCGTCGCCCACGGCGGGGACGCGACGAACATCATCCCGGAGACCGCGATCGTCGACTTCGAGTGCCGCGCGTTCACCATGCCCGAGTTCACCGACCTCCTCGAGCGGGTCCGCCGCTGCTTCGAGGCCGGTGCGCTCGCCACCGGCGCCACGCTGCGGATCGAACCCTCCGAGCCGGTGTACGAGCCGCTCGAGCACGACGACGTCCTGTGCCGCCACTGGGCCGGCGCGCTCGAGACGCTGGGCTACGACCCGGCGCCGGGCGGCGGCCCGCGCGGCGGCTCGACCGACATGGGCAACGTCTCCCGGGTCGTCCCCGCGATCCACCCGTGGGTGAGCCTCCCGCACGTCACCGCCTCGATCCACACCGCCGACTTCGCCCGGGCCGCCGACGAGGAGCCGGCCTACGAGACGATGCTCGACGCCGGGACGGCGATGGCACTCACCGTCGCGTCCGTCGTCGCCTCGCAGGAGGACGTCGCGGCGCTGCGCGCCCGCAGGGCGGCACTCGCCGGCTGAGGTCCACGGTCGCCGCCGCGGTCAGATCTGCGCCGGCACGGTCACGTGGAGCACCTCCCAGATGTGGCCGTCGGGGTCGCTGAACGCCCGGCCGTACATGAGGTCACCCTCGGGGCTGACCATCTCCTCCTGGACCCCGGACGCCGTGAGCCGCGCCCCGCCGTTCGCGGCGGCCGCCGCGACGAGTGCGTCCACCTCCTCCCGCGAGGTCGCCGAGAGGCAGTTGACGACCTCGGTGGTGAGGTGCGCGTCGGCCACCTCCCGGTCGGTGAAGCCCGCGAAGCGCTCGCGGGCCACTGCCATGACGACGATCTGCGGGCTCACGGTCACGCAGACGCACGCCTCGTCGGAGTACGCCTCGTCGATCCCGAAGCCGAGCGCTGCGTAGAAGCGGCGGGTGGCCGCGACATCGCGGACCGGCAGGTTGACGTAGATCTCACGGGTCATGTCGCTCCTCGGTGTCCGGCGCCGGCCGCTCGACGGGCCGTGCCTCACCTGGACCGACCCCGGCCGCCCGGCGAACTCATCGTCGGACCGCCGATGAGTTCCGCCGTCGGCGCCGGTCGGAAAGGGACATGATGACGATGGTGAAGATCGACGTCGCCGAGATCGAGCGGGCGGCCGCGGCATGAGCGTCCTCGTCGACACGCGTCGTACTGCGTCGAGGGGGCTGACAGGTGACGGTCGCGCGGCCTACGGTCAGGGGATGGTCGCGTCCTCAGCCCAGCAGACGACGGCGACGGCGGAGCGTCCCGCCGCGACGGCCGGCGACATCGCCGAGCTCCTCGAACCGCTCCGGCGCGAGATCCTCGCGCACTGCTACCGGATGACCGGCTCGGTCCACGACGCCGAGGACCTCGTCCAGGAGACCTACCTGCGGGCCTGGCGCGCCTACCACGGCTTCGAGAACCGCTCCTCGCTGCGCACCTGGGTGTTCCGCATCGCGACGAACGCGTGCCTCACCCACCTCGAGGGCCGCAAGCGCCGACCGCTGCCCACCGGGCTCGGCGGGCCGCCCGCGGACCCCGCCGACGAGCCCGTCCGTGAGGTCGGCGTCTCGTGGCTCGAGCCGATGCCCGACGACCTCCTGTGGGCGCAGGGGCAGCCCGACCCCGCCGAGCGCGCGGTGAGCCGCGAGAGCGTGCGGCTCGCCTTCGTCGCCGCGCTCCAGCACCTCACCGCCCAGCAGCGGGCCGTCCTGCTCCTGCGCGACGTCCTCGCCTGGCGGGCGCGGGAGGTCGCCGAGGCGCTCGACCTCACGGTCGCCGGGGTGAACTCCACACTCCAGCGCGCCCGTGCCCGCCTCGCCGCGGTGGACCCCGACGTCCCGCCCGAGCTGCCCGACGACGAGCGGCACCGCCGCCTGCTGCGCGCCTACCTCCAGGCGTTCGAGGCCTACGACGTCGGCGCGATCGTCGAGCTCCTCGCCGCGGACGTCGTCTGGGAGATGCCGCCCTACCCCGAGTGGTACCAGGGGCCCGACAAGGTCGGCACGCTCATCCGCACGTGGTGCCCCGCGAAGCAGGCCGGCGACATGCGCGTGCTGCCGACCTCGGCGAACGGCTCCCCGGTGCTCGCCGTGTACATGCGGGAGGACGACGGCGTGCACCGCGCCTTCCACCTCCAGCACGTCACGGCGGAGGCCGGCGCGGTGCGGCGGGTGACCGCGTTCTTCAGCCCGGGCCTGTTCGCCGCCTTCGGCCTGCCGCCGGAGCTGCCGCCCGCGTCGTAGCCGCCGGCGCCGCCGCTCCGCCGGCTCAGCCGGCGAAGGGCAGCACCGGCAGCCCCGGGACGTCGACGGCGGTGGCGTAGACCGCGCCGGCACCGGGGGTGTCGTCGCCCTCGCGGGAGGTCGTGACGAAGAGGTCGGTGAGGCTGGGCCCGCCGAGCGTGCACGCCGTGACGCCCGGCACCGGCACCCGGACCACCTCGAGCACCTCGCCGTCGGGGGAGTAGCGGTGTACCTCGCCGGCGCCGTTGACCGCCACCCACAGCGCGCCGGCGGAGTCGACGACGAGGCCGTCCGGCACACCGCCGTCGTCCTCGCCGAGGTGGACGAGCGGACGGCGGTCGCGCAGCGTGCCGCCGTCGACGTCGAACACGTCGATCCGGCCGGGGCCGCTGTCGGCGTAGTAGGCGCGGGTGTGGTCGGGGGAGAAGCCGAGCCCGTTGGAGATCGTCACCGGGTCGAGCACGACCTCGGTGCCGCCGTCGGGCAGCACGCGGTAGAGGCGTCCGCCGTCGGGCGAGCCGTCCCACGCCATCGAACCGACGTAGAGGCTGCCGTCCGGGGCGGCGCCGCCCTCGTTCATCCGCTCGCCCTCGCGGTCGGTGAGCCGGACCGAGCGGGTCGGTTCGGCGGCGACGTCGTCGGCCAGGGCGATCCCGTGCTCGGTCGCGACGACGTACCCGCCGCCGGTGCGCGGCCGCACCATCGCGGCGACCCTGCCCACCGTGATCCGGTCGACCGCGCCGTCGTCGCGCAGGGTGAGCACCCCGCCGGCGAGCATGTCGACGAAGCGGAGCCCGCCCCAGTCGAGGGACCACACGGGCCCCTCCCCGTGGAAGGTCACGACATCGGTGAGCTGCTCGGCGGTTCGCATGCCGGCCAGTCTGGCGGACGCGGCGCGGTTCGTCAGCGCGGAGGCCCCGTCGGGTTACCGTGGCGTGAGTGAGGCACCGCCTGCTCGACATCCGTCCCCTGCGCGTGAGCCCGGCGTTCCGCCGGCTGTGGGTCGGCACCTCGCTCTCCGCCGTCGGCGGCCAGGTCACCGCCGTCGCCGTGCTCTACCAGGTGTGGGAGCTGACCCACAGCCCGGTGTGGACCGGCGCCGTCGGCCTTGCCCGGGCCGTCCCGCTCGTCGTGCTCGGGCTCGTCGGCGGCGCGCTCGCCGACGCCGTCGACCGGCGCACGCTCGTCCGGTGGACGATGGTCGGGCAGCTCGCCGCCGCGCTCGGGCTGGCGGCGCAGGCGCTCACGGGGCTCGGCCTCCTCCCCGTCCTGCTCCTGCTCGTCGCCGCGCAGGCCTCCTTCGGGGCGCTCGGTGCGCCCGCCCAGCGAACCTTCCCCGTCCGGCTGCTCGGCCGCCGCCTCGTCGCCGCGGGCATCGCGCTCCAGCACCTGAGCTTCCAGGCGGCGATGCTCGTCGGGCCGGCGCTCGCGGGCGTCGTGCTCGGGCGGTGGGGCCTCACGACCGCCTACCTCGTCCAGGCCGTCGCGTTCCTCGCCGCCCTCTACGCCGTCGTCCGTCTCCCGGCGATGCCGCCCGCCGAGGCCGGCGGCCGCCGCGGGGTGCGCGCCGTCGTCGACGGGATGCGCTACATCTCCCGCCGGCCGGTGCTCGGCGGCCTGTACGTCACCGACCTCGTCGCCACCCTCCTCGCGATGCCGATCGCCCTCTTCCCCGTGATCAACGAGGAACGCTTCGGCGGCGCCCCGGAGACCCTCGGCCTGTTCCTCAGCGCGGTCGCGGTCGGCGGCCTCGTCGCCGGGCTCTTCTCGGGGACCGTCACCCGGTCCGACCGGCCCGGCGCCGTCCAGCTCTGGGCCGCCGGGGTGTGGGGCGCCGCGCTCGCGGTCTTCGGGCTCGTCGGGCCGCTGTGGCTGGCCCTCGCCGCCCTCGCGGTCGCGGGAGCGGCGGACACCGTCTCGGTGATCTCGCGGGGTGCCGCCGTCCAGCTCGCGACGCCGGACACCCACCGCGGCCGCGTGACGTCGGTGGAGCACGTCATCGGGGTGGCGGGGCCCGAGGTCGGCAACTTCCGCGCCGGCGTCGTCGCGGGTGCGACGAGCGCGGCGTTCGCCGCGACCTCGGGCGGGCTCGCGTGCCTCGCCGGGATCGTCCTCGTCGCTGCCCTCAACCGGCCGCTGCGGGAGTTCCGCATCAGCCGGGACATCCCCGACGACGGCGCGTCCTGACCGGCCCCGCGGGGCCCACGGGGTGGGCGGCCGCCTCGCCGAGCCGCGGTCGGCGCCTGCCGCTAGCGTGGCCGGCGTGGGCCGACGGCCGGCCCACGGGTTGACGTGGAGGTTGACCATGGCGAACAACGTCTACAGCGTCTCGGAGATCGTCGGCACCTCGCCCGACGGGATCGAGGACGCCGTGAACAACGCGCTCACCCAGGCGAGCAGGACCCTGCGCAACCTCGACTGGTTCGAGGTCACCGAGGTCCGTGGCCACCTGGTCGACGGGAAGGTCGCCGACTGGCAGGTGGGCATCAAGCTCGGCTTCCGCATCGAGGGGTGAGCGCGGAGCCCGAGGTCGGCCTCATCGCCACGGCGGGCGGTGAGGCCCGCGTCCACGTCCTCGCCCGGCCCGAGGCGCGCGGTCTCCTCATGCTCGGCCACGGGGCCGGGGGCGGGGTCACCGCACCGGACCTGCGTACGGCCACGGCCGCCGCCGCGGACGCCGGGTGGAGCGTCGCCCTCGTCGAGCAGCCCTACCGGGTGGCGGGACGGCGGGCGCCGGCACCCGCGCGGCAGCTCGACGCCGCCTGGACCGACGTCGCGCTCCATCTGCGCGCGGGGCCGTTCGCCGGGCTGCCCCTCGTCGCGGGCGGGCGCTCGTCGGGGGCGCGGGTGGCCTGCCGCACGGCGCAGGCGCTGGGCGCGGTCGGCGTCCTCTGCCTCGCGTTCCCGCTCCAGCCGCCGGGCCGGGCGGACCGCCCGAGCCGGCTGCCCGAGCTGGAGGCGGCCGGGGTGCCCACGCTCGTCGTCCAGGGAGAGAGGGACGCGTTCGGCATGCCTCCGCCGGCCCGCGACCGTCAGGTCGTCGTCGTCGCCGGGGACCACAGCCTGAAGAAGGACCAGGCGACGATCGGGGACGCGGTCCGGACCTGGCTCACCGGCCTCACGCCGGCGCCCTGACCGTCGGGCGGCGGCGGGCGCGGAAGCGGGGGAGGGTAGGAAGATGACCATCCACGTCGCACCCGGAACCGTCGTCCTGTACTCCGACGTCGCCTGCGGCTGGGCGACCCTCGCGCTGCACCGCTTCTACGCCGCCCGTCGCGAGGCCGGCCTCGAGGAGGACGTGCGGGTCGACCACCGCCTCTTCCTCCTCGAGGACGTCAACGCCTTCCCGCTGCCCAAGGCCTTCGTCGACGGCGAGATCCCCGTCTTCGCCGAGCTCGCCCCGGACTTCGGCTGGCAGCGGTGGCAGCGCCCCGACGCGGACTGGCCGGTGACCTCGCTGCTCGCCAACGAGGCGGTCCACGCCGCCAAGACGCAGGGCCCGGCCGCGTCCGAGGAGCTCGACCTCGCGCTGCGCCGCGCGTTCTTCGCGGAGAGCCGCACCGTGAGCATGCTCCACGAGGTCCTCGCGGTCGCGGAGGCCTGCCCCGGCGTCGACGCCGCCGCCCTGCGCGAGGCGCTCGACGACGGACGCGCCCGGGGCCGGATGATGCGCGACTACCGCAGCCACCGTGACGCCGTCCAGGGCAGTCCGCACTTCTTCCTCGCGGACGGCTCCGACGTCCACAACCCCGGCATCGAGAAGCACCTCGAGGACGACGTGCCCGTCGTCGACCGCGACGACCCGGACGCCATGGCGCGCCTCGTGCGGCGGGCCGCCGCGGCCTGACCCGCGGGCGGCCCAGGGTGGCCCGGGCTCCCGCGTGGCCGGCCGGGGAGTGCTGTGCCACCGTGGACGCGGTCCAGCGACAGGAGGGGTGTCATGAAGCTCGGGTACAAGCTCGCCGCGGAGGCGTTCGATCCGGAGGAGCTCGTCCGGCAGGCCGTCCGGGCCGAGGAGGTGGGCTTCGACTTCGTCGAGATCAGCGACCACTTCCACCCGTGGCTCGACGAGCAGGGACACAGCCCGTTCGCGTGGTCGGTGCTCGGCGCCGTCGCCGCCCGCACCGAGCGGATCGGCCTGGCGACCGGGGTCACCGCCCCGACCATGCGCTACCACCCGGCGGTCATCGCCCAGGCGGCCGCGACCATGGCCCTCCTGTCCGGCGGGCGCTTCACCCTGGGCGTCGGGTCCGGCGAGCGGCTCAACGAGCACGTCGTCGGCCGTCCGTGGCCCTCGGCGACCGTGCGGCAGGAGATGCTGCGCGAGGCGCTGGAGATCATCCGGCTGCTCTGGCAGGGCGGCTACCGCAGTTACGGCGGCAAGCACCTCCGGCTCGAGGACGCCCGGGTGTTCGACCTGCCCGAGCAGCTCCCGCCCATCGCGGTCGCCGCCGGCGGCCCGCAGGCCGCACGGCTGGCCGGCGAGCTCGGGGACGCGTTGTTCAGCACCGACCCCGACGCCTCGCTCATCGCGACCTTCCGCGAGGCCGGCGGTGCCGGCCCGCTGTACGCGGAGGCGCCGCTCGCGTACGCCGCCACCGAGGAGGAGGCCGTCCGCGAGGCGATGGACAAGGCGCGATGGGCAGTCACCGGGTGGAAGGTCATGTCCGAGCTGCCCAACCCGGTGAACTTCGCCGCGGCCTCGGCGACCGTCCGCGAGGAGGACGTCCGCGCGCAGTTCGCCTGCGGCCCGGACGTCGAGCGGCACCTCGCGACGATCCGTCAGTTCACCGACGCGGGGTACGACCACGTCGTGACGATGAACGTCGGCCCCGACCCGGACGCCTTCCTCGACTTCTTCGCCGGCGAGCTGCGGCCCCGCCTGCTCGGGTAGCCGGGGTCAGGACGCGCGCGTCGCTTCCCGGACGGTCACGACCGCGGGCGCGGGGGCGTCCTCCTCGTCCGGCAGCTCGAACGAGCTCGCCTGCGGGTAGTACCGCTCGAGGAACTCGCCGAGCAGCCGCCCCCGGCCCTCCTCGCCGACGGCGGGTGAGTCGTTGAGGCAGAAGACGTCGAACTCCCGCTCGCGCAGGAGACGGCGCAGCCGCGCCCCCGCCCGCGGGTGCGCGTGGTCGAGGTAGAGGTAGCCGAGCCGGCCGGGCACCGCGCGACCGAGCGCGTACGCGTAGTAGTGGTGGAGCGCCGAGCTCACCGAGACGTCGTCGGGGTGGCGGAAGGTCGAGGACGCCACCTGGGCGAAGAGCTCGGGGTGGGCCTCCTCCATGTGCTCGAGCACCGAGCGCAGCTGGGGGTGCGGCGTGTGCTGGAACTTGTGGGTGATCCGGCGGCCGAACACCTCGGCGACGAGCTCCCGGTTGTTCTTCGCGGCGCTCGTCACGGGGTCGTCGTCGGGCCGGTGGCCGTGGGCGTCCATGAGGGCCGAGGAGAGGAAGAACTTCGCCAGCCCGTTGCCGTGGAAGAACAGGTCCGGGCTCACGGGCCGCCCGAAGAAGACGTCGTCGTTGAGGTAGAGGTAGCGCTCGGCGAGCCCCGGGATGTGGTGGAGCTGGGACTCGATCGCGTGGGAGTTGAAGACCGGGAGCACGCTCGGGTCGGTGAAGATGTCCCGGTGGTCCACGAGCCGCAGCCGGGGGTGGTCGGTGTCGAGCCAGTGCGGCACCTGCCCGGCGGTGACGACGTGGACGCGGCGGACCCAGGGGGCGAACTGCTCGAGGGAGCGCAGGGAGTAGCGCAGCTCGTCGTGCGAGCGGAAGCGCGCCGCGTGGACCGCCTCGGCGCGGCGCTGCGCCACCGGGACGCCGAGCGCGGCGAGCCGCTGCTCGTTCCACGCGGGGTCCTCGCCGTCGACCCACGTGTAGACGACGTCGATCGGTCCGGTGACGTCGAAGAGGTGCGGCAGCCCGCCGGTCGCGACCTCCCCGCCGGCGACGGCGTCGGTCCAGTCCGCGGTCTCGACGTGGGTGGTCCAGGTCTGCCGCCGGGGTGCGACGAGCGTGCCGTCGGTGTCGGAGGGCAGGGTCCCGGGGCCGGGCTCGGTCGGCCGGACCTCGGGCCAGAACTCGACGTCGACCCCGACCTCCCGGCCGAAACCGGCGGCACCGGGGACGTCCCGGTAGAGGCGGAAGCCGTCCCAGCGGGCGGCCCGCCACCCGAGGCGCGTCGCGGTGAGCGGACGCGGCTGCGGCGCGCGGGAGTCCAGGGGCACCACGCGCCAGGTGGTGTCGAGGCCGGCGACGAGCGCGGCGGCGGCCCGGGTGCGGTCGCCGTCGCGGACGACGACGGCGGCTGACTTGCCGGCGCCCGGGGGCATGGTCACCGCCGTCACCCCGGCCCGGCGCAGCGCCGACAGCACCTGGTCGCGGCGGCGGTGCTCCTCGGAGCGGTGGTCGAGGGCGACGACCCGACGGTCGAGGTCCTCGTCGGGAAGGGAGGGCGCGCGGTCGTCGGCCGGAAGTGCCGTGTCGAGGCCGTCGGACGGCAGGCCCGGGGCGGCGAGGCGGTCGAGCTGGCGCGGCCGCGCGGCGGCGTCGGGGCGCCGGCCGACGTGCTGCGCGCGCTCGACCGCGCGGGCGAGGGCCGCACCCCAGGGGCGGGGGAGCGCGGACACGGCGCGGCTGCGGAGCACGGCGAGCCGGTCCGCCGCGCGCTGCCGGGCGGTGGCCGCGTCGCGGTAGAGCAGCAGCTCGTTGCCGACGCTGTCCACGGTGTACTTGCTCTCGTGCGTGTCCGGCCGGCCGTGGTCCTCCACGACGAAGGTGGGGTCGAACCCGGCGAGCACTCGTGAGCGTTGCTCCATGCTGACCGCCTTTCTTGCAGGGCACCTGCGGGAGCGCGGCCGCCGTGACGGCGCGCTCGACCACGGCGCGGTGGGGTCCGGCGAGTACGCGGAATCTGGTCCGCTCCTGCCGGAAGAGGTGCGCATCTACGGGCATCGCCTCGTCGGAGGGCGCCGGTGCGCGGGATAAGGGTCAGTATAACCCCACGGTCAGGTCATGAACGGATGTGGGTTCTCACCGGAGTTTCCCAGGACGGGTGCAGGTGCTTGGTGCGTGACCTCGACGGACGCAGGCCCTCGGGGCGCGACCTCGACGGATGCAACCTCAGGGCGCGACCTCGACGACGACCTTCCCGGCGGCGTGGCCCGACTCGACCGCGGCGACCGCCTCGCCGGCCCGTTCGAGCGGGTAGGTGACGCTCACGTGGGGATCGACGGCCCGCCGCCGCACCAGTTCGAGGATCTCGCGCAGCGCCTCCGGGGTCGAGCGCCGCATCGCACCGCCGAGCTCGACGACCGCGCCGTCGGCGGCCGAGACCACGCGCTCCGGGCTGCTCGCCAGTGGCGCCGCGGCACGGAGGACGTCGCCACCGACGAGGTCGAGGACGAGGTCCACGCCGTCCGGCACGACCGCGCGCACGCGGTCGGCGAAGTCG
>Ga0079224_100001572_pt1 | contig 26533 bp, 23 predicted proteins | sample Stecom2015_FD_80414 | JGI IMG/M metagenome (GOLD analysis project Ga0079224, IMG submission 80414) | Agricultural soil microbial communities from Utah to study Nitrogen management - Steer compost 2015 | ecosystem: Environmental > Terrestrial > Soil > Agricultural land | place: USA: Utah... | reverse complement strand
GTCAATCGAGGCGATAAAAGCGTTCATATCTTCTTGCCCCCCAGCCGAGCTGTAACTTTTCGATACATCAAAGTCTAGTCCAAAACAGGGGAGCGCAGACCGCAAGGGTGTTAAAAAAGCTGTAAAAGGTGTCACGCCGGCCTGATCATCGCAGGGGGCGCACGTTGTCCGACGCCAGCGACAGGGCCGGTTCGCCTGTTAGCGGGTCGGCGTAGAGCTGCCCCTCGACGCCAAAGGCTTGACGCAGGCGCTCCGGAGTCAGCACGGCTTCGGGAGGGCCGTCGGCAATGATCCTGCCGTGAAGGATCAGCGCCAGCCGGTCGCAGTAACGGGCTGCCTGACCGAGATCGTGGATGGCGGCGACCACGCCCAGCCCGTGCCGGTGCGCCTGAGCGCGCGCCAGCGCCAGTACCTCGATCTGGTGGCGCACGTCCAGATTGCTGGTCGGTTCGTCCAGCAGCAGCACGCGCGGTTCCTGGGCCAGCGCGCGCGCGATGATGACCCGCTGGCGTTCGCCGCCGCTGAGGGTCGTCACCAAGCGCTCGGCGAGATGGGCGGCGTTCACCGCCTGCAGCGCCCGGTCGACAATCTCCCGGTCGCGCGCCGTCTCGATCTGGAAGCGGCTTAGATGCGGGCTGCGGCCCATGAGCACGACATCGCGGGCGCTGAAGGCAAATTCGAGCTGTGTGACTTGCGGGACGTGCGCCACCAGCCGGGCTACATCGCGGGGCCGGTACGTTTTCAGCGGTTTGCCAAGCAGTTCGATATCGCCTTTTGCGCCCGTCCACAGCCCGCCGATCACTTTCAGCAGCGTCGATTTGCCCGCCCCGTTCGGGCCGATCAATCCGACGAATTCACCCTCGCGTACGCCGAAATCGACGCCGTCCAGCACCGGCGTGCCGCCGAGTTCGTAATGCACGTTTCGCGCGTGGATCAGCATAAAATCCCACTCCTTAATTTCCCCTCTCCAAATCCGTTTCCCGGTTTGGAGAGGGGCCGGGGGCGAGGTTTACCGGGCGTTTGCAACCGTGTCGCCATGCTGCGCGATGGCGTTCAGGGCGGCGACACGCTCGCCCAGCGCCGCTCCGGCGATCAGCAGATTGGCGACGCGCTCGGCGTCCGTCGCGCCTTCGTAAAGCCGCACAACGGTCGCACCTTCGCCGGATGGCGCATCTGCCGCTGAAACAAATATGACCGCCGGAGCGTCGCTTGTGTCTGATGTCCCGGCAATGTCTGTTATCGCGACTTCAACTGCGCTGTCTGGAACCTGTTCGAGAATCGCTGTCACGGCAGCGCGCGCGCCCTCTCCGGCGACGCTGACCGCTTCCGGCCACGCCTCGATGACCACCTCAGCGCCGGAAGCGTCGATGACCGTTGTGGGGAACGCCGGATAGCGGTCGGGATACAGATAGGCAGCCACATCCTTCACGCCTTCGCCGATGAACTGGCTGACCGACGTCAGGTGCGCGTCGAAGGTCACATAGACGCGCTCGTTCTGCACGGCGGACAGTCCGGCAAAGGCCGGATTGTCGTAGAAAAGATCGACGAACGTCGGGTCCCACGGGGTCCAGCCCGTCAGCAGGATGACGTCCGGGTCCTGCTCGATGATGAACTCGTCGGACAGCGCGGCCAGTTGATCGATGCCCATCTCCGCCGCGACATCGACGCCGCCCGCCGCCGCGATGATTTCGGCGATGGTCGAATCGACGCCACTGGTGTAATTACCGGGCGTCAGGTAGAGCGCGCGCACCGGCTGATCGACGTCGCCCACCGCCTGCTGAACCGACTCAATCGCCTGGTCCATGCGCTCGATCTCTGCCTCCAGCGCCGCTTCCGCGCCCGTAGCGCGGCCAAGCAGGCGAATGTTCTCGCGCACAGGATCGAAGCCGACGGCGTAGGCGGTGGCAAAGACGGTCAGGCCGGCGTCGCGCAGTTGCTGGATGGTTTCGGGCGCGGTGAAGCTGGCGACAAACACCAAATCCGGCTCAAGCGAGATGATCTGCTCGACATCATCCGATGACACGATGGCATTTTCGACCTCGCTCGCCAGCACGGCGACATTGCTGATGGCCGGGTCCTGCGCGAACGCCGTCACGGCGGCAAAACGCTCCGGGCCCAGAACGGGCAACAGCGTTTCATCGACGGCCAGACTGAGGCTGACGATACGCTGTGGCGGCGCTTCGATGGTGACATCCGTGCCCAGACCATCGGTCAGCGTGCGCGGCCAGTCACCTTCCTGCGCGCGGGCGGGAACGACCGCCAGCAGCACCAGTGCGATAAGCAGATAAAGCGTTCGTTTCATGGCGTTCATCCTTATGTCTGTGGCGCGGGCTGCGCTAGAGCAGACGCGCGTTGCGGCGATACCGCCAGAGCAGGAACAGGAAGAACGGCCCTCCGAGCAAGCCGGTGATGACGCCAACCGGAACCTCCTGAAAGGTGATGAGCAGGCGGGCGACCGTATCGGCGGCGATCAGAAACGCCCCGCCGCCAAGCGCTGACGCTGGCAGCAGTACGCGGTGATCGGGCCCGACGATCAGCCGCAGCAGGTGTGGCACGACCAGACCGGCAAAGCCAATCGGCCCGGCGACGCTGACGCTGATGCCCGTCATCAACGCGACCAGCGCCAGCAGCAGGAACCGGGTGCGCGGTACGTTCGTGCCCAGCCCCTGCGCCGTTTCCTCGCCCAGCAGGAACAGGTTGAGGTCGCGGCTGTAGCCGAAAACCAGCCCGATGCACGCCAGCGTGGGCAACACCAGCACCAACACGTGTCGCCAGCCTCGTCCCGCCAGCCCGCCGACCAGCCAGTTCAGGATGACCTGTGCCTGTACCACCTCATCCGTTGCCAGCAGCAGGGTGGAGGTGACCGCGCCGAGGAAGGCGTTGAGGGCGGTTCCCGCCAGCAGCAGCGTCGTCACGTGCGCCCGCCCGCGTTCGAGCGACAGCAGATAGACGGCGGTCGCCGCCAGCAGCGCCCCGGCGAAGGCAAAAGCCGGGACGACCCACACGCCCGCCAGCGAAAGACCGGTGCTAAAGGCGAAAACCGCGCCGGTTGCGCCGCCCGCGCTGACGCCGAGAATGCCGGGATCGGCCAGCGGGTTGCGGAAGATGCCCTGCATCACCGCGCCGCCGGTCGCCAGCGCCGCGCCGACCAGCATGGCCGTCAGCACGCGCGGCAGGCGCACCTGATGCACGATGGTCACCTGACTGTCAGGGATAGCGGGGTCAAGCGGCACACCCAACGGGTGCAGCAGAATTTGCGGGATGCGCGCTACGGGGATCGGCGCGGCCCCGGCGGCTACACCGGCCATGATGGCAAGACCCAGCAGCACGACCAGCGCCAGCGAAACGTGCAGCAGGCGCTGGCCGGTGGTTTGCCGGGCCAGTAAAAAGCTGGATTGCGCCGTGAGCGACGCCATAGACTTTCCCCCACTACCGTTAGGCAGGCGGCGAGCGTCGGGGAAAACAAAAACCCCGGCGGTCGCCAGGGGTCAGGAGGCTCATGCGGGTGGCGGAGAAGAGGTTTCTACGCCGTAGCACGTTCCTGACCTCATGCTCGCGAAGGCCAAAGAACACACTCAAGGCGGGCGACCTGGCTTCCCCGATAAACGGGGTCACAGTTGCGCGACAGCGCCGGACTTGCACCGGCTTCGCCGTTACCGCTCCTGCCATCCGGGGCAAAGAGCACCTTGAATGTTCTACATGACAATATACCGGACTTTTTGTGAGGCGGCAAGAAGGTGAACGGCCCGCAGGAACCGCTCTGCCCGACTTTCCCTAAATCGCCACCCGGATTGGGAAAGCCAGAGAGAGCGGTTCCGCCTGTGCTTCAAGGGCCATCATGCGCCGGTTCCGGTGCGGCCTGCGTTCACTTCCCGGCAGCGGCGACCGGCGCTTTCTCGTCCGGCAGGCGCGGCGTCAGGATGCTGATTTCCTCGCCATCGCGCACCATGGTCGCTTCGGGCGTATACAGGCCGAACTGGTCGAAATAGGCGCGCACTTCGTCTGCCAGCAGCTCCTCGCGTTCCAGCAACAGCTCGACCAGACCTTTGACGATCTCGCTGTGTTCGCGCAGCGCCCGCCGCGTCTCCGTTAGCACCTGCTGGAAGGCTTCTTCCATCGCCTGCGCCATTTCCGGCGTCACCATCGAGCCGCTTTCCACGTAGTCCTTGCGGTTGCCCATAACCGCGCCCAGCGGCCCGAACATGCCCGCTGCGGCCATCGCATACAGCGTGCGCCGGATCATGGCGAAATCGCCCGCGACGCCGAGCGTCTGGTTTTGCAGGCCGCAAAACTCCATCTCGGCGGCCTTGCCCGCCACCGATACGCGCAGCATGTTCATGAAGCGATCCTTGATGATCATGCCGCCGTAGGCTTCGCGGGCCGGGTAGTGCGAAACATGGCCGAAGGCCGTGCCCTGACGGACGATGGTGATGCGTGAAATGCGATGGTCGGGCAGGAAGAGGCGCACGGCGACCGCGTGGCCCGCCTCGTGATAGGCCAGCCGCTCGCGTGCTTCCTTCGACATGTGCTTCAGCGGCGCGCGCAGGCCCATTTCGTGCTCTGGCTGGGCGCGCTGGAAGTCACGATAGGTCATGTAGGTGCGCCCCTCGAACAGGGCGTGGCGCAGCGCTTCGTTGAGCAGATACTTGATGTCGGCAGGGGTATAGCCTGGCGTCTCGGTCGCCAGAAGGGCCGGGTCCATCGTTTCATCGTGCGCCATCTTGGAAAGATAATAGGCGAAGATGTCGCGCCGGCCTTCCATGTCGGGAATGTCGATACGCATCTTCTTGTCGAAGCGACCGGGACGCAGCAGCGCCGGGTCGAGCGCCTGAATGCGATTGGTCGCGCCGATCGTCAGCACGCGCTTTTGTGGCGCGGGTGGCTTGCGGCGCAGGATGGTTTTATACCACCACGTACGCAGGCGCGCCCGCCAGCCGTGTTCGAGGCTGAACCCGCTCATTTCGATCAGCATGGTGCTGAGCAGGCCCATGTTGCCGCCGGCGAAGAAGCCGCCGCCGATGCCGCCATATCCACCGGTTCCGCCGACGCTGCTGACGCCCGCGCGCGAGCCAATCGAGTCGATCTCGTCGAGGAAGATCACCGCCGCGCCGTATTCCTTGGCGGCCTTGCGCGCCTTGCTATACATTCGCATCACCTTGAGCGCGCCGACGCCCAGAAACATCGCCTGCAACGACGACGTATCAACGTAGAAGAACGGCACGCCTGCTTCTGTGCTGATGGCCTGCGCCAGCCATGTTTTGCCGGTTCCGGGCGGACCTTCCAGCAGCAGGCCGTTGAGCGGTTCGCCCCCCGCGCCCTCGAAGGCTTTCACACCGCGCAGCAGCATGACGATTTGTTTGGCCTGTTCGAGAATTTCCGGCTGTCCCCGATAGTCGGCAAAGCTGACGCCTTCGGCCCCCGGCATGATCGTATACATGCGCGCCCGGCTGAGGAACCAGAAAAGCAGGACGAACTGGAACAGGAAAATCGCGATGGTCGCCACAAGCTGAAGCGCGATGTTCAGAATCATCAGAACCGCGCGCATGACATCGGCGTTGAATAGCGCCGCGATGATCAGGCCGATCAAAAATACCCACAGCCAGATGCTTTTGATGAAGCGCCGGATTTTATACGGCAGCCGGTTGCGGCGGTCGACCAGCGTTTCTTCCTGTTCCCAGTCGAACCGGCCTTCCTGCCCGTGCAATTGCTGTTTGATTACGCTCATCGTCGCCTCTTCCAAACCGCGCTGACGTCACTTTGGGTCTCGGAAACGCATAGCATCGTCATCCGGCCCTGTCTGCCGCGCTCTGCGCCTCTGCGGTGCTCGACAACTGGACTTTCGGCGTGTGCAGACCATACTGGTCGAAGAAGGCTTCAACCTCGTCGGCCAGCAGTTCCTCGCGCTCCATCAGCAGGTTGATCAGCGCTTCACCCATCTCGCGATGCGCGCGCAGCGCCAGCCGTACTTCTTCAAGCACCTGACGGAAGGTGTTTTCCATCGCCTCGCGCATTTCGGGCGAATAATTCGTGCCGTTGAAGTTCGCGCCCAGCGGGCCGAACATACCGGCATTGGCCATGTGGAACAGCACGGCGCGGATGTTGGCGAAATCGCCGCCAACGCCGAGCGTCTGTGCGCCTTCGCTAACGTACTCCATTTCGCCCGCCTTGCCCGCCACGGACACGCGCAACTGGTTCATCAGATGGTCGTAAGTGCTCATGTAGTCGTATTCTTCGACGGCGGGATACGACGTGACATGCCCGTGAGCGCTGCCCTGCCGGATGATGGTGATACGCGCGATGCGGTAATTGGGACGGTAGAGCCGGATGGCAATCGCGTGGCCGGCTTCGTGGGCCGCCAGCCGGTATTTGTCCTCTTTGGTCAGGTTCTTGATCGGCGCGCGCAGACCCATTTCGTGTTCCGGCTGCGCCAACTGGAAGTCACGATAGGTCATGTAGGTGCGCCCGTCAAAGAGGGCATAGCGCAGCGCTTCGTTGAGCAGATATTTGATGTCGGCGGGCGTATAGAACGGTGTCTCCGAAGCCAGAATCACCGGGTCCATCGATTCGTCGTGCGCCATCTTGGAAAGGTAATAGGCGAAGATGTCGCGCCGGCCTTCCATGTCGGGGGCGTCGATGCGAATCTTCTTGTCGAAGCGACCGGGGCGTAACAGCGCCGGGTCGAGCGCCTGAATACGGTTGGTCGCGCCGATTGTCAGCACGCGCTTGTTCGGCTTGGGCGGGTTGCGCCGCAGGATGGTCTTGTAGAACCATGTGCGCTTGCGCGCCCACCAGCCATGTTCCAGACTGAACCCGCTCATTTCGATCAGCAGCGTGCTCAGCAGGCCCGTGCTGGCTCCCATGCCGCCGAACATGATATTCAGGCGGTTCATGAGCGCCCCGCCGACACCATCGCCTTTTTCGGCCACGCCCATGCGCGAACCAATGGCGTCGATCTCGTCGATAAAAATGACCGCCGCGCCATATTCCTTGGCGGCCTTGCGCGCGCGCCGGTAGACGTTGGCGACCTTGAGCGGCGCGATGCCGATGAACATCGAATTCATCGAAGAAGCGTCGACAAAGAAGAACGGTACGCCTGCTTCGGTGCTGATGGCCTGTGCCAGCCACGTTTTGCCGGTTCCGGGCGGGCCTTCCAGCAGCAGGCCGTTGAGCGGTTCGCCGCCTGCTTCCTCAAACACCTTCACGCCGCGCAGCAGCTTAACGATCTGCCGCGCCTGTTCCAGCAGTTCGGGCTGCCCGCGATAGTCATCGAACGACACGCCTTCCGAGCCGGGCCAGATGGTGTACATGCGCGAACGGCCCAGAAACCAGAACATGGCCGCGAACTGGCCGATGATGAGAAAACTGACGAAGATGAGACGCAAAATGTATGGGATAGCCTGAACAAAAATCCGCATGACTGCCGCGTCGAGCAGGGCGGCGACAATCACGGCGATGATCGTGACCGGCAGCCAGATGCGCGAGATGAAGCGGCTTATGCGATAGCGGAGTCGCCGTCGCCGCTGTTCCACCAACGTCTCTTCAGTTTCCCATGCATAGCGCAGCGGGTGGGTGGTCATCTCTTTTTGGGAATCAACTGTACTCATAACACTACTCGTTCTGACTCTGTTCGCCTGACAAACGGAAGCGCGCAGAAAACAGCGTGCGGCCCCGCTACGGGCTACTCGGCCGGGCTGAGCATGAACATGGGATGGTTTGGCCGGCCGTCGTAGACTTCGAAGGTTTCGGGCAGCCGGTACGCCATGACACCGTTCAGGATGAGACTGTAGAACGCGTCGAGGTTGCGCTCCCCGCTCAAATAGGCGGCGGCGTCTTCGCGCGCGATTTCGGCGTCAACCGCGATCTGTCCGATGAACGATGCGCCGCGATCCAGCGTCGACACCGGAATTGGGAATAGCAGGCGAATACGGATTTTTTCCGAGCCGAGGGTTTCCGGCAGCACGGCCTGCCATGCCAGCTCAAACGCGCGCCGGCGGGCATCCAGCTCCATCACCTGACCTTCCAGCGTTTGCGGAGTCTGCGGTGGCCGGTAGAGCATGTGGATGACAAATTCATCGTTTTCGAGGTCTTTGCGGATTTCGATGATATCGACGTTGCCGCTGGCGGCCTCGATGCGGTCGGCGGCGGCGATCAGCGACGGGTCGGTCGCGCCCGACTTATCCGCCATGACCAGATCGAGGGTTTGCACGACGCGGTTGGCTGCGGCTTCGCCGGTGTCTTCGCCCGTTAGCACCCTCAAACCGGGCAGACTGCTGCACGACGTAACCAGCAATGCGAGGAATAAAAAATAGAAACGACGCAAGGATCCCATCAGTGGCCTACCAGTTCGAGATACCCGCCTGAACCCAGTGCCAATAAGTCTACTCTACAGAACGGCGTTTTGTATGGTAATAGATGAACAGGATGCTTTTGGTTCATTTGCTTAACAAATTCTAAGCTACTGTCCCGGCGCGACTGGCATGGCATTCCCCCGGTTTTGCGGGGGCGGCAGATTTTCGAAATTCGGGTAACCTTCAGTATATGGCGAAAAAGGCAAAAATGGGCCACGGCTTGCGCGTGCGCCTGTTTCGGAGATCGGGAAGGACCGGCACGGCAATGAAAATTCGGGGCGTTTTCGCCCTTCTGTCTGTATTCATCAGCTCTCTTGTTCTCGTCTTGCAGCCGGCAAGCGCGCAGCAGGGTGGCCCGTTTCTGGCGTTGGTCAACGGATCGGGCCAGTTGGTCATCGGCAGCGCCGATGGCTCGTTCCGCTGGATCGTGACCAACCCCGGCGAACCGCTGCACCCGGCGCTCGGCTTTTCGTGGTCGCCATGGGGCAGCCGGTTATTCTTTGCGGTCGGCGGCGGAGAAACCAGTCTGCGCGTCGCCGATGTTGGTAGCCAGAGCGTGTCGGAAATCGGCAGGGTTTCCGGCGCGGTGACGGGCGGCTACTGGACGCCCGATGGAAATGGCATTCTGATCGCCCCGGCAAACCGCCTGCTGGTCTATCCCGCTAGCGGCGGCGAACCGCTTGAACTGGCGTCTGCGAGCGAGACGATTGTGCTGCGCTCGCCGTTTGATGCCGCGTCGGAGCGCCCCAATCTGCTGCAGGGGCGCAATATGAGTAGCGGGCAATTTCTGTTTTACGCGCAGGGCAACAGTAATGTGGTGCAGGCGCTCGGTGGCCAGCCGGTCATGATCGCCGGCGGGGACCCTGCTGCTCAGTTCAACGGCCTGTGGGCGGACGCCGCGCCGCTGGTGGCTTATTCCGGCCTGAGCGGCAACAGTTTTCTGGCGGTAGCAAACGCCATGACCGGCGATACGCTGGTGCTGGACAGCGGGCGTCTCGCGCCGATCATGCCGTTGCTGTGGCGCCCCGGCACGTTGCAACTGATCTACCGGGATGCGACCAGTTTCATCCGCATTGCCGACCTGTCATGCATGATGGGCCAGTGCCCCGGCAACCCGTTCGACAGCGGGCTGGAACTGATCCCGGCGTCCGCGACCGATGTGCAGGCGGATAATGCCGCGCTCTATTACGTCGATGGCGGGGCCGTCTACGCCCTGCCACTGAGCTGCGTCGATGCGGGCAATTGCGCCGGCATGGCGCTGACGCTGGGGACGAACGTCGCGCCTCAGTCGATGATGGATGTGGCGGGGCGCACGCTTGTCTATACGGCCTACACGCAGGACCCGTATAACGCCGCCGACCGCGAAGTTCGCGTTGTCGATCTCGCCTGCCTCGGCAATCCGCCGGCCTGTGGGGCGCGAACCGTCCTGACCGGCGCGACTGCCGGGCTGCTGTCTCCCGATGGCGGTTATGTGGTGGTTGAACGGGGCGGCGCACTGCACACGCTGCGACTGTCAGACGGCCAGCTTGCTCATCAGGCGGAGGGCGGCGGCCCGACGATGCTCAGCCGCGCTCGCTGGAGCGGGTTGAACTGATCCAATCGCCAGCCCGTTCCTCATTTCCGGCTCGTGAACAGACCTGCAATCGCTTTCCCACGCTTCGAGTGATAAAAAGGCGCGGCGAGAACTGGCCGGCCTTTTTGACGTTGATCCCGATGCGTTACGAGCGTTTGTGCCGGTTCAAGCGTTGGACGGAGGGATATGACCCACATTACGATCATCACGGTCGGCTCGCGCGGAGATATTCAGCCGTATGTGCCGCTGGGCATGGGCCTGCAGGCGGCGGGCTACCGGGTGCGGATTGCGACACACGATAATTTCGAGACGTTCGTCCGCGCGCACGGGCTGGACTTCGCGCCACTGGGCGGCGACCCGCGCGAGTTGATCCGGTCGGAGGCGGGGCAGGAGTGGCTCGAAAGCCGCAGCAATCCGGTGGCCTTTGTGCGCGGCCTGCGCCGGCTGACGCGCGACGTCAGCGATCAGATGGTAACCAAAACCATGCACGCCACCGAAGACACGGATGTGATCGTGTCTTCGGTGCTGGGCCTGTTTGCGGCGGTTCACTGGGCGGAGAAACGCCGGACGCCGCTCGTCGTCGCCGCGTTACAGCCGATTCAGGATACGCGCTACGTCACAAATTCCGTTTTCCCGCTCCCGCCGCGGTGGTTGCCGTTTCAGGGGACGTATAACCGCCTTTCGTATACGCTGATGCGCTATCTGTTGTGGGTGGTTTTCGGCGGCCAGATGAACCAGATCCGGCAAGAGCGGCTGGGCCTGCCGCGCACGACGCTGCGCGCGTGGTTTCCCAATGCCAGCACGCCAGTCCTGTACGGCTTCAGCAGGCATGTTATTCCCCGCCCGCCGGACTGGGGGCCAAACGCGCGCATCTGTGGCTACTGGTTTCTGGAAGAGGAAGCGGGTTGGCAGCCGCCGCCGGACCTGCTCGACTTTCTGGAAGCGGGACCACCGCCGGTGTACATCGGTTTCGGCAGCATGAACACGCGCGATCCGGAGGCGACGCTCGAACTGGTGCTCGATGCCGTCAGACAGGCCGGGCAGCGAGCGGTGCTGCTCAAAGGCTGGGGCGGCATCAGCGACGCTCAACTGGGCGATGATGTCTACAGCGTTGACGCGGTTCCTCACGCATGGCTGTTTCCACGTATGGCGGCAGTTGTACATCATGGCGGCGCGGGCACAACGGCGGCAGGGCTGCGCGCGGGCGTACCGTCGATCCTGATCCCGTTCTTTGCCGACCAGTATTTCTGGGCGGAGCGCGTGCGGGCGCTGGGCGTCGGGCCGCGACCGATTCCCCGGAGCAGGCTGACCGCCGCGCGGCTGGCAGACGCCATCCGTCATGCGGTGAGCGACCGCGCGATGCGGCAAAACGCCGCGGCGTTTGGCGAACGTATCCGCGCCGAGGATGGCGTGGCGGCGGCGGTGGAGGCGTTCCAGCAGCTAGTTCCCGTGGCTGTGCGTTGAACGGCGTCGTCCCAACGGGCACGCCCTCGCCCCTCCTGACCCGCATGATATAATCATCGCGTTCACAGTCATAAGAGCCCGGCTTCGCTATGTCTCTGCTTTCAGCACGCAATCTCTCCAAGGAATTTGGCCCCGAAGAAGTGTTCAGCGGCGTCTCGGTTGAGATTCCGCACGGCGCGCGCATTGCGCTTGTCGGCCCCAACGGCGCGGGTAAGACGACACTGCTGAAAATTCTGATCGGCAAAGACCTGCCGGATACCGGCACGGTCTCGGTCGCTCGCGGCACGCGCATCGGTTATCTGCCGCAGCGTCCCGAACTGACCGGCGAGCAATCGCTGTGGGAAGAAACGCTGTCCGCATTCGCCGAACTGCGCGAGATGGAAGCCGAACTGAACCGGCTCGAACACGCGCTGGCCAGCGGCGATGATAGCGAAGCGACACTGGCGAGGTATGGTGAGCTTCAGGAGCGCTTCGAGGAAGCAGGCGGCTATACCTATGAGCAGCGGGCGCGCACGGTGCTGCATGGCCTCGGCTTCAGCCCCGACGACTACGGCAAGCCGCTAACGAAGCTCTCCGGCGGCCAGCAGACGCGCGCGCTGCTGGCGCGGCTGCTGCTGGAAGCGCCCGACCTGCTGGCGCTGGACGAGCCGACCAACCATCTCGACATTCAGGCGGTGGAGTGGCTGGAAGGTTTTCTCAAGGACTTTCCGGGCGCGGTGCTCGTCGTCAGCCACGACCGTTACTTCCTCGACGCCGTCGCCAGCACCGTCTGGGAACTGGATTTCGGCGGTCTGGAGACCTATCGGGGCAATTATTCCCACTACGCGCTCCAGCGTGAGGAACGCCGTGCGCGGCTGCTCAAGGAATACGAGGCGCAGCAGGAATTCATCGCGCGGGAAGAAGAGTACATTCGCCGGAACATCGCCGGGCAAAACACGCGACAGGCCAAGGGCCGGTTGAAGCGGCTGGAACGCCTGAAGCGGGACGCCCTGATCCAGCGCCCGCGCCGCCGCCAGAACATGCACCTGAATATCGCCAGTTCCGGGCGTAGCGGCGACCGCGTGCTCAAGACGGAAGGGCTGGCGGTCGGCTATCCCGATGCCGGTGAGCCGCTGTTTTACGCGCCCGACATCACTCTGATGCGCGGCGAGGTCGCGGCGCTGATCGGCCCGAACGGCGCGGGTAAAAGCACGTTTCTCAAGACGATCCTCGGACAGTTGCCGCCGTTCAGCGGGACGGTGCAGATCGGAGCGTCGGTTCAGGTCGGTTATTTCGCTCAGGCGCACGAGCAATTGAACCCGAACAACAGCATTCTCGATGAAGTGCTGTCGGTGAAGGAGATGACGCCGGGCGAAGCGCGCAACTATCTCGGCCAATTCCTGTTTCAGGGCGACGACGTCTTTCGCCCGATTTCGACGCTTTCGGGCGGCGAGCGCGGGCGCGTGGCGCTGGCGAAGCTGGCGCTGGCGGGCGCGAACTTTCTGATGCTGGACGAGCCGACCAACCACCTCGACATCGCCAGTCAGGAGATTTTGCAGAACGTGCTGGCCGGGTTTGAAGGCACGATCCTGCTCGTCAGCCACGACCGCTATCTGATCGACGCGCTGGCGACGCAAATCTGGGCGCTCAGCCCCGGCGAGCTAACGGTATTCAAAGGCACGTATCAGGAGTTCGTTGCGGCGCGCGAGGCGAAAAAAGCGGCGGCTGCGGCGGAAGCAGCCAGCGCCCGGACTCAGGTCGTCCGGCGGCAGCCCGCCGACCCGCCCAGACGCGGTTTGAATGCGTTTCAGCGCCAGCAGCGGCTGACGGAACTCGAAGCTGCCATCCACGCGCTGGAAGCGGAGCTGGAAGCGCTCACCAACGCCATTGCCGATGCCAGCGCCGAAGGCGACGCTATGGAAGTCACCGCGCTGGGCGAGCGTTACGCCGAAACCGAGACACGCCTGCATCAAGCCATGGAAGACTGGGCCGCGCTGGCAGACTAACGGAACACTCACCCGGCATCGGGCGGGCGTGGTTGTGCCGTCGCCGGTTCTCTGTTATCTTGCTCTCAATATTTGGCGTAACCCGGAGGGCAGATAGCCGATGAAACCACTGCTGATTGGCGCGTTGATCGCCGTGTTCTCGCTTGGCGTTGTGCTGGCGCAGGAGCAGACCGAAACGCCGACGCCATCCTTTGGTCCGGTGCTCGATGACGTGCTGACGGCTGAGGTTGAAGAAGTCATCAGCCCGGCGGACGCGCGCGTCACAACCTGCACCGCCCCCACGCTTCCCAATTTTCGCCCCTATGTCATTCGTCCGGGAGACCGGCTGGGCGATCTGCTGGCCGGTGTCGATAACCTGACGGTCACACAGCTTGCGCTGCTCAATTGTCTGGACGATCCAAGCGCGCTGCCGGTTGGGGCGACCATCTGGCTGCCGCTGCCGAGCGCCACCGCGACTGAAGCGCCGGAGGCGACGGCTGAGGCGACCGCCGAAAGAACGCCCGTGACACAGGCCGAAATCCACAGCCTGACGTCGAGCAGCGAGCCGGTGCAGAACCTCGAAGGCACGACCTTTCGCTGGGAAGCGACGGGTTTAGAGGCTTATTTTTATTCCTGCCCGGCAGACCCGGCGGTGGAATGTCTGCGGCCTGTTGGCGCGAATCCCGTGCCGTTGCGCGGTTCAATGACGGTCAGGAACTTCCATTATGCCGGCCCGGCCCGCTATCGCCTCGAAGTCATCGGCGCTGATGACTCGCTGGTCGAAGACATCACGGTGAATGTGGTCTGTTCGCAGGAATCGCTGGGGCTGGTGACCGGCAATCCGCATTGCGCCGAAACGCCGCCGCGGGCGACCTTCGCCGCGTGGCAGCCGTTTGAAGGCGGCGTCATGCTCTATTTCGCCGATACCGGGGAAATCTGGGTGCTGACGAATGCTGACAACCGCGTGCGCGTCTACCGGGATGCGTTTGTCGAGGGCATGCCGGAGCCGGAGATCAGCAACATCCCCGAAAATCGCTTTGCCGCGCGGCGCGGCTTTGGCATCGTCTGGCGACAGTTGGGCGGGCCGGAAAGCCCGCTGGGCTGGGCCTTGGCTGAAGAAATCGGCTTCGATAGCGCCCGTCAGCCCGCCGGTCGTGTTTCCTTCACGACCTATATTCAGGGGCCGGGAGACACGGTGTATGCCGTGACGCAGGTTCCAGGCATGGCCGAAGGCTTCTGGACGCAGGTCGCCGGGTGACCGTTAGCGCGGGCTGAGCCGGTTCCATCCCGTTTTCCCTCAAATGGCGCAGCTACCGCCCCACGAGCGCCCGGACGAAGAACCACAGGTTGGCCGGGCGCTCGGCCAGACGCCGCATGAAATAGGGATACCACGCTTCCCCGAACGGCACGTAAATGCGAACCTTGTAGCCCGATTGCGCCAGCTCTCGCTGTCGCGCCGGGCGGACGCCGTATAGCATCTGGAACTCATAGCGTTCCGGCGGCACTTCAAAATCCCGGAACGCCGCTTCCGCCGCGGCGATCATGTTTTCATCGTGGGTGGCGATGCACAAATAGGCGGGCGGCGGCGCGTTCAGAAAAGCCCGCATCAGGCGCACGAAACTGGCGTCCACATCGTCTTTTTTCGGAAAGGCCACTTCCGGCGGTTCCAGATATGCGCCTTTGCACAGCCGCACATGCGCGCCTTCGGCGGCCAGCTCGCGCATGTCCTGCTCGCTGCGGCGCAGGTACGCCTGAATGACGATCCCAACGTTGTCGAACTTGAATGTGTCCCGCATGGCCCGGAAAATCCGCAGCGTCTTTTCGGTGTAGGCGCTGCTTTCCATGTCGATGGTGACGTGGACGTTGCACGCCTGCGCGGCTTTGAGGATGGCGCGCAGGTTGTCTTTGCACAGGTCTTCGCTGATGTCGAGGCCGAGATGCGTCAGTTTGAGCGACACGCTGGCTTTCAGCCCTTCACGCTGGATGCGTTCGACGAGCGCCTGATAGGTTGCCACGACGGCGCGCGTATCGGCTTCCTCAAGCACGCTTTCGCCCAGATAGTCCAGCGTCGCCAGCAGCCCGTGCTGTTCCAGCGCGCGCGTCGCCTGTATGGCGTCGTCCATGGTCTCCCCGGCCACGAAACGCAAGGCGGTGCGCCGCGCGAAGCTGAAGCGGGTCAGCGCGCGCTTCGTCCAGTCCGCAGATGAGAGATAGAGCAGCAGTCGTCTGATCATCGTCGATGCTCCAAGCCCCGGCCAGCCACGCTTTCGGAGGCCGCTAGCCGTTCAGCAGATTGATGAGTGCGTTCCACACGCCGAGGAAGCGCAGGCCGATGAAGATGAGGAACACGCCATACAGCCGTTTGACCGTTACCGAGGACATGCCGAGCGCCAGCTTCGCTCCCATGACCGAGCCGGCAAACAGCCCAATCGCGACCAGCGCGCCCACCCCCAGATCGAGCTTGCCCGCCTGATAATAGGCGATGGTCGCCCCCAGTCCGACCGGCAGCAGTTGCGCCGCCAGTGACGTGCCGACCGCCAGTTTCTGATCGAAGTGCAGCAGCGCGACGAGCGCCGGTACGATGACTACGCCGCCGCCGATGCCGAACATGCCCGACGCCAGCCCGGCCACCAGCCCGACGAGTAGCAGGACCCAGCTCGAGACGGCGATCTGCGTTTCGACCGGCGCGGCGGCGTTCAACGTGCCGGCGCGATAGGCGGCGTAAACCCGGCGCGGTTCGGCAAAGCGCCAGCCGATCCAGAGCAGGAACAGGCCATAAAGCTGCTGCAGCGTGGTTTGGTTCAGCCCCAGCGCGACGTTGGCCCCGGTGGCCGAACCGAGGATCAGGCCAATGGTGACGGGAATGGCGGCGCGCAGCTTGAGCATACCGGCGCGGTGATAGGCGATCACGGCGAAAAGGGCGAACGGCGGCAATTGCGCTGTCAACGACGTGCCGGTGGCTTCGTTCAGGTCGAAACCGAGCAGCAGCGTCAGCGCCGGCACGATGACCACGCCGCCGCCGATGCCGAACATACCGGACAGCACCCCGGCAGCCAGCCCAACCAGTAACAGGGCCACGATGGACATAGCGCTTCCTTAGGCAGATACGCGGGTATGGCCGAGCGAGGGCAGACCCGTCTCATAACAACGCGGCGACCGGAGAGGGTTCCCATCGCCGCGCGCCACCATTATAATCCCGCCCATGCCACAGACCACACTGCCCGATTATCATTTTCTCTATTTCGCGCCGCCGCTGGGGGCGGAATGGTTTTTCGACGCGGCGCGGCGCTACTGGGAACGGTTCAGGCCTACGGTCCTGAGCGACCTGAGCTTTCTGCGCTTCATTCCCCGGGGCCGCAGCGTCATCGTCACCGTCGTCACCCGGCGTGATACGGTCGAGCAGATCGGCGTTGAACTGGCGCAGGTCCGGCCCGACGCCTATTACGATGCGGTCGTTCAGGACCTGTTCGCTGATATGAAAGCGGTTCTGAACCAGCGCGCCGAGCGCGTCTGGCCGTTTGGCGTGCCGCTTGCGACCGCGCAGCCCGGCCCCGACAACCGCCTCGATCCAACGCCCGGCCCGCTGATCAGTGGTTCTCCCGTGCCAACTCGCGCGCCTAGTGGCTTCATTACGCAAACGCCCACGCCGATGCCAACCGCGCCTGTGCCGACGCCGGACCCCGGCGCGACGACAACCGGACAGGAGCCAATCCAGCCTACGCCCGGCCCGTTGATTGGAGGCTGACCTTTTATGCGCCTGACGGATTACCAATGGTCGCGCAACCCGCGCGGATTGCATGTGCAGCGCATTCTGATTACGCCGCTGGAGCGCGAGCGCTGGACGCGCCCGCAAATGGGATGGGTCAAGCTGATCGCGGCGGGCGAGGAGTATCTGGACGACGCCGCATGGTTTCTCGATCACAACGTCACGCCGATTCTGCGTCCCTATCGCGCGCGCTGGGGCGCGAGGCCGATGGACCGGGCCATGCGCGACCAGATCCTCATGTATGCCCGCGCCGGCGTGAAATGGTTCGAGTTCCACAACGAGCCTAACCTCGATATTGAGTGGCCAGAGGGGATTGATCCCGACTGGCGCGACACGCAGAACATCATTCGCCCGCTGATGGATAACTGGCTGGTGTTCGCCGAATTCGTCATCAGCCTCGGTTGCTATCCGGGTTTTATCGCGCTGGCCGAAAGCGACGAGCCGCGGTATTCCGCCGTGCGCTGGATGGACGCCATGCTGACCTATCTGGCGGAAAATCGCTATGACCGCTTCAAAAACGTGCTGGCGGGGGGCGCTTTTTGCGCGACGCATCCCTACATCCTGAACCATTTCTATCAGGAGAAACCCGGCGGCGGCCCGTTGAGCGCCCGGCCCCCGCATGAGCAGAACGCCGAAGAAGGTGGCTGGCACTTCGAATATCCCTATGATCCGATCTGTCAGGCCAACGATCCAGGGCGCACCGTCTACGGCGGCACTCGCCTGACGCCCAATGGCGACCCCAATGGCCTGATCGCGATGGGCCGCATGTTTAACGAGCGCTGCGCCGAGTGGTTTGGCTCGCAGGCGATTCCCGTGGTCGGCACGGAGGGCGGCATCTGGCCCTATCGCGAAGGCCCGATGCAGCAGGACAACCGCTATCCGCCGTATACGGAGGAAAGTCAGGCCGAAGCGACCGTCGCCATGTTCGATTGGATCGCCCGGCACGCGCCGCCGTGGTTTTTCGGCCTGACGTTGTGGAAAGAAGACGAATACTACTTCAACGGCACGAATTCCAGAGCCATCGACCGGATGGCGGAACTTGAGCCTGCCTATAAGCATGTGCCGCCGCTCGATGTGATGCGCGATGGGTTCACGGGCGCGCCGCTGGGGCCGGATGGCCGCGCGCTGGTTGGGCCGGGGCCGATTCAGGGGCAGGCCGAATACCATATGGTGGTGCTGTCGCCCGGCCTCGACCCGGCGTGGTTTTTCGAAACGGCGCAATCCTACTGGACGATGTTCCGCCCGATGGTCACGACCGATCTGCGCCTGATCGACCTCGTGCCTTACGAATCGAGCCTTGCGACGACCGTCATTGCCGCGCCCGATCAGGTTCACCAGATGACGCAGGCCATCCAGGAACGCTATCCCAACGTCTGGTTCGACCTGATTATCGCGTCTGATCTGGATGATGTGCGCGCGCTGCTGAACGAGCGCGTTCTCATGAACCGGCGGTTTGGATAGTGCGCCTTTCTCACGAACTTCTTAGCCAGAACATAAGGAACAGCTAATCCGCTTCGCTAACCTCTGCGATATGTAAAGTGGACCAGCAGTCCGTTTATTGTGCCTTTCACACAGGAGCAGAGAGTGATGAAGCAACTGCGAAGCACGTCATGGATTCTTCTGGCTGGTTTGCTGGTGCTATTCGCGCTACCGGTCGCCGCGCAGGACGGCAGCGACAATGTCATCGCCTCTAACCTCAACAATCCTCGCCATTTGTACTATGCCGAAGACGGCACGCTCTACATCGCCGAGGCAGGGTTGGGTGGCGAGAACCAGATCGAAACCGAGGCGGGGCCGGTCGCTTATGGCAACACGGCGCGCCTGCTCGCGCTGCCTGCCGGGGGCGGCGAACCGGAGGTGGTCGTCGATAACCTCGTTAGCGCCGTCGCGTTCAACAATTATGTTGGCGTGAACTCGGTTCTGGTGGAGCCGGAGCGCATCTGGCTGGTTCTGGGGCAGGCCCCGGCGATCGAGGGCGAACGCGTAAACGGCGTGCTTGTTCTGGGCAGCGACTTGAGCGAAGAGCGTTTCATTGACTTCGCGGCGCTTGAGGAAGCGAACAACCCGGATAATGATTTTGACGTCGCCGCGAATCCGATAGATATCGCCGTGTCTGAGGACGGGACCTATTACGTGCTCGACGCCAGCGCGAACGCGCTCTACTCGCTGACTGCCGATGGCGAGCCGGAGGTGTTTCTTGCGTGGGAAGATCTGCCCGTGCCCAGCGGCATCGACATCGGCCCGGAAGGCGACCTGTATGTGAGTTTCCTGAGCGCGTTCCCGTTCGAGACCGGCAGCGCCCGAATCGAACGCTGGACGGCGGAAGGAGAACTGGTAGAAACCTATGGCGGTTTGACGGGCGTGACGGATGTGCTGGTAGCTGACGACGGCACGATTTACGCCGTTGAAATGTCGACCCGGTTTGGCGACCTTGGCTGGGAGCCGGATGCCGGTCGCGTCGTGATCGTATCCGCAGACGGTGTGGCCCCGGTCGCCGAAGGGCTGAACTTCCCCTATGGCATCGCCATGGGGCCGGATGGCATGTTAGCTGTCAGCGTGAATGCGGCGTTCGTTGAGCCGGGCACGGGAAGCGTGATCGTGATCGACCCGGCTGCGGCGGGCGACGTGGAGCCGGCGCCCGTGGCCCCGGAACTGCCCGCTGAAACACCGGAACCCAGCATGTAGTGACCTTGGAGTAACGCATTGTGATGATGGCGTCGTCGCTTGCAACGTTGTAGTGGAAACTGGAGGCAAATGGAATGTCGCGTACAGCGCGCCTGGTTCTGTCGGTTGTTGGTTTGTTGGCAGTAGTTGTTATTGGAGCACTGGCGTATATCTGGGTATCGGCCGGTTCTGGCGAAGCGAGCGGGGATATCAGTGCGCCAACGCTTGAAGCGCAGTTCGAAGACGCTGTTGATGCGGGGGACAACCGCATTCTGTTTGAAATCGTGCCGGAAGAGTCGCAGGTTCGCTTCCTGATCGACGAGGTGCTGCGTGGGCAGCCAAAGCGCGTGATCGGCCGTACCAATCAGGTGGCCGGGCAGGTGCTGGTGAGCTTTGACTCGCCGCAAAATTCCGAAGTTGGCCCGATCCGTGTGAATGTCCGCACGCTGGTCACAGACGACGAGTTCCGCAACCGGGCCATTCGCGGGCAGATTCTCCAGTCGCAGCGCGACGAATTCGAGTTCGCGCAGTTCACGCCGACGGAAATCTCCGGCCTGCCTGAAAGCATCACCATGGGCACGCCGTTTACCTTCACCATTCAGGGCGACCTGCAGATACGCGATATCACCCGTCCGGTGACGTTTGAGGCGCGGGTGACGCCGATTTCGGAAGATCGTATTCACGGCACGGCAACAGCTCAGGTGCTGCGCAGCGACTACGGGCTGGAGATTCCAAGAGTTCCCGGCGTGGCCGATGTCAGCAACGAAGTCGATCTTGAGATCGAGTTTATCGCTCAGGCAGTCGATCCGGGCGCGTAAAGGCGGGCGGCACACACTCACGATGGGAAGCGCGGTCAAAAGGCCGCGCTTTTTGATTCCCCGCCGGCCTGCCTGTGGCGACGATTTCTCCGGCTGGCGGAGCGCATTTTATGAATTAGGGGACAGTGAGAATGACTCGCAATTTAATACTAAATTTTATACTGTAATGGGGAGAGAAATGTTAGAGGCTGCACATGGCTGGTGGAGACCGAATGCGAGTAACCGACCGGGATGGCCACAGCGCTTACCTCGAAACATCTGTGGGGGAAGCGCCGGACGAACGCGCGCTCCTGCGGCTGGAGGATGGGCAGGCGCTGGTGGTCAGCCGTGATGTTCTCGAAACCCAGCCTGATGGCAGTCTGTATCTACCACTCTCGTTCGATGAACTGGCGCGGGCTTCGCGTTCTGGCGAAGAAGTCTTCCCGGTGATCGAAGAACGGCTTGATATCGCGAAACGCGAGGTCGAGCGGCCGCGCTTTCGCATTGTCAAGTCGGTAAGCGAACGCGACGTATTGGTCGACGAACCCTTGATGCAGGAACAGGTTGATATCGAGCGGGTCGTCGTGAACCAAATGGTCGATGAACCGCCTGCCGTTCGCTATGAGGGCGACACGATGGTTGTGCCTCTTCTCGAAGAGGTTGTGGTGGTCGATGTCCGCCTCATCGTGCGCGAAGAAGTGCGGATTACACGCCGGCGCGACGAAGTGAGCGCCCCACGGCGGGTTACGCTGCGTCGCGAAGACGTGACCGTAGTGCCGGTCGCGGATGACCGCGATGGCGAAACGGACGCGCAATGAAGGTAAAAGCCCGAAAGATGGGAAGGGAAGTGGATCATGTACCAGACAGTTGTCGCACTCTATGACGATTTTCAAACGGCGCGGCAGGCAGTCGAGGCGTTGGCGGACGCAGGCTTCGACCGTGACAACATCAGCATCATCGCCAGCGACTCCAGCGGCGAGTTCCGGCGCTACCTCGATAATGAAAGCGCATTGCAGGACGACGTGAGCGCCGCTGAAGGGGCGGGCTTTGGCGCGGTAGTCGGCGCATTGGTCGGTCTGGGCGTCGCCCTGATCCCCGGTGTCGGGCCGGTGCTGGCGGCCGGACCCTTTGCCGCCGCGGCGATGGCCGGCATCGGCGCAGCCGGTGGCGCGGTAGTCGGTGGCATCGTCGCCGGCCTGATCGACGCCGGTGTGCCGGAAGACGAAGCCGAGTATTATGCTGAGGCGCTGCGGCGTGGCGGCGCGCTGGTGGCCATTACCACCGACGAAAGCCAGACGAGCCGCGCTCAGGAAATCATGAACCGTTACAACCCGATCGATCTCGACCGGCGCGTAGAGCAGTGGCGCGATATGGGCTGGACCGGCTACGACTCGAACGCGGAGCCGTACACGACCGACCAGTTCCATGCCGAGCGCGAGCTTTATACCACGACCGGCATGCCCCATGACCAGCAGCACTTCGACATCGTTGAAGAAGAGCTGCATGTTGGCAAGCGCGAGGTTGAAACCGGCGGCGTGCGCGTACGCAGCTACATCACGTCGAAGCCGGTCGAAGAGCAGGTTCGCCTGCGCTCGGAGCGCGTGAACATTGAACGTCGCCCGGTTGATCGCCCGGCGACCGAGGTAGACATCGACGCCTTCAGGGAAGGCACGATTGAAGTGACCGAACGACACGAAGAACCTGTCATCAGCAAACAGGCTCGCGTGATCGAGGAGGTCGTCATCAGCAAGGACGTGGAAGAACACACCGAGACCGTGCGCGATACCGTTCGCCGCACTGATGTCGAGGTGGAGGAGATGAGCGGCCAGCGCAGCGAGCGCGCGACCGGCATGGCCTACCAGCCGTTCGAGACCTACGAGTCGAACTGGCGCGGCGACTATACCAGTCGCTTCGGAACCAGCGGCTATAGCTGGGAGCAGTATCGTCCCGCCTACCGCTACGGTTACCATCTGGGGATGACCGAACCCTATAACACTTGGGATTGGGATCGTATGGAACCGGAAGCGCGGCGTCAGTGGGAAACACGCAACCCGGACACGTGGGACCAGTTTAAGGATGCCGTCCACCGCGCGTGGGATGATGTGCGCGGTCGCCGCTAACAGCCGGTAGCGCCATACGAGCGCGACGTCGCTCGCCAGACAGGGGAACTCGGACCACGGGTTATGCCGGAAGGCAGGCCCGTGGTTTTCATTTGATCGCGGTTTTGTCCGTGCAGTCAGGCCCCGATGCCGGGGAAATTCAGTTCGCCCGCTTCAACGGGAAACGGCAGCCGGTTTTCGGGCGGAGTTAGCGGGCAAACCCAGCGGCTGTTATAGGCGCAGGAAGGGTTATACGCGTAATTGAAGTCCAGCACGATCGTGTGGCCATCGGTCCCCAGATCCGCGCCTTTGATGGTGTCGTAAAGGTAGCGCCCGCCGCCAAACGTCTGGCTGCCGTTGGTCGCGTCGCCAAAGGGCAGAAACAGCCCGCCGCCGTAGCCCAGAATCCAGTAGACGTACAGCAGCCCGGAGCCGGTGGGCAGATCGAAAGCAACCGAGCCGATGCGCTTATAGCGGAGCGTGCCGTCGCTTCCCAGATCGACGGCAAACTCGGCCGGTTCGACCTGTGTATTGACTTCGGCGATGACGCGATAGTCCGGGTTGTAGCTGAAATAGGGAAGTTCACGAAAGGCCGCCTTTTGCGCCTCGTCGAGCGCCGACCGAGGATGTGTCCGGAACAGCCATTCGCGCTGGTAGCGGAACCAGTGCCAGGTTTCCTCATCGCCTTCGCTGTCGCGTACGGTCTGGTACAGGTCGGCCACTCGCCGCCGGTAGTCGAGCAAGTCGAGCATAGAGGTTCCTTCGCTGACGCGCTGCCTGAGGGAAAACATTATTATGCTCTAGGACCAACGCGGCGGGCAAACCCGCGTGGCTGCCGCCCGGAATTCCTGCTGTCCTCGAAACAAACAACGACGGGGCAGGCCGACGCTGCTCCGGCTTTTGCGTTCCTGCTGAAACCCGAAAACAGGCATCGACCGGAATCAAAAGCGCCGCCCTTGTGAGGCGGCGCCGGGTTGCCAGCTAAACGAGAACGCTTAGAGGGCGACGACGTTGGTGGCCTGCGGGCCCTTGGGACCCTGTTCCACCGTGAATTCAACGCGCTGGCCATCTTCGAGCGAACGGAAACCGCTGGCGTTGATCGCGCTGTGATGGACGAAAACGTCCGGGCCGTTCTCCCGCGAGATGAAGCCGAAGCCCTTGGTGGCGTTGAACCACTTCACTGTACCTTGAATGCGATCGGACATGCCGAACTCCTCTGTGTTCGACCTCAGATAGTGAGGTCAAGGATAAGTTATAGAAACGGCGTGTACCCAATCGTCATCAAGTGAAGATTGTTGTTCAACTGCCTGTGTTCTACAAGGATCATTCTATCAGGTTTTCACGCCCTGCGATAGTGTGAAGGATTAAAAACATATAAACGTCTTCTGAGAGCGACGTGGCAAGGGCGTGCTGCCGGGTGAATTGCCCGGTCGATCAACCGGAGCAATTCCGCGCTATCTCCCCTCATACGGCATTCGCAGCGCGCCATCCAGCCGGATGACCACGCCGTTCAGCATCTCGTTCTCGATGATCGCCTGCGCCAGATGCGCGTACTCTGCCGGGTGACCCAGACGTGACGGAAAGGGAACCTGACGTCCCAGCGACTCCCGCGCCGACTCTGGCAGGGCTTCCAGCAGCGGCGTGTCGAAGATGCCGGGCGCGATGCTGACGACGCGGATGCCAAGGCTGGCGAACTCGCGCGCGATTGGTAGCGTCATGCTGGCGACGCCGCCCTTGGACGCTGCGTAAGCCGCCTGACCAACCTGACCCTCGAAGGCGGCGACCGATGCCGTGTTGATGATGACGCCGCGCTCACCGCCGGGCGTGGGGGCGTTGTTCGCCATGATTCCCGCTGCCAGCCGGATGACGTTAAATGTGCCGATCAGATTGACCTGGATCACGCGCTCGAACCGGCTTAGCGGCACAGGCCCGTCGGGGCCAAGCACGCGCTCGGCGTTGCCGATCCCGGCGGCGTTCACGACCACATGCAGCGTGCCGAACATCCGCGCTGCTTCGTTCACGGCCTGATAGACCTCGGATTCGACGCCGACATCGGTTTTGATGAAGCGCACGTCGTTTCCCAGTTCGTCCGCCAGCGCCCTGCCGGTGGCGCTGTTGATGTCGAGGATGGCGACGCGCGCGCCCTGCGCCACAAACCGGCGCACACAGGCTTCGCCCAGCCCCGACGCGCCTCCGGTGACCAGCGCTACTTTGCCGTTCAGTTCCATTCCCGGTTGCCCCCTGATATGCCTTCCCGCCGCGCCTGGTGCGCGCCCATTTGTTCGACCGAGAAGTCAAGCGCGATGACATAGCTTTCATCGATCAACAGCAGCTTGGACAGGCGCGACCGGCCATGTTCATCGGTCGTTTTGAATTCGGTGTCTTCGATCAGTTTATATTCCACGTTATGGTGTTGCAGCACGCGGGCCATGCGCTCGGCGGCCGGTTGTGGCATTTCGCCCAGCAGCCCGCCGCCCAGTGCCAGCAGGTCGACCAGCGGCCGGGCGCGATTCAGGTCGTCGGCCAGATGACGCCACGGCCCAAACGTGCTGGCATGTGCCTGCGAAATATCCAGCGCGACCTCGTAGACGTTGGGAACGCCGCCGCGGAAAAAAACGCCGACACGAGGCGCGTTATGGTGGTAGAGCAGCGGGTGATCTTCCGTAAACTGCAACGTACCAAACAGACCGAGGCTGAGCTTGTGCTCGCGCACGCCGAGCGCGCGGATGATATAGCCGTGTCGCTCACGCAGGCCCTCGACATTCGGGTCATATTCGGCGGTCTGCACCAGAAGCTGCAATTCGTTGGGCGCGCCGCCCATCTGCGCCACCAGCAGCACGCCATAGCCGCGCTCGTGCGTGATTTCGTTGATTAACTGCCCGCGTTTTGGCATGGCATCAATTTGCGGCGTTCACGCCAGCCGGAACTTGTTCAGCGCCCATTCCGGTTCGGGATGCCCGGACGCGCGCAGGTCGGCGGCAAAAGCGGCGGTGTCGTAAGCCACGTTGCGGAGGTCGACGCTCACCTGGTCGTCGTCAAAGCTGAACAGCCCCCACTGCGCTTTGCCCGGCTGATCGAACGACATGCCGACGCTGCCGACGTTGACGACGCGCCAGTTGCCGAGGTCGCGGTCCATCTGCACGTGAATATGCCCGCCGATGCCGAGCCGTCCCTCGCGGTCCAACAGGAGGTCGCGCGCGACATCAGGCGGCGTGTCGGGTTTCAGAAAACCCTCGTCGTCGCCCGGCGTGCCGTGATAGCCGATCACCCAGCCATAGCCCGGCACTTCGAGCGCCGTCTCGGTGGCCAGTTTCGCCAGAAAGGTGTAGTCCTCGAACGAAAGCTGCGCCAGCCCCCAGTTCAGGGCGCGGTCGCGTGGCGGCCATTCGGCGCGGATGAGCGCGAAGGTTTCTTCGTCCTCGGCGGGGGGCATGGCCGGGCGCTCGCCGCGTACCAGATAGCGGTCGGTGTTGCCGCGCACATAGCGCACGTTGTCCTTGCCATACTGCTCGGCCAGCGCCTGCACCCGGCGAACACACTCGGCGGGGCGCGGGCCGAAGGCGGCCAGATCGCCCAGAATCCAGACTGTATCCGCGCCGCCGCTGGCTTCGAGATCGGCAAGCGCGGCTTCCAGCGCTATCAGATTGCCGTGCATGTCGGATAGAACTGCCAGCCGCATCGTCACTGCATCTCCTCGGTCACAAACGGTGTGGCCGAATAGTAACACACTCGATGCAGGCGGCGAAACGTGTCCCCTGATAAGGCCATTACACAGATTTATGGATCTGCGGGTTGTGACAGCGTGATGAGATAGGCAACCAGATCATCAAGCTGCTCGTCTGTGACACTCCCCACGCC
>Ga0079224_100001571_pt1 | contig 26539 bp, 15 predicted proteins | sample Stecom2015_FD_80414 | JGI IMG/M metagenome (GOLD analysis project Ga0079224, IMG submission 80414) | Agricultural soil microbial communities from Utah to study Nitrogen management - Steer compost 2015 | ecosystem: Environmental > Terrestrial > Soil > Agricultural land | place: USA: Utah... | reverse complement strand
GCCGTAGGGGCAGGATGTGATCTTTCCGTTATGTGTGATTTTAGAATTGCGAGCGAAGAAGCAAGCTTTGCAGAAACCTTTGCTAAGGTTGGATTAGTTCCAGGGGATGGGGGTGCTTATTTCCTCATTCGCGCCATCGGCTACGCTAAGGCCATGGAGATGTTTTTAACTGCTAAAACATACTCGGCCCTTGAGGCAAGAGAGATGGGTCTTGTGAATCTCGTTGTTCCACATTCTAAATTACGGGAAGAAACTCGCAACCTTGCTCTTAAAATGAGTGAATTACCACCTATTGCGCTTCAGATGACTAAGAAGTCGCTCCTTAATGCTTATCACTCTAGTCTTGATGCTCATCTTGATTTAGTTTCGGCCATGCAGGGGATTACTCAAAGAACATCGGACCATTTCACTGCACTGGAAGGGATGATGGAGAAAAAAAAGAAGTCATTTAAACATTTTTAAAAATTAATTTTGACAACTCGTGCCCTGCCCTAAAGAATTGAAGTATATGAAATTGTTTTTGCTTTCTTCACTACTTTTTTTTACAGGTTGTACGACAATTCATTTTCGTTCAAACAACACTATTCCTGTCACATTCGAAGGGAATCCTAAGCATCAAAAAGCTGTTGAAGTCAGTGGGACTAGAGATTTCTATTTTTGGGGACTTGAGCCTGAACATCATGAGGTCTTTATCGACAAAGAACTCAAGAAAGCTGGCGTCAATTCTTTATCTAAGGCCATTATTTACGAACAAAAAGATCCGCAAGATATGCTGATCTCTTTTTTAACTTTTGGACTCTATCTTCCTCGCAGTTGGACCATTATGGGATTCACGGAAGGTAAGAAAGAGTTAGAAGATGTGGATTTAGATACGATTAGTTTAGATTAAATTGACCGTCAGGAAGGGGTCTTCCAAGGATGGAATTCTTAGGCCAGGGATGGCCTTCATTTTAAGAAAGTAGTCTCTTCGCACGGTGGTTCCATAAAGGCTTTGTAATGAAGCCGAACCACAAAAAAAGCCCAACCACGCTCCCAAAAAGATTTGTTATCAGGAAAGATAAGTTGAATCCCATTTGCATGAGAGAATAAATCCCGATAAAGGCCCAGATTAATAATCCAAATGCCAAAGACATATGACTCACTTTTTTCCAAGTTATGAGTTCATTTGGTTGAGGCTTTAGAATGGAAAATGGCCACCAGAAAAAATCAAAATCAAGAAACCAGTTATGAATGTTCGCTAAATATTTCATTATTTAAGACTACTCGCTAAGTTTGAAAAGAAACTCTTTTTAAAGTCCTGAATTTCATCTTCGGACATGTCACCAAAGTTTGTCCTATCTAATTCTTTATAACACTGCCCAAGTTCAATCACAAATCGTGATTTGAATCTAGGAGTCATCTTATTATAAATTTTACGTTCTTTTGCAAAAGTCATAATAAGTTTTTTGCGGGCCCGAGTAATTCCCACATAACATAGACGCCTTTCTTCATTGATATCAGAGTTATCTAGAATCGTTTTTTTGTGAGGAAGAAGTTCTTCTTCCATTCCTGCTAGAAATACGTGATCGAACTCAAGACCTTTGGAAGCATGAAAAGTCATAAGAGTTACTTCATTACTTTTTTCATCATTAGAAGACTGAGTATCGCGTGCGTCTGCAAGAAGAAGCCGTTCAACAAAATTTTTCAAAGTAGCTTCTTCTCCAAAACGGTCCTGGAATCTGTCAGCTGTGAGTAAGAAGTTTTTTACATCTTCTTTCTTTCGGTTCATGAGTTTGGCGCTATCGTAGCTCTTCTCAATGAAATCAAAATAGTTGATCTCTTCAATGAGTTCATTAATAGTTTCTAGGAGGGGAGCCTCTTCAAAACGTTTACGGTATTTTTTTATGATTTGAGTGAACTCTCTGACGCCTTTATGCTCACTTTCATCATCTAAAGCATAAAAAAGAGGACGTTTTTCTCTATTTGAGATTTCTAAAAATTTATTAAGGGTTACAGAACCTATTCCTCGATTAGGGACATTCAGGATTCTTCTTAAGGCGAGTTCATCTCTGGGGTTTTGAATAACAGAAAGATAGGCGATGATATCTTTAATTTCTTTTTTCTCGTAAAACTTTTGACCACCAATGATATTGTAGGGAACCTGTGCCAGTCTTAATTGATCTTCAAAAGGTGGTACTTGAGTATTAGATCGATAGAGGATAGCAATGTCTGAGAGCATTACCCCATGAGATTGGAGTTTAATAATTTCTTCAATCACAATAGCTGCTTCGTGATCAGAGTCGCCGCATGCCCATAGTTGAGGAAGTTCTCCGGACATCTGAGAAGTCCTCATCGTTTTATCTTTCCGGTTAACGTTTTCTTTAATCACGCTATTGGCAAGATTGAGAATAGGAAAAGTGGATCGATAATTCTCTTCAAGCTTGATAACTTGAGTATTCGGAAATTGTTTTTCAAAGTTTAAGATATTAGAAATATCGGCCCCTCTAAAGGCATAGATCGCTTGATCGTCATCACCTACGACACAAATGTTTTCATGTGTGCTTGTTAGGGCCTGAATCATATTGAACTGAAGATTATTTGTATCCTGATACTCATCGATCATGATGTACTTAAATCGCTCTGAGTATTTTTTTGCAATGTCTGGGAAGTTGTTAAAGAGTTTAACAACGAGAAAAAGAATATCATCAAAATCAAGAGCATTATAGAATTGAAGTTTTTCTTGATAATACTGATAAACAAATTCAGTTACCACATCATAGTCTGTCTCAGGATCGTACTCACTCGACTGAGCAAACTCACTTGCACCGATTCCTTTATTTTTAAGAAGACCGATCTTTGACATAATAATGCCACGATCAAAATTCTTCCCAGACTTAAAGTGCTTTAGAGCTTCACGAACAATACTCATCTGATCTGCTTGATCATAGATAGTGAAGAGATTGTTATATCCTAAGTGATGAATGTCTTCTCTAAGAATTCTAAGACCTAAAGAGTGAAACGTAGATAGAGTAATTCCCTTACGAATACGAGAGCTAACCAGTTGGGCCACTCTCTCCTTCATTTCAGCCGCAGCTTTATTTGTGAAGCTAACTGCTAAAATTTGATTCCCTGGAATTTTGAGATTATCTAGCATATGAGCTATGCGATAAGTCACAGTTCTGGTTTTGCCAGAGCCGGCTCCGGCGAGAATAAGCACTGGGCCTTCCACCGTTTCGGCAGCTTTTCTTTGTTCGGGATTAAGTCCTTCGAGGGATATCATGAACGGAGCATAAAAAAGGGTAGGGAGACTGTCAAAATCAAAAGACAAAAAAGACCTTACTTTGTATCCTATAGGGGATTTAAATAGAATACGTTTTGAGGTTTTATGAAATATTTGATTACTTCTGCTCTTCCTTATGCCAACGGTCCTATTCACTTCGGACATATAGCTGGAGTTTATTTACCTGCGGACATCTTTACACGTCATAAAAAGCTCAAAGGGGAGCGTGCTATTCATATCTCTGGTTCAGATGAACATGGAGTGGCCATCATGCAGAACGCTCAGAAGGTCAAGAAATCATACCAAGAGTATGTAAATGAATGGCATAAGGAACACAAAGAACTTTTTGATAAATACGAAATTCAATTCGATTTTTTTGGACAAACATCTGCTCCTTATCATGAAGAAGAAACATTAGTTTGGTTCAATGATCTTCTAAAAAAAGGATTGATTGAACGAAAAGAAGAAAAGCAACTCCAGTGTCAGGATTGTCATAATATGCTTCCTGATCGTTTTGTGGAAGGAGAGTGTTATGAGTGCGGTTATGCAGAAGCAAGAGGGGATGAATGCCCTGAATGTGGAACTTGGATTGACCCATTAAAACTTAAGAATCCTGTTTGTAAATTTTGTAATTCAAAAAACGTAACTGCTGTAGATTCTTTTCAATGGTATCTGATGCTTTCTAAAATGCATGAAGAACATAGAAAATGGTTCGAAACAAGAAAGCCTCATTGGAGAAAGACAGTAACTCCATTTGTAGAATCATTAACAAAAGATAATCTTGTTGATAGGGCCATTACAAGAGATCTCGATTGGGGAATTGATGTTCCTCTTCCTGAGGCGAAGGGAAAAAAGATCTATGTGTGGTTTGATGCACCTATTGGATATGTTTCAAATACCAAAGAATACTTACGACAAATTAATTCGACAGAAGATCACATCAAAGATTGGTGGGGAAATAAGGACACCAAGATAGTTAACTTCATTGGAAAAGATAATATTATTTTTCACTCCATTATCTTCCCTGTAATGTGTTTAGGAACAGGCTTTGTGAACCCTGTAACAGATCTTCCGGCCAATCAATACGTAAACCTTGAAGGAAAGCAATTTTCAAAATCTAAGGGTTGGTATGTTGATGCAGTGGAAGCCATTGAAACATTTGGTTCTGATGCTCTTCGCTTTTATTTAACTTCTCTGATTCCAGAAACAAGTGATTCAAGCTTTACTTGGAAGAACATGGAATTAAAGATTAATTCTGAGCTTGCCAATAACATTGGTAACTTCATTAATCGTGCAATGAAGTTTGCTGCTAAAAACTGGCCTGAGGGAATTTCAGCTAACACATTCTCTCCTTTCTTTAACGACCATCAAAAAGGAGTGGAAGAGTGGATTCAGGAATATCATAAACTTCTTGATTCTTATCAAATCAAGCGCGGTCAAGAGCATTTGATGAGTCTTGGTTCTAAGGTAAATCTTTTCATTACAGAGAAGGCCCCTTGGACTCAGTTTAAAACTGATCAAGATGCAGCTAAAGAGACAATTGCTATTTCTGCTGTTTACGTTCTAGTTCTTGGTGCATTTTTTGCTCCTTATCTTCCAAAACTTTCAGGAAATATCCTTTCTTATTTTGGACTTGATGCGGGCTCAGAAATTGTAAAAAAGATTTATCAAGGAGATATGAATGCTCTCCAGGATTACTTTTCTAAAGACTTCAAATTGGCAGTGGAGCCGGCCGGACTTGTGGCCAAGATTGATTCCAAACTTATTGATGAACTAAACGAAAAGCTTCAAGCGAAGAAGTAAAAAGGTACGCCGTACCTTTTTACTTCTTAACCCATAGTTTAATTTGATCTGAACCACATGTTTTGAAATGAACGCATTCGTAGGAGGGAGGAAACTTACCTCCAAAACCGTGATAGGTAATGACGTGTGTTCCTTTCTTCAACTTTTCAAGTCGTAGAATGACTTGATTAATGTAATGTTCAAAATTTTCTTTTTTTACAGGAACATTTACATCAATTCTTTGATGAGGGAAAAGGTGATTCTCCCAAAAGGGATTGAAGAAATAAAAAGCATCAAATTCATTCCAATTTAAGGAAAAGGCATCCCCATCGATGAAAGTAACGTTCTTGAGTTGGAGATCTTGAGCTATTTCTCGGGCCACTAAGTTAAGATAATCTCTTTGTTCTACACCAAACAATTGTGAATCCTTCCTTGCTAAAGCAGAAACAAGACAAAACTTACCACTACCGGAACCCACATCAAGAATCTTTGTACCCTCTTTAAAGCTCAATAGCTTTATGGCTTCAAGAGCGACTTCAACAGGGGTCCAGTGAGTATTTGATAACTTCTGAATAGCTGGTGGAAAAACCTGGTCAAAGAATGAGTCAGCGACACTTCTGCCTTCTTGTAGATCCGAGCTTAACGAGTTTAGCAAGTAAGAGGGAATATCTTTTTTCATTAATCTTGTGGATGGTAGAGAGGATTGAGTTTAATCCCTCGGCTTTCTCTTGGATTAATGGGATCAATTACGGGGCGATCCCAGGTCCTTAGAATTTTGCCATTGCTAGGATCTACGATGGCCCGAAAACTTGAAGTCTCTCCGGCCATATTTCTCAGTTGGACTTTTACGCTTTTAACCTTGATGGGTCTACCTAACTCTTTCCAAGAAAATGAATCCTCTTTAGTGATACTAATATCGAAACTATCATCATAGGCCTGACGAAGGAGTTGGGCCTTAACGTTTTCTTCCCAAACTTTGTCGTGTTCGTTTTCATCAGAGTAGGAGTCGGAAGAAGAAGTGGTTTCAAGAAGAGAGTTTTCCGCTTCGCGAATTTTCTTTTCTTCTTTCTCATCAATTTCAGTAATTTGTTCGCTCGAAATTTTATGGATCACTGTTTTTTTATGTTCAGCTTCTCCTCTCATTAAGAGAAAAAGAGCCGCAAGTCCTATAAAGAGAAAAATAATATATTTATTCATAAACAGTAAAATCGAAGTTAAGTATTTTATAAGGTTTATGTCCGTTAAGATCAGAGTCCAAGTACTCTTCATTGTTGTTACTTGGGTCATTGAAACAATCTAAACAGTTACTAAAACGTGCGCGCAATCTACATCTAAATTTCGTTCCTGGTTTAACCCATTTATTGACTTCCATTATAAGGAGGTTACCAGAGTTAAATTCACGAGAGTCACTCTTTTTTACTACTGACTCATAGTAATTTGACTGAGGATCTATGCGAGAGAAATAGGCAGTGTTCGCACCTGGTAAAAAACGTACTAGACATTCATGAGGATTGAAAGAGAAATCTGTATCAGTAACTCCACTGGTAGAAAATCCAAGACACTTATTATCTGTGAGAGTATTTCCGTTTAATTGGCGGTATTCATTTTGCGAAACCCAACGAGTAGTGTCCTCATCAGTCATTTCAACGAAGCAGACAGGTGCTGCAGCGTCTGTTGGAAAGGTTCCATCACTACCTTTAATGAGTCTCTTGTAGTCCTTGTCAGGGTAGGTGAAGCCATTCTCGTTAGCGCAACTCAAGCCAGCTTCTCCTCCTTGATCAACAGTGGTAGCGGAGTCAAATACACATGGTTTGAAATTTCCTGAATGAGGTTTATCGATATGGACATGGTCCCAATCAGTTGCAAGAACTTGGATTCCGGCCATTGTTGTATTCGACGAGTTTTGAAGGTTTGGAATTATTCCAACAATTTCACCAGGAGAGATATTGATATTATTATTATTGAAGCTGACATCCGCCACATCTGGATCCGAAAGAGGCACAGACAATCCCTTAAAGAGAAGGTTAGTGAGAAGTTCCCTCATGGCAGATTGAGAGTCGATAATGTAGTAAGTAAATACATCGTTATTATTGTTATTTGGTGTAGCTAAAGAGAGTAACTCTTTAGAAACTAAGACACTCTTTCTTCTGTTGGCCTCAGATACTTTCGTAAGAGGCTGATAGGGAATTGTTGGAACTGCATTTGTGTAAGTTTTAGTGCGATCTTTAGTACTAATACCTCTGTCATTATAGTCTTTAAAAAGTAGTAGCCCGTAATCGTCTAAAAGCTTTTCTGACTCGTATTGAGTAAAGCTTGGGCATAATCCGAAAGGATAGCTAGAGACATACTTTTTTATATTCTTAGCAAATGTTTGGAAGAAGCTTCTGTAGTTTGGTGGATTTATTTCATGTGCCCAAAGATATGAACTTACTGGATCGAGATTTTTGAAGAAAAGATTCGTTGCGAATGGAGCTCCGAATGCATCTATTCCCTTGGCATTTAAGTCCCCAAGTTCTGCAAGTGTTTCTGAAACAAGAAGCATAACAAAAGAAGTAGCTGTTTTATGTCCTTGATCAGCTTCTACGTGGAGTCCACAAGTATTTTTAAATTTCTCAGTTAAAGCGACAAGGTAATGAGTTACAATTTGTCCTGCATAGTGGACATCTTCAAAAGGAGATTCTGGGTAGTTGGGGTCGTAAAGAAGATAATTTGGATATGACAAACGTCCTTCTGGAGTTGTACTTAGTGCAGAAATATGAAGAGGGTCATCTTCATGCAAGGGTCTCGATTGTTTACCAGTTTTACCGAGAGACCACTCCCCAATATGTTTTCTCTTATTCATGATAAAGCTAAAATAGTCAGCAATTCCTTCATTGATGGAGGATGCTTCATTGTAGCCATAGCTTCCGAGGTTCGATCTGAATTTATGGGTCCCATGGGATGTTCCATTTCTAAAATTCATCATCACAGAAACCAAGGCGTGGGCCAGCTCATGATAAATAATAGATGGATCCTGAGCAAAGTAAAAATTTGGGTAAGAAGAATGATATCCAAAACAAAGCTCTAGACCTGCAGGGGAGAAGGAAGCGTTGTTAGATAAGTTACATTGAGAGTAGCTTGTTAAGAAATTATTCCTAAAAGTCTGGCTATCAGAATTTGTCACCCCATTGAACCAAAACATTTTAGAAGTACCAATATAAGGGGGAAGAGCTTTAGGAGTAGAACTACTGAAAGCATGAATCCTGTTGTAAGCAAACTGTAATTGTTCGAAAAAAGTGTTTATACCTTTTTGCAGGTGAAAGTGAGTATTAGTTTGATAAAACTCACTACTTCCTATTGGGAAAATCCAAGTGTTGTCGGGTCTTCTTGTAAGTAGATTGAGATTCTCTTTATCTTTGAGAGATCTTAAACAGTTTGAAACATTATAATTAAGATCAGTGTAGTTAAAGTACAAGTTGAGAGCGCAATTACCTGTCAGTTGAGAATTGGTAGTTATCTCTTGAGGTACATAATGAATTATTTTATCGATGCTTGGATTAGACAGACTGGCCTTATTTCCTAGAATGATAGAGGGACTATCTAAAAAAATGTAGGCCTTATTATCAAGAGTCCCATTATTTCGAGTAAGCAGTTGGTTTGATTTTTGCGCAGAGGGAGCTTCCGTCAAATTACAAGAAGACAGAACCCCTAAAATGAGGAAAAAGAGTGTGTTTTTGAATGTTTGGGGCATCTTCCAGTGATTCACCATATTCATAAATGTTTTATCGGCTTAGTTGAGAAAAAACTAAGCCGACTTTTTACTGCCTCATCGTACCGGCAGACTGTACCCCTAGCTCTCTTGCTACGTTTTGCATAAAGTTGAGTGCTTTGTTCGAGGATTCGGCACCGTTGGAGGCGGTACAGTAGCTGTTTGTTACTGAACCATCGCTGTTCTGGCCTCTCTGAGCAACGTTAAATGAGGCCACAATATCTTTCTCTAAAGTTTCACATTTATCGATAACCTGTAGGTTCTCACCTTGGCCTACACTTTCCTTACAGTTTCTAATAGCAAGTAGTTCATCGCATAGTGGTCGTTCGGCTTCTGGGAGTAAATCTTTCTGTCCTTTACATAGAGTTCTGGCATCTCCCTTATTGTTATCCCCACCCATATTCTGACCAGCACAGTAGGTTGCTAAACTCTGGAAATCTGCCACCGCACGAGGGTCAACTTTAGCAGCAATCTTTCCAAGATCTTTAAAGTCTCCCTGACAAGCAGCGTATGGGTGAGCAGCATAAGCGGACCAGCGGGAGCAGAATTCAGCACCTTTTTCTCCAAGCTCTTGAAGCTCTTTTTGCTGTTGATGACGAGTTCTTTCAATGTTTTTTACATATTGGTCGTAATTCTTCTGACAAGCGCTTGCAAACTTTCCAGCATCTTTAATGATTTCGCTATAGTTCTTTTCAGTTTGAGCAATGTGATTAAGGAGACCTTGATCACCATTGATGATTTGATCTTGTTGCTGTTGAACGCTTAATTTTAGCTTGTCGATATTCTCTTTAAAAATACCTACGAACTTCTCAGGGTCTTCTAGTAATAATCTTCCATCAGTTTCAGAAGAAATTCCAGCAAGAGAGGAAAGATACTTTCCATCTCCAAGGTGATCAGTGTTTCTTACAATATCTTTTGGAGAGCTGAATCCTGTACCAAAAAGACCACGAAGATATTCACCTTCCTTCATATATTGAGTAAGAGCAGTATCGAAAATCTTTACGATATCTTGTTTGTTCTTTTCAACAAGTTGCTTATAGTTATTAACTCTTGCTGTACGATCAGTTTTGATCTCTTTAACGAATTTTTCGGCTTGCTCAGTACAAGCTTTCATATTCTTTGAACATGAAAGAGCTGCATTAGCACAGAAAGACTCTTCAGTTGTATTAAAAGAATTAGGACTACAAGTTGCACTTGAAGAAGTATTAGCATCAATTCCTGAACGACACTCAATCATTTTAGAATTAATTTCATTCTTAATATTGTTCGCATGAGATTTTGCAAGAGACTTATATTCACTATGAATAGATTTTAGCTTTTTAATAGCATCGGCACCAGTCACTTGGTTACTCAGATGATTCGACTTGAATTGAGCTTCACAACTTTTAATGACATCTGAAAGGAAAGCACTCGGAGTTCTTCTTGTAGATGCAGGAACAACCTTTGATACGAGATTACCCTTTGAATCAACTTCTTGGATTTCATAAGCGTTTTGCATCTTTACATAGTAATTTGAATATTGTTTCTCCAGAGCTTCTAGTTCGGCCGCTTTCTTAGAGAAACTCGTCTTGTCGTTAGCAACGATCTCTTGAAGTTTGTCTTTTAGAAATGAAGAAGCATTTTTATTAGCAAAACTTGATGAGCCAGCATCGTAAGTGTTATTGATGAGTGAATTCACATCGACTGCTTTCATAAGACAGTCATTCTTGATCGAAGTTTCAATCGCTGTAATTTCGCTGGCAAATGCACCAGAGTGGGGATTAGATACTTCCGCACTTAGCCCTTTGCCTCGATCACCTAACTCTCTACGAATGATAGCAATTTCTGATTGTAGTTTCTGGTTTTTTTCTTGAAATGCTAATTGTTGATCAGCAATTAAGTTGGGTCTTAAAATTTTCTCAAGACCGTGATTAGCACTTACATTGAAGATACCGTCATTCTTACCTTGGACAATAGATGTGAAGTTAAGCTCAACTTGCTTTGCAACCTGATCGGCCATTTTCTTAATATCTTCTACAACGGCCTGATGGTTATTTAGGTATGTATCTCCAGAGAACTTTGACCCTTGAGGTTTTGCAGTAAGTTTTGTTTTTAAGTCTTTGTTGATTTTATTTAAACCACCAAGAGCGTTAAAGTTTTCTCCTGTCATAAGAGAGTTACAGGCCGGATTATTAAACTTACCAGCAAAATCAAAAAGATCGGGCTTTGAGCTTCTTACTTTATCTGCGAGTTCGGAGTTACCACCTTCTAAAACAGCAGTGGCCTCTTCAATAGCATTCAGGTCAGCTTTTGAAGCTTCTTTAAATTGATTGTTAATAGCTTCAAGATTAGTAGTGAGTTTATCCAGTTCATCGACTCGATATGCGAAATAACCTTGTAGAACCTGCATGGCATTTTTCATACACCCAACTCCAAACCCTTGTCCTGAGACGTTTGAAGTAGATGAATAGTTTTTATAAAGCTTTTCAATTTGTTGATATTGATTTGCATAAGCAGTCATCTTTCCAAGCTGCCCTTCAATACCAAGTGCATTGTCACTTAAAACTCCAACTCTACATTCCTCAGGCTCTGCCTCATGAAGAGTAGTAGGGAGAGTCGTACAGTTGAGAGAATTAGGATTAATGTTATTAAGAGCTAGGTAAGTATTAAGACCCGGAAGCTGCATAAGCTTATTGGCCGAGAAGTACTTATCTTGTTGCGGTGTTTGTTGTTTTGTGAATCCTGCGAGATCTGTGTAGTAGTTTGGATCTTTATAATTGGCCTGATTCATCTTCTGCATGACCCCCGCTCCAATAGAGAGGATTCCTAGGGCCATTTCAGCGCCACCAGTCTTTTGATTTCTAGGGCCATCATTTGCAGTGGCATTCGCCATCGCTAGAGGTGCGAGGATGAGTTCTAAACTTAGGGTTAAAACCATGAGTTGAGAGACATTCTTCTTTTTCATACACAAACCTTTTATTACGGTATCTCCCTGTTTTTTCGGCTTTTTTAGAGAAAAGCATTAATCTAACTGAGAATACCTGTCTTCTATTGTAGGGCTTGGAGTGCTAGGGACGGATAAAATCTGAGAATTCTTGGCAATTTGCCAGAAAAAAGTGAAACTAAATATATAGAATTTAAAGAAAATCACCAGGGATAGGTCAAGTGCTAGGAAAGCTTTTTAAATCTAAGAAGATGCCACAAAATAGTGGCGAACTGATTACTCAATCTCATATCTCCAATCTTCGCTTGAAGAAAGTCTTTGAATTAGAACTTGTTAATATGGAAGGACGACCTTGTTATCGGCTTAACAATAAGTTGGGATTCGGAAGTCAAATAGGAGAGGTTTTAATTGCAGATGAGTCTATCTCTCCTCGTCACTGTACTTTTACTCTTGAACAAGAGGTTATTTCAATCATAGATCATAACAGTGTGAGTGGAACACTTGTAAATGACGTCCAAATAGAGCCTGGAAAGAATCTGATTTTAGATGAGAGTGACCAGATTCAAATTGGGGAATTACTGATAAAAATTAAAACTCATAATGAAGCAGTCGTACGGGAGAAAAAGGCACTACTGGCAACCATACCCGAAGTAGAGAATCCAATTCTTGAAGAAAGTTTAGAAGAAGCAGAAGAGGAGTCTCGTACAGATTATGATCTTGTTACACAACTAACTCAGCTCGATGATAAGTTCCAAGATGACACAAGTTTTAATATTGATAACTCTGACTTCGATTCAGATTCAATTTCAACCTCAGCTTCAAGCAATCTCTTAGTCGAAAAAGGAATAGATATTAAGGAGATTATTGGAATCGATTCAAAGACTTCATCAGATCAAGAAGATTGGAGCGACGAAGAATTTGATTTAGATTCTGTTCAGGAATTTGATGAAGAGGAATTGATTGAAGAAGATGAAGGGATGGATGAGGAGTACTTCGAAGAACCGCCTGAAAAAGAAAAAAAGGTAAGTACTTTTTACCAAGCTTTCTTACAGAAGTTTAAGAAAAAAGAAGAACCTAAACCAAAAGCAAAGGCTAAAGTAAAAACTGGAAAGAGCTTTAGAGATCGAAGTAAGAATGCTGTTGTTATTCAAAAGTATGCTGCTAATACGATCCTAAGAATTGTGGCCCTTCATATTGATGTTTGCTTTGCCTATGGAACATATCTCCTTTTATCTCCTTTTGATGACTTTAAAAATTTAGTCTCAAATGTGACTTTTCAAATAAATGAATTGTTAGGGATTATCGCTGGCACAGAGATTTATCAGAAGCATGGACCTAGTATTTCATTTCTTCTAGAAATGTTTAAAGATATTTGGAATGTCGTTGATAACTATATAAATCCTATTCCAACCATTATTATTCTTGGATTAAGTAAACTGATATTCACGTTGATCTTCGGAGTAAGCTTAGGGCAGGTGTTAGTTGGTATAAAGCCAGCAGGGAATGTTGTTTGGTCCAGAGTAGGTGGAGTAATAAGAACCGTTATAGGATTCTTCACTTTTCCATTTCTTATTTTTGATTTGGGCGCAGTCATTTCCAGAAGAACATTCAAAGAATTAGTTACATTTACAAGAATCTATTCAGACTCTAAAGTCTTTAATATTTTATTAAGTATTATTTTCGTTACAGTCAGTGGGCTCTTTGTGTTGATGGCCCCGATGTTTCAGGGATTTGAAGCAACTACAAGATATGAGATTCCCAAAAGAGTGGAAGAAAGAATAAGAGTCGATGGTCATGAGAATGTAGAGGACGAAATCACTAAATCTTTTTCCTCACGTTTGTTGGGTTTCCAGGCAGGACTCTCTGATGAGTTCGAAGTTTTTCCAGGGTTTAAATTCGAAGGCAGTGAGAGGAAGACGAAGTCAAACTTTGCCCTATCCATTTATGATAAGAAAATGGAAGGAAGTTCAGAAATAGAGCTCTTTAAAAGTTTTGATATAAAACAACTTTTGGAAATTGGGTTTAAAGGAAATCCATTTCTAAAACTTAAGTTTCCTCATATTGATAACTTCATCCATCAATATACCCCAGTTGGTTTCAAACGTAGTGCTCTAGACTCTGACTCTTTTGCCAACGAGTTTATGGAATTCCATCGGATGGCAATGGATATGAGTATTGAGAGTTATTTTGATTATATTGACGAAGTTCCTGTAGTGGGGAGTTTACTTAATTATAAACAAAGTTTCTTATCTCTTTTTGAGAAACCAGAAATAGGCAGTATGTCTTTTACCAAAATCGGCAATATTATTGCTCTAAAAATAAGTGAGCCAGGTGTAAGACCCCATGACTATCTCATACCGATCTTGCCGGAAGGTAAAATCTTTAAGGTTTCCTTCAAAGGTGAAATCGTTTCAGGATTGGCCTCTCGGTTATACCGTTATGCTTTATACAACTCTAACTGGGTGAAAGAGGTCGAGACCAATGCCTTCGATAAGGTATTACTTGCTCTTCAAAATCAAAAAGAAGTTGATATAAATGATGCCCAAGACCTGTATGGATATTATTATGAATTGGCGCAAAGAGTTCTAAGTAAAAATATCGATGATGAGTACCAACTATTAAGAAGATCAGTAAAGTCTGTGCAGCTTCTTTTAGATGGCGTTAGTAAAGATAGCGAAGCTCTTGTGAAACTTGATTCAAATTTTAAAGATTTGGTTGACGCTATTGAGATTCAAAACCTTGATTACTTTGATTTGAAAGAAACAACTTTATTGTAGGTAGAAATGAATAATTTTGAAGCAGTTATATATGGAGTGATTCAAGGATTATCTGAATTCCTCCCAGTCAGTTCGAGTGGTCATTTAGCATTACTACCACATCTCATGAATATAGAAGACCCTGGTGTGAAGTTTGACTTGATGATGCACTTAGGAACTGCTCTTGCTGTTATGGCCTTTTTTAAAGCTGAAATCTTAAAACTTCTATCGCAGATAAAACCTCTGATTTTCTTTGAAAAGAAGAATTCGAATGATCTTTTCTTTGCTAAGAACTTTATTATCTCTACTTCTGCTAGTGTTTTTTGCATACTGATGCTCTTACCTTTCTCGAAAATGGCACGAGAACCGTGGGTGATCATTCTAAATTTAGTTGTATTCGGTGCTCTTCTTTGGTTTGCGGATTGGTTTAATATGAAGAACCATCGAAAGACAAACCCAATGGAAGAGGGGATTCAGTGGAAACTTGCGATTTTGATTGGAGTTGCTCAAAGCCTAGCTATTTTTCCAGGAGTCAGTAGATCAGGGATCACAATTACGATGGCGCTTCTTTTAGGTTTAAGAAGAAGAGATGCTGGTGCTTTTTCTTTTCTTCTTTCTCTCCCAATTATTTTTGCCGGAATACTAAAAGAGATTCCTAGCTTATTGGATGGAGGGGACTCAACTTCCCTCATGCCGCTTATGGTTGGTGTCGTGACTTCATTTATTGTAGGTTTTTTAACCATTCACTTTTTCATGAAGGTAATCGCAAAAATACCACTTTATGTATTTTCTCTATATCGTTGGCTCATTGCTTTAGCAGTGTATTTTGTTATCTACTAATTGCCCTTTGTGAAGTCTTCTGGAACGCAATAGACCTGGTTGTTCCATCTCACACCGGCATCAAAGATCTCACCTATTAGACCTGTTTCTTCGTTATTATCAACGCTGTCTGTGCGGTAATTGAAACGAGTTACAGTGTTTTCAGCATTCGGAGGTAGAAAGCGACCTGGATTAATAGGAATTGGAAGCTTACTAATCGCTACTCCTGTCATAGCTGTTCCAGAGCAACAAAGGCTCTTTTGATTAGCGATATTGATGACCATTGCAGGATCCTTAATATAGCCTGTTTTCTCATCGTAGGAGTGATCAGGAAGTCCCCGACCTTCAGAAGAAACATAGCGATTAAGATATACACTGACGTTAGTGAAGTCCGGAAGACAACATCTTCTTGGACCATCAACATTGGCCACATATCCTGTACAACATTGAGAATCTCCGACTGTATCAGGAACTTCGTTTCCAGATGGAACGCAACAATTAAACTCATTTTCTGAAAACACTTTTTTTAAGGCTGTGGAGCTGATTTCGAAATTGTCGTAGTTGGCAGCGGAGTAGTATCCGGATGAACCATCAGAGAAATCTGCTTCAGCTAGTGATGTCATCTTCTTAATAGTTTTAGGAAGAGGATCCATATGCATGGAAATATCCTCTTGTTGATCATTTACGAGTCTATAAACTTTATCGTTTGTTCCAATGGCCACTTGTGGAATACCTATTAATTCAAGGCTTGAGATCCACTCAAGATACTGGCTTTGTTCTGTTGATGTAAGACTTCTAATCTCGCAGGAAATATTATTAAATCCATCCTCATCACATTCGAATGGAGTGTAGTCAGGGCCAAGGGTGGTATTATTAGGCAGCCAAGAAATATCCCTGAAAATTTTCTTATCAATTGTCTGTGTTTTACTTCTATCAAACTTATGTCCGCCTCCGTTAGAAGGGTGGAATGAGCGGATCCAATTTTGAGTACAACAAGTTCTGCTATTAAGAGTATCAAGTGTCTTATATTGTCCTAGAATTTGATTTAGATCCACATAAGGAGCACTTGGATTCTTTGCAACAGAGAGAGCAAACTTCTTGGAGCTTGAAATATCTCCAGGGTTACAGGTCATTGAATCATAAACTGTGTGGACGCGAGAGTAACGATCCTTGTCGTTAATAGGAGTATTTAATCCTGCAACTTGAATTTGATTTCCTTCGCACCATTTGAAGTCAGATGTATCTGTTTGAGTGAAAACTGTTAAAGTTTTACCTATATCACGACAACACTTGTTATCTAGAATATCAAAATCGGCATTTAAAACATTATTGCTAACATACTTAAAGTTGGGATTACCGCAAATGAGATCTTCTTTCCAAAAGCTTATCTCTGCTTGATTGAGGTAAGCACTTAGGTTACCTGCGCTCCTGAATTTATCTCCAATGAGTGATGATGGTGCACATTCGAGATCGGAAAAACAAGATGCCCCAGGTGCTCTTAAACAGGCGTTTCTTTGATAACCTATCGTTGAGACTTTCTTGTCTTCGCTTGGTGTGCTCTCAGAAGAGAAAATCTTCTGATTATTTAGTGGAGCAATATCAAGTAAGTTAGAGGAGATATTCTGAGTCGTTGTATGGGTTAATAGTAATGGAGAAGTTAATCCTAATTGATAATGATGAAGGGAATATCCTGACTCATCTGTAGCTGGACAAGCACTGAGGTATTTCCAATTATTAGTATTTCCAGGTAGGGTTGGCCCCACACCAAAAATTTTATCAGACTTTCCAATTGGATTTAAAGAAGTTCTGAAGTTTAAGTCATCGGTCGTTGTGGCAAGGCTTACTTCAACTCCGGGTGTACAGATGGCATTGATGTTCGTGGAGAAAAGAGCGGACTGAGCATCAGGATGAATAGCTTCTCGTCCATTATAATTAAATGGTCGACCTATAATCTTAGCGCCAAGACCTACAGTATCTCCTTCAGGAGTTACGACCTGCTGAAGGTTCTGGGCCGTTGGTGTGTTAGCAAACCGAGCTATCTTATTATTGAAGCGAGAGACATTAACTGGAGTACAGGCATTGTTGCTCGAACAACTGAGCTGTCCAACGGTTTTTGTCCCGTTGAAGATATTCTCTTCATTTAATGAGTCAAGTTGTGAGAGATTGTTAACACATGGTGCTCCTCGACCTCTATAGACACATCTTTTAGGATGACCATTACTTCCTCCCACCAAAGATGCGAGACTTGTGTAGAGTGAATTAATGGTTTCATTTCCAGACTGATCATAGATTGGCCAGGAGGTCATGATTTCATTGATGTTTTGGCAAGTATACTCATAACCAAGCTGACGGAAACAATCATCGTCTTTCGAACAAAAATGACTTCTCTGACATTGGGCCCCATCAGACTCGGTGTCATGGTCGGGCTTATCTGGAGCAGAGAAAGGGGAGGACTCGGTAATACTGACTTGATAAGAGTTATCAGTATTCAAATCATGGAAATAAGAATTCACAGCAAGGTAGAGGTTATTACTCTTGGCCTTAACTCTTCGAGATGACCCAATTGAAAACCAGTTCACTCCATCAAATGAACCAATGAGAGAACCATAATCAAACCCATACCAATCTCTTTGATAACCATTAGCAAAAAGAAAGTGCTGAGCATTCAATCTGCTTCTTCTTTGGTCTCGCACATTATTTTTAATAGTATGAGTCCATGGAATCATAGTAGCCGGAACAAAGCATGCTCTACCGAAAAGGAGATCATCAGAACGGAAAACTCCCGTTGAGTTTTGGCGAGAACTATTAAGAAGATCAGGAGTGTAACCACTTCCAAAATTATCAAAGCTATTCGGGAAAATCTTTTGAAGAGCACTATAATAATCTGTTCCGCAGCTCGGACAAGTAGAGAAGACACCGTTAATGGTGATTAAATCATAAGAGGTATCTTTCTTAACTCTTACTTTTTTAGCAGGAAGAGATTTTCGAATGGTTTTGGTATCAAAGCTTCCATAGATCTCATTGAATCCAACATATGAGGAGCTATTATTCGGTTTTAAAGAATCATTATTCGTGTATTGAAAAGGCCTTCCTTCTTGGGCGGGAGCTGTTTCATAGTTCTCATCGTAATTAACACCATTGATATCGTAATAGCGATGAGGGGCATTCTTATTCGACACGTAAACCGTTTGGTTTACGGGAGGAGTGTTGTCCACATCTGATTGATGAACACAGTTATAGTTAACAATATTATCTTGATTGCTGTCACCAAAGACTGGCTCTAAATTGCAATTAATTCCTACACACTGACAGATGGTATTTACTCTGTTTTGAGCAAGACTTCTCATTGAGAGTAATTGAGGAACATTATCTTTTACGAAGTAAGTTACTTTGACTGTTTGATTTTGATACAGACTATAGTTGTTAGAGAAAGTAATCTTAGGGCTTAGAACTGAAACTCCATCGATAATTTCATTAGAAATACTTCTAGACCATGTTGTTGAATCTTCAGGAACGATGATACCACTAACTTCTACTTTAACAGTTGCAGTTGCGGAAAGATCTGCATAAGAAGGTAGTCTAAATATTTTTGAACCATCATGATAAGTTGTTTTAAATTTGTCGGACTCAAGAGATTCAAAAACAAAAGATTTATGGCATTGAGCAAGGGAATTAGTAACTCTTTTGCATGTTCCATCTACTTTATAAGTAAGATAGAGATGATCATCTTTAGCGTTAGTTGCTAGTCCTTTAGTAAGAGTAAAGGACTGAGCAGATGTCAGGTTATCATTTGGTGTACCTAAGACTCCACCAACGGGATTATCCTGGATGTTTTGATCGTATAGTGTTTCGTTTGAGTAGATGACCTGAACGATATTGTTAGCGTGTTTATTATTTCTAAAGTTACTGTTAATGGTAGTGAAGTTAATGTCAGACGAGTGTCCATGTTCTGGATCAGATGAACTAAATGTCTTACTGGCCCTCTTAGAAGCGTTAAGAAATTTTACGGTACAATAAGAGAATTCTCCTTCAACTAAATTAAGACAGTCTCGGAGCTGTTTCATCTCCCGCAGCCTGACCGTTGTTTCATAGTCCACATCAGGGATCTCTGGTTGAGGTAGTGGATTAGTCCCAGTTTGGTCGGTACATACGAAATAGAACTCAGGGTATTTTCTAAAACTATCGGGATTGAGCCGGACATCTTCTTGGGCGCTACTGAATCCTGGCATATCGTAAGCGGAAGGTCTGATGGCGCCATTGTTTGCACATTGACTTTCAAGACAGCAGTTATATCCAATGGATTGGCAGTAAGTATTATCTGAACAGCTATTGCCCGTTTGTTGAGAGTTACCCGCTACCACTAAACGTGAAGAACCTAGATTGATTGCGCTGGCTTCCTCTCCTGTAGAAAAGTAAATCTTTAAAGGAGTAGAGGAGACAGCGGTTGTGCAATTAGTACAAAGTTGCTGCAAACTAAAATTGAGAGTGCTCGTTCCCTGTTGCAGAACCGATTGAAGATTGTAAGTTAAACAGTCATTTTGGTTTCCAACATCATTGGCCGGCTGAACAAGTAAATAATATTCTCGTGTTTTCTTAGCAAAGTCAGTGAAGACCATTGGTTTAGCACTAAGAACTAAGTATCGGTCTTGACCCGGAGTATAGGTATAGCGACCCACTAAACACATGACAGTCGATGAAGAAATTTTTGATAGATAAGTTGAGAGGGATGAACCTCGAATCAAAATAGAGTCATTAAAATTCAGAGCAACTGAGAGGGAATTAACAGTTGTAGTACTTCCTTCCTGCAAAAAATTAAGAGGATGAGGAAATGTTGGCTGACTAAACTCAACATTATTCTCAGGTGGTTTCTCTGAGGAAGCTTGCGAATTAGATTTAACACTTGGAGTTTGGCTCGGAAGGCAAGAAGACAGAATAAACAAACTAAGGAGTAGAACTCCTAGTGAGCTAAGTCTAGTTTTAAGACATGAGTACGACATCCTGTTTCCTCTCTAGAGAATCTATCGGTACTAGTGAGTTGAAAATTTGATCCTCTAGATCCCCACTAACTTAGTTTATCGGGGCACCAATGACATATCAACGGAGGGCAAGCTTTTCCAAGGTTTCAAGTAGCTGGAATAAGGCGACTTGATAGAAGTACTCCTTTAGCCTTTTTCTATCTCCCACAAAGTGGTGATGATAGGTATGATCTCCGAGTTTTGAACTTACGCCTATAAAGACTGTTCCCACGGGAATTTCATCTTCCTTAGCATGTGGTCCAGCGTAGCCTGTTAAAGATATGGCCAAATCAATGGGAAAAAGAGAACGGAGACCCGAAGCCATTTGGGTTGCAACCGGAGCACTCACCACATCAAATTGCTCAATTAATCTCGGATCCACTTTAAGAAACCCAGTTTTAATGTCAGTGTTATAGCAGATCAAAGAACCGTAAAACACAGAACTCGATCCATTGATGTTGGTAATCTTGTCTGAGCAAAGTCCTCCAGTACAAGACTCAGCAAAACCAAAACGAACATTGAGGTTCTTTGCCTTAGTGATAATACATTCCTCGAGTGATTCTTCCCCGATATGCCAGACATATTCCTTAAGTGGATGACCCAGAATAAAACTCTCAAGTGCTTTCTTTTTTTGAAACATTTCCTCTACCGAATTGGTTTGAAGTCTCACCGTGATATCCACACCATAAAGGTATGGTAGTGAGGCAACTTTTCCAAAGGAAGAGAGCTTTTCCCAAAGAGTAGGGTCAAGCTTTTTTAAAATTCTTTCTTCCCCAATATTTTTAGTTCTAATAATAAAATCGAAGAGCTCAATATTCTCGACATCTAATAGCTTGGGGAGATGCATTTCAATCATCGCTTTAAACTCACGAGGTACACCAGGAAGTGAGATAAAATTTGAATGACCGTGATGGAAGAGTAACCCAGGAGCATATCCCTCAGGATTAAAAAGAGCTTGTGATTTTTCAGGGATTAATTGGTAAGGATGATTCTCTGGGAAGGGGTATCCTCTGTTCTTATAGTTTCTTTTTGCTACTTCTTTGGAATTGTCCGTTGAAATGAGTTCAGTTCCTAAAAACATAGCGATTGTATTTTTTGTGAGATCATCAGGAGTCGGTCCCATTCCACCAGAGATAACAACAAGATCACTTTCTTTTAGCGAAGAAAGGGCTTTAAGAATTTGATCAGGTCTATCTGAAACAGTTATCACTTGCTCTAAAGTTTTATTCTGTGATTTCAGAAACTTGGATAAATTCAAAGTATTAATATCTTGAACTTTTCCCTCTAAAACTTCTGAAGCGATAACAAGTAAAGAGATCTTCATGTAAAAACTCCTCAGGTACCTTAAATATAGCAGTATCTTCGTGGTTTTCTTTTGATTTTTCCATTAGGAAGAGATAAAAAACACTTTCCATGGCCAAGACTTATCAGTTTAAACTCAAATACAATGTGGATCTTGATTCACATATCAAGAAAACGTACCCTGAAATTCGGGAATATCGCACAATTTCGAAGAGCTTAGACGCAAGAGGAGCTCCAAAAGGGAGAACTCCTGTTTTTCATTACATCATTGAAGCTCTTGTTAAAAAAGAAGACAAATATTCAGAACTTCCTGTTTTAGAACAATACAATCCATTTAATAAACCACCGATTATTATCGGAGCAGGTCCTGGTGGACTTTTTTGTGCAATTAGATTTGCAGAGCATGGGGTTCCAGTCATTTTGCTTGAGCGTGGAGATGAAGCGAATAAGCGGATGCTTAAAATCGCCAAATTCTGGCGATACGGTCAAATGGATACTGAAACCAATGTTTGTTACGGCGAAGGTGGAGCAGGGCTGTTTTCCGATGGGAAACTAATTACAAGAATTAAGTCTGACCTTGTAGGCTATGTGATGCAAAAGTTTGTTGATTTCGGAGCACCTCCAGAAACAGCTTACGTTTCTAATCCTCATCTTGGATCAAATAAGATCAGAGGTATAATTACAAAGATTGCGACATGGCTCTCTGAGAGAGGAACTGAGATCAGATACAATACTAGAGTAGAAGAACTTCTCTATGAAGAAGACAGAGTAATAGGCGTTTTACTCAATAACGGAGAAAAACTTTTTTCGGACCATATTATTCTAGCTACAGGTCATTCTGCGACTGAAATGTACGACCACTTAAAAGACAAACAAGTTGCTATGAAGCCCAAGGACTTTGCTGTCGGAGTGCGTGTTGAGCATGCTCGTTCATATGTGGACGAAGTTCAGCATGGTGAATTCTGTGTTAGCCAAGAATTGGGGGCGGCAAGGTACCGTTTGAGCTGGCATGATCATTCAACAGATCATGGGGTTTATAGCTTTTGTATGTGTCCGGGAGGATACGTCCTATCAAGTGGAACTGAGGCTGAGGGAATTGTAGTAAACGGGATGAGTAATTATCACCGTAATTCAAAATGGTCTAACGCTGCACTTGTCGTTTCAGTGAAAGCAGGAGAGGATTTTCCTACGGACAGTTTAATGAGTGGACTACACTTTCAACATAAAATTGAAAGAAAAGCTTTTGAGCTCTCTAAGAAAATGGCAACCGGACGTGAACTTCCGGCCATGAGAATGACAGAGTTTTTAACAGGAAAGCTTGATAATAGGGATTTACCTCGAACGTCATCTCCTTCCGGAGTATTCAAGGCGAATTTAGCAGAGATTTTTCCGAAGTTTATCGTTGATCATCTTAGAAATGGTCTGCAAGAATTTAATAAGGTGATGCCTGGTTTTATTAGCGATGAAGCTTTGCTGATTGCTCCAGAGACCAGAACTTCATCTCCCATTACCATTTCAAGAGATAAACTAACTCTTGAATCATTAAGTCACCGAGGTCTTTATCCCTGTGGAGAAGGTGCCGGTTACGCAGGAGGAATTACTAGTGCTGCTGTAGATGGCGTAAAAATCGCTATAAGTATTTTAGAAAAAAGTAAGAACAATATTAGGGGATAAGGCCCCTCACATTCATAAGGATAGAAAATGAGTTTAAAGAACATTGCCGTCGTCGCACACGTAGACCACGGAAAAACTACTATGGTAGATGCACTTTTAAAGCAATCAGGATTATTTTCCGAGCACGAACAAGTAGCCGATAGAGTAATGGATTCAGGAGAACTCGAAAGAGAACGTGGAATTACGATTAAAGCTAAAAACTGTGCTATTCGTTGGAAAGGAACAAAGATCAACCTTCTCGATACTCCGGGACACGCCGACTTCGGTGGAGAAGTTGAAAGATCTCTTATGATGGTTGATGGGGTAATCCTACTTGTGGATTCTTCAGAAGGACCTCTACCTCAAACTCGTTTTGTTCTTTCTAAAGCATTAGAGAGAGGGATCCGTGTTGCGGTCTTTATTAATAAAGTTGACCGTCCAGACCAGCGTATTGATGAAGTTCAAAGCGAAGTTGAAGATCTCCTACTAGAGCTAGCTTCTCAATCTGGACAAGACATTGATCTTGATATTCCATTCTTCTATGGATCAGGACGTAATAACTATGCTTCACAAGATAAGAATCGTCGTGAAGGAACTTTGGAACCTTTATTAGACTTTCTTGTTACAGACTATTTTGTTGCACCTGAATTTGATAAAACAGGACCTTCTCAACTTCTTGTGACAAACCTTTCTTATTCAAATTACCTTGGTTCCCTGATGGTTGGACGTATTCAACGCGGAGTTATTCAAAACGGAAAACAACTCCTTTGGATGGGGAAAGATAATAAAACAAAAGCTTTCAAAGTGACTTCTCTTCAAATTTATGAAGGACTTGGAATGGCAACAGTTGATTCTGCTGAAGCAGGTGAGATTGTGATTGTTTCAGGTTTTGAAAATGGAGATATTGGTGACACTCTTGCAGATGCCAGTAAACCAGAAGCTCTTCCTCGTATCGAGGTAGAGCCACCGACAGTTTCGGTTCAAGTTTCAGTTTCAACTTCTCCAATGTCAGGTCGTGAAGGAGAGTATCTTACTTCTCGTCGTTTAGAAGAATTCTTGATCGATGCTTGTCGTAAAAACGTATCCCTTAAATATGAACCAACAGATGATCCTAAGGTATTCATTCTTAAGGCCCGTGGAGAGCTTCAAGTTGCGGTTGTATTTGAAGAAATCCGCCGCGCTGGTTATGAATTGATGATTGCTCGTCCACAAGTAATTACTCAAGAAATTGATGGGCAGTTAATGGAACCATTCGAAAGATTAGTTCTCGACGTTCCTGATGATTCAACTGGAGCCATCACTGAAAAAATGGCAAGCCGAAAGGGTAGACTAGAAGCTATGCAACCATATGGAGAAGGAAGAACTCGTATGGAGTTTCACATTCCTTCGCGCGGGCTAATTGGATACCGCTCTCAATTTCTTACTGATACTCGTGGACAAGGTTTAATGTCTTCTTACTTTGTTGGATATGAACCGCACGTAGGTAAAATGCTTTCTCGTACAAATGGTGCACTTATCTCTGATCGTGCTGGTAAAATTACTCCATACGCTCTTTTCAATCTTCTGTCTTCTGGTCGCCAATTTGTTCTTCCAGGAGAGCAGGCCTACGAAGGACAAGTCGTTGGTGAGCATACTCGTCCAAACGATTTGAATATCAACGTATGTCGTGAAAAACATCTTACGTCTGTTCGTACAGCTGGAAAAGATGAGAACATTATTCTTCCACCAATCCCACCAAGAACTCTTGATTGGGCCCTCGATTGGATTGATGAAGATGAATGGGTTGAAGTAACTCCTAAATCGATTCGTATTCGTAAAAAAGAATTAAACTCTAGTTTACGTTCAGTAGTTCGCTAATTTCATATGGGAGAGTAGGATATAATATATCCTACTCTCCCACTTATCGCCGTCTCACCGTATTAATCAGTTATTTTAAATTTAAGTCTTTCTAAATTTGTCTAGGGCCACCAGGACTTTAGGAACATTGGCAATTAAAATTGTTCCTACCAAGGAGGTTTAAGTGAAAACTTTAATAACATCACTAATGCTTTTATCCATCACTTCCTGGGCAGAAACTCAATACATGAATAATGATGGTAGAGGTGCACCAGAAACTCTAGATCGGGCCGAAGAAATACAAAGTGACATATCAGGCGAAATGCAAAGAGAAGAGGCCCAAGAAGAAACTGAAGAAATTGTAACTCCAGAAGCGGATGCTCAACAAATGCAGCAAGAGGAAGAGGAGCGAATTGAGGACAATTATTTAATTGGACCTTATAACGGTAAGGGAGAGTATACCTTTCCTAATGATGATGAGAAGAAACAAAAGGAAGAGCTTCGAGACATGTCTGACGAGTAATTAAAGAAAAGCTTCCTTTATTCCGACAAGAGTAACGGAGGTAAAGATGAAGCAACTTCTTTTATTTTCGCTGTTTATATCTTTCCATGCCTTGGGCATTTCTCCCTATGAGTTTAATTCTGCACTTATGGAGGATATGAATCAAGATATTAAGCAAGACCGTTATTTAAAACAAAAACCTCTTCCCGTCAGGAAGCCGGCTTCCATTGAGAGAGAACACGAAAATTTTGATCAACAAGAATACCTTCGAAAGAATAAAGTAAATGGACTCCACGAAAAGTGGTAAAAAAAAGGGCCCTCGGAGTGATCAGAGGGCCCTTTTTTTATTTGATAAACTTATTTAAGAAATCAACAGGAATAGGGAAGAAGGTAGTAGAAGATCCATTTCCTGACATCTCTCTCATGGTTTCTAGAAATCTAAGGGTAATGGCATCTTTTTCAGATGAAAGAACACGAGCTGCTTCAGAAAGTTTTTGAGCTGCTTCAAATTCCCCTTGAGCAGAAATAATTTTGGCCCTCTTCTCACGCTCAGCCTCAGCTTGTTTGGCCATTGCCCTTTGCATTTCATTTGGTAAGTCGATGGCCTTAACTTCTACGTTAGTAACTTTTACTCCCCATGGTTCTGTTAATTCATCAAGGATTTCTTGAAGACGAGCGTTAATCTTATCTCTATGAGCAAGAATCTCATCTAGTTCATACTGTCCAATAACAGAGCGTAGTGTTGTTTGCGCAATTTGCGCTGTTGCATGATAGTAGTTTTCTACTGCAATAACAGCTCTTTCAGGATTACTAACTTTGAAATAAACAACGCCGTTCACTTTAAGAGTTACGTTATCTTTTGAAATAATATCTTGAGATGGAATATCCATCGTGATTAAGCGCAAATCAATTTTTGCCATCTTCTCAAGTCCAGGGATGAGAAG
>Ga0079224_100001570_pt1 | contig 26542 bp, 27 predicted proteins | sample Stecom2015_FD_80414 | JGI IMG/M metagenome (GOLD analysis project Ga0079224, IMG submission 80414) | Agricultural soil microbial communities from Utah to study Nitrogen management - Steer compost 2015 | ecosystem: Environmental > Terrestrial > Soil > Agricultural land | place: USA: Utah... | reverse complement strand
TCTGGCACGACTCGGGCTACGCTTTCGGGGCGATCTTCGCCGGGGTGCTCGCCGAGCGCCTGGGCATAGCCTCGGCCACCGCGAGCGTGGGTGCTCTGGTCGTCGTGTCGACGCTGGTCGTGTGGTTCCGAATGCCGGAGACGCTTCCGGCGCGAAAGTGCTGAGAGAAGAGGTGGACGCTCCCGCCTTACACCCGACACCCGGTCGCTCCTGTTCCGCCGCGTCGAGAGCCGTGAGCTTGGGGCTCCGCGACGACGCATTCAACGCTCGGACGTCTTCGCCTGTAGAGGTCGTGGAACCGCTCACTCCAACCCTCGAGGAATCGGCTCATGGCTCGCTCCCACGCACACCGCCTTCCGCTGATGCTCGCGCTGTCCGTGGCCTCCGCCCCGGCATCGGCTTTCGCGCTGACATCCGCTCCGGCGCAGGACCGGTCGTTCGACGCGCTGCAGGAGCGCGGTGCCCTCGGCATGGGGGTGGATCAGCATGCGTCCACGCACGTCTTCGACGCCCTGCCGGACGGTGGGCGCATCGAGTACCGGCACGACGACGGCGATGCGGAAGGGATCGAGCAGATGCGCCTGCATCTGCGTGAGATCCAGGTGGCGTTCGGGGACGGCGATTTCAGCACGCCGGCGTTCGTGCATGCCCGGGACGTCCCGGGCACGGATGTGATGGCGGCTCGCAAGGAGCACATCGAGTATCGCTATCAGGACCTCCCGCGCGGCGGCGAGCTCCGGCTCGTCACGACCGACCCGCAGGCTCTGCAGGCGATTCGGGACTTCATGGCTTTCCAGCGGGAAGACCATCGCGCCGGCGGGATGGATCACGGGGCCATGGACCACGGGGCCATGGACCACGGGGCCATGGACCACGGGGCCATGGACCACGGGGCCGTGGATCAGGAGGCGATCGATCATGGGGCCATGGACCACCGCCCCACGGGCATGGGCATGGGCGGGATGGGGATGGGGATGGGCATGGGCATGGGCGGCGGGGACGCCGCGTTCGCGGCGGACATGCAGGTCGTGCACCAACTCCTCGCGAGCCACGGCGCGATCACGCGCACGGTCGAGCACCTGCCGAACGGGATCCGGACCGTCACGGAGTCGCCCCATCGGGAGATCGCGGGGCTCATCGTCTCTCACGTCGCGAGCATGGCGGAGCGCCTCGACGAAGGCGCGGTCTTCAACCTGTTCAGCCATACGCTGCCGGCCATCTTCGAGGGGTACGACCGGATCCACTCGGAGCTCGAGTACTCGGACCGGGGGGTGGTCGTGGTGCAGACCTCCGACGATCCGGCCCTCGTGGAGGCGCTGCAGGCGCATGCCGCCGAAGTGAGCGAGATGGTCGACGAGGGAATGGCCGCGATGATGCGCGGCATGATGGAGCGCCGCATGGAGGAAGGGGGCCGGATGCCCGGCCGCGGAATGGGGCACGGGGCCGGGCGCGGTCCCACGCAGGGGCCTCCGGCGCCTTAGCGCACGACCTCGAACGCCGTGCACGGAGATGAGGGTGAGACGGACGAAGCGCTGGCTCGCCGCGTCCAGGCCGGCGACGCGGTCGCCCTCGAACGGCTCGTGCGCCGCTACGTGCGTCCGGTGCAGGCGGTTGTCGCGGCGTTCGTCTCCGAGCCCGAGGAGATCGAAGACGCGGCTCAGGACGCCTTCGTCCGCGCCCTCCGCGCCATCGACACCTACGATGCCGGGCGGCCGTTCGCGCCCTGGATGTACCAGATCGCGCGGAACGTCGCGCGCAACCACATCGAGGCTCGCGCGGTCAGGAACGTCGAGCCTCTTTCGCTGCGGGAGCCGGAGGCCACGGACCCCGCGCCCGATCGGGCGGCGGAGCGATCCGAGATGCGGGCTCGCCTGGAGCGAGCGTTGGGCCGCATGCCGGAACAGCGGAGCACCGCGTTCCGCCTCGTGGACGTGGAGGGAATGGGGGCGGCCGAAGCGGGAAGAATCATGGGGCTCGCACCGGGGACCGTGCGCGCCCACGTGCACCATGCACGAAGACATCTGCGCAGCGCGCTCGCGGAGTACGCGGACGCGACCGAAGACGACGGAGGGTGACCGCATGACCGATTCGAACCATCCGGTGGACGACGCTGCGTCAGGTCGCCCCGGCCCGCAGCCCCTGCCCGCCGGCTGGCTGCCCGAGGCGAGGCCGTCGGCCGACGACGGCTATTGGGACTCGTACGCCGTCCGCGTCCTGACGGAGCTCGAGCCGCTGCTCCTGGCCCGGGATTCCGAGGCGCTCGGTCGCGCCCGCTCGTGGGTCGACTTGATGGGAGACCGGTGGGGCGCCGCCGCGCTGCTCGCCGCGGCGGCGGTGGCGGCGCTTCTGGCCGTGGGTGTGCGTGAGCGCGCGGCGGAGCCGTCGCCGCTCGGGCCGGACGACATCGCGCTGGCGCTGATCGCCTCGGAGGGCGATCCGGCCGTGCTCTGGGAACGCCTGGGCATCCCCGTCGATCCCGTCCTCGCCTGGCTGACGCTCGACGGGGCACGACCATGAGCAGGACGTCCGAGAGAACCCGGGCCGCCGGCGCGGCCGCGCTGCTGCTGGTGGCGGGTATGGCGCTCGGCATCGCCGTGGATCGTCTCGTGCTCACGCCCGCGCCCGCCGACGCCACCGCCCTCACGGTGGAGTCCCTCGCCAGCCGCATCGACCTCTCGGCGGAAGACGCCGCCGGCCTGCGCGCGCTCCTGGACTCGGTGCACGCCGACGTGCTGGCGGCCGCCGCCGAAGGCCCGGAAGCGGTGCAGGCCGCGACCCGCGCCGCGCATCGACGGATCGAGGCCTCTCTGGATCCCGGGGCCCGGCGGGGGTTCCGCGCGTGGATGCGGGGGCATCGGGAGCAGATGATGCGGTCGATGCACCGGGGCATGATGGACGGACGTTGAGGCCGCGGCATGCGGGAGCGGTCGGTCGGTCGACCGCTCGCGCTCTCGGCAGCTAACCCGCCTCGTCCGGCCGGTTCCGCATGTGATCCGCCATCGCCTGGAACCGCTGCCGTAGGGCTTCCCGTAGAACGTCCGGCATGTCCTGCTCGTCGAGCGCCCGCTCCATGCACCCCATCCACTGATCGCGCTCCGCCGAAGCGATGCCGAACGGGAGATGCCGAGCCCGTAGCATGGGATGGCCGAACCGCTCGACGTAGACCGGCGGCCCGCCCAACCATCCCATGAGGAAGAGTCGTAGCTTCTCCCGGGACGTCTCGAGATCCGGGGGATGCATGGCGCGGATCGCGGACGCTTCCGGGTCCGAGTCCATGAGGTCGTAGAAGCGGTCGACCAGCCGGCGTACACCGTCTTCGCCCCCGATGAGCTCGTAGGGGGTGGCTCGGGAATCGTTCATGGCCGGCAACTACACGGGCGGGCGCCGGGCGGTCCACCGCCTGGACGGCGGGCGCCGGGCGGTCCACCGCCTGGACGGCGGGCGCCAAGCGATCCTCCGTGTGCACGGCCGGCGGGCACGCCGCCTGCTGGACGCCCTCCGCGGCGGGTGGCAGTATGCGAACCGGTCACCGCGCCCGTGCCGGGCCGAAGCACTTCGGAGGTATCCATGCGAGAGCCCGCCCGCCCTGCCCTGATCCTCGCCGTTATCGGCGCCGCCTCGCTCGGCGCGTGCCGCGCGCCGGAGCCGCCGCCGACCGACCTCGGCATCCCCTGGGAGCTGGCGGAGCACCGGGCGCGCACGCTCTCGGAGATCGGGTACGCCATCGAGCTGACGATCCCCGAGGACGGGGACGCGCCGATCGAGGGGCGGACGACCATCGACTTCGTGCTCGACGACCCCGACGGCTTCCCGCTCGTGGTGGACTTCCGTGAGCCGGCGGAGCGCGTGCGCACCGTACGCGTGAACGGAGCCGACGCCGCCTGGGAGCCGGTGAACGATCACGTGGTGGTGCCCGCGGGCGCGCTCACGGCGGGGGCGAACCGGGTCGAGCTCGCGTACGCCGCCGGCGACGAGGCGCTCAACCGCAACGACGACTTCCTCTACACGCTCTTCGTGCCCGACCGGGCCCACTTCAGCCTGCCGGTCTTCGACCAGCCGAATCTCAAGGCCGCGGTGCGGTGGACGCTCCGGATCCCCGAGTCGTGGGAGGCGGTGGCGAACGGAGCGCTGGAGAGCGACACGAGAGCGTCCCCCGGCGCGCCCGCCACGTCGGCCGGTGAGCAGGTGTCGAGCGGCGGCCCGGCTACGGCCACCAGCGGAGACGGTCCGACCACGGCCGTTCCCGCGACCACCACGGCCGCTGCCGCGACCACGACCGGCGCGCCCGCGACCACGAACGGCCGCACGCTCACCTTCGCCGCGACCCGGCCGATCCCCACCTACCTGTTCGCGTTCGCGGCGGGTCGGTTCGAGGTCGAGGAGGCGGAGGTGGAGGGGCGGGTCATGCGCATGTACCACCGGGAAACCGACACCGCGAAGGTGGCGCGCAACCGGGACGCCATCTTCGAGCTCCACGGGACGTCCCTCGCCTGGCTCGAGGACTACACCGACATCGAGTACCCCTTCGGCAAGTTCGACTTCGTGCTGATCCCGTCCTTCCAGTACGGGGGGATGGAGCACCCCGGCGGCATCCTCTACAACGCTTCGGGCCTCATGCTCGACGAGACGGCCACGCAGAGCGAGATCCTCGGCCGGGCGAGCGTGATCGCCCACGAAACCGCGCACATGTGGTTCGGCAATCTCGTCACCATGGAGTGGTTCAGCGACGTCTGGATGAAGGAGGTCTTCGCGAACTTCATGGCGGCCAAGATCGTCCATCCGTCGTTCCCCGAGATCGATCACGACCTCCGCTTCGTCATGTCGCACCATCCTTCGGCATACGGCGTGGACCGGACCGAGGGGGCGAATCCGATCCGCCAGGAGCTCGACAATCTGCGGGAGGCGGGGACGCTCTACGGAGCGATCATCTATCAGAAGGCGCCGATCGTGATGCGCCAGCTGGAGGCGCGGGTCGGTGAGGACGCCTTCCGCGAAGGCCTCGGCGAGTACCTCGCGGCCCACGCGTACGGCAACGCCACGTGGCCGGACCTCATCGAGGTCCTGGACCGGCGCTCCGACGAGGACCTGGAGCGCTGGAGCCGCGTGTGGGTCGAGGAGCCCGGCCGCCCGGTCGTCCACGTGACGCGCGCGGGCGGTGACGTCGTGCTCGAGCAGGAGGACCCGGCCGGCCAGGGGCGGGTGTGGCCGCAGACGCTGCAGGTGCGGCTGGGGTACGGGGCGCCCCGCCGCGACACCGTCGTGACGGTCGAGCTCGGCGAGCAGCCCGCGCACATCCCCGGCGCGGCCACCGCCGATCTGCGCTACGCGCTGCCGAACGGGTCCGGCGTGGAGTACGGCCTCTTCCTCCTCGACGACCGGACGCTCGCCCACCTCGCGGACAGCCTGCCCTCCCTGGAGCCCGGCCTCGCCCGCGGCGCCGCATGGGTGACGCTATGGGACCAGGTGCTCGAGGGCCTGGTGCCGCCGGAGCGGCTGCTGGACCTCGCGGTCGAGGCGCTGCCGAGGGAGACCGACGAGCTCATCCTGAGCCGCGTGCTCGGCTACGTCGGCGGCACGTTCTGGGACCTGGTGCCGGCCGACGCACGCACCGCGCGGGCCGTCGAGCTCGAAGCGGTCCTGTGGGGCGGTGTCGTCGGCGACCGGCCGGCCACCGCTCGGGCCGCGTTCTTCTCGACCTGGCGGGCCGTCGCCACGACTCCGGACGCGGTCGCGCGCATGCGGCGGCTGTGGGCCGAGGAGGAGGAGCTTCCGGGCCTGCCTCTGTCCGAGAACGACTACACCGCGCTGGCCTCCGGACTCGCACTCCGCGGCGTCGACGGCTGGCCGCGCATCCTGGATGCGCAGGAGGAGCGGATCACCAACCCGGACCGCAAGGCCCGCTTCCGGTTCGTGCGGCCCTCGCTCGACGCGGATCCCGAGGTGCGACAGGCATTCTTCCGCTCGCTCGCGGATCCGGCGAACCGCGTGCGCGAGCCGTGGGTCCTGTCCGGCCTCTCCAACCTGCACCACCCGCTCCGGGGCGAGACGTCGCTCGCGTTCATCCGCCCGGCGCTCGAGATGGTCGAGGAGATCCAACGAACGGGCGACATCTTCTTCCCCGGTAACTGGCTCGGTGCCACGCTGGGGGGCCACGGCGAGGTCGAAGCGGCCGAGACGGTACGCGCGTTCCTCGACGAGCGACCGGACCTGCCGGCCCGGCTGCGGGCAAAGGTGCTCCAGTCGGCGGACGGCGTGTGGCGGGCGGCCGCCATCCTCCACGGATGGGAACGATGAGGGGAGCGCGGCCGAAGTCGCCGCGGGTCGTCCGCCGGCCTGGCCGGCCTGCGTCCGGATCGCCGACACCCGGTCGTCAGCGACCGGGCCAGACCACGCCCTGATCCTCCGCCGCCGCCCCATATCCCCGGAAGACGAACTTCTGCAGGCGCTTCCCTTCCCAGGTCTCCGTCGTATAGATGTTGCCCCGGGAGTCCGTGGCGATGCTGTGCACGCCGTAGAACTGGCCCGGCTGGCGGCCCCCGGCACCGAATCTGGTCAGCAACGTCATCGTCTCGCGCTCGATGACGTGGATCTTCCGGTTCAGCCCGTCCGCGAGGTACAGGAACCGCTGCTCCGGATCCGGGGAGAAGGCGATGTCCCACACCGAGCCCGAGCCGAGGGTCTGGGGCTCGACGAACATCTCGCGGACGAACGTGCCGTCGGTGCGAAAGACCTGGATGCGGTCGCCGGCGCGGTCGCAGGCGTATACGAGCCCGTCGTTCGACAGCTCGGCGCAATGGAGCGGGCTCCGGAACTGCTGGGCCGGCGGGGCCGCGGGATCGTACGGCGGGAGCGGCGCGTCATCCGGCGGGTTCCCGTACGCGCCCCAGTAGCGGAGCATCTCGCCCGTCTCGCCGTCCAGAACCGCCACGCGCTTGTTGCCGTAGCCGTCGGCGACGTAGACCTCGTTCGTCCCGGGATCGATCGACATCTTCGCGACGCGCCAGAAGTTCCGGGGATCCTGGCTCCCGGTCCGCATGTGGGGCTCGCCGATCTGCATCAGGAAGGTGCCGTCCCGGGCGAACTTGAGGATGTGCGAGTCCTCGACGCCGTTGCCGCCGATCCAGACGTTGTCGAGGTGGTCGACCGTGATCCCGTGGTTGGACTGGGGCCAGTCGTATCCCTCGCCGGGTCCGCCGAACCAGCCCACCAGGTTTCCTTCCGGGTCGAACTCCAGGATCGGCGGCGCCGGCGTGCAGCACGAGGCGGTGGGCGGATCGCCGAGGCCGGTGGACTCGGTGCGCGGATCGAACGTATCGGTGCGGTGCACGATCCAGACATGATCCCGTGCATCCACGGACACCCCCACCGCGGAGCCGAGGATCCAGCCGTTCGGGAGCGGCCTCGGCCACAGCGGATCCACCTCGAACAGGGGCGCCTCGCCGGCACCCGCGGTCTGCGCCCGCGCGGCCTCGTCCACCGCGCACGAGGCCAGTCCGGCCAGGCCCGCGAGCACGAGGAAGCAAGCACCTGCGAGGAGGTTTCGGTCACCGAACATCGTGCTCGCTCCGGGTGGCGGGGGCACCGCGGCGGGCAAAATGGCCGCGGCACGATGCACGTTCCACGGCCGTGGGGCTGCGCGCAAGGTCGGCGTACGCACCCATGGGACCTGTCGGCGCGCTCTGTCCGGAGTGTCGATCGACGACGTGCCTGTGCCTACCGCGTAGGCATGTCGAGCACGGTCATGGGGCTTCCGGAGCGTCCGCGAGGCAGCCGGCCCGCGGATCTGCGTCCGGAGCATCGGCGCCCTCTCGACCGCCGGCGTCCCGGGGCGCGGGGATGCGTTCCGCCATCCACCCCATCATGACCGTCATCGCCGCGTCCGAGAACGTATGCCGCGTTCGTCCCGGAATCCGGCACAGGGTCGCGTCCGCCGTGCGGGCGGCCGCCAGCCCTCGCTGCATGGCTGCAGCGTACGAGTCCATCGGCACGTTGGGGTCTTCGCTCCCGATCAGGATGAGGACCGGCGCGTCCAGGTCCGCGAGGGCGGCCTCGGGCCGGAACGCGAGCCGGTCGTGCCATAGGGGGCTTGCGAAGAAGTGCGCCTGCCGCTCGTCCGACGGAAAGGAGGCGTTCAGCGGGAGGTCGACCCGAGCCGAGGCGCGCAGCCCCTGGAGCAGGTACTCCTTCGCGTAGGGTGCGCGGTCGCCCAGCGCGATCTCCGCGATCCCCGCCACGTACCGGTCCAGCTCCGTGAGCTCCGACGGACGGGCGCCTGCGCGCTCGGCCAGCCAGCGCTGCTCGAGTCGAAAGACCTCGGTTCCTTCGAAGCCCGGTGGCGCCAGCAGGATCAGGGGCACCCCCGTCTCCGCGGCCGCGAGCACGGCGGGCGGCGCGTTGTCCGACTGAGCGATCAGACCGAGCGCCGATCCGTCCACCTCCGGCCGTGCCGCCAGGTGATCGAGCGCGGCCCGCAGGTCGGCCGCCAGATCCGCGAAGGTCGCCTGCAGAAGGGGCTCCACGGCGACGAACCCGCGAAGGGTCGGCGTCAGCACGGCATAGCCCTGGCCTACCAGCCTGTCCACCAGCGGATGGGTGCCGGCCACCGACAGCACGACCACGCCCGGATGGGGTCCCGCGCCGGCTGGAAGCGTCAGCGTGCCCGACAGCTCCATGCCGTCCGGCGCGCTGAGGTAGGTCGCCGTCTCCGTCCGGTGCGGCGCCTGCGCCTGCGCATGCACGGGGAGCGCTGTCATCCCGAGCGTGGCGGCGAGCCCGCAGAGCGATGCGAGCCTGCGCGCGCGACGCATCATGATGTCCCTGGATGTCATCGTTTGGATCCGTTCACCGACACGGGCTCGGCCCGCGAGTCGAGCCGCCCCCCTGGAACATGCTCGGCTCACGCCCGGAATCCCAGCTCGGGGTGTGGCGTCCACCCGCGTCCCCGCGCTCCGGCGCCCGTCCAGCGGAGTGGTGCTGCGGCACCGTCCTCCTTAGGGTTCCCGGTGAGACCGTCCCCTGCCGACCCCGATCCCCACGAAGCATGTCTTCTTCCGCGATGCCCATCCTGCCGGGCCACGTCCGTTGCTGAGCTATCTACGAGACTCCATCCGGCGGAAGCGGGCCCGGCGGGTCACGATGGAGTACCCCGCTCGCGTGGCGGTGGTGGAGGTCCCGGGAGTCGGGTCGGTCGACTTCGCCAACTGGGAGAACCCCCTCGCGCGTCCCGTCTCGCTCGACCGGGTCACGATCGACTTCTTCCGTCGCTTCATCGCGCCGGGCGACTTCGTGATCGACATCGGCGCCAACATCGGGGACACCACGGTGCCCATGGCCCTCGCTGCCGGGCGGGAAGGGCTCACGCTCGGTTTCGATCCCAACCCCTACGTCTTCAAGATCCTCGAGCGCAATGCCGCCCTGAATCCGGACCTGACCCACATCGTACCGCTGCCGTACGCGATCTCGGCCCGTGAGGAGGAGCTCTATTTCGTCTCCTCGGAAGCGTCGTTCGCGAACGGAGGGATCTCGTCCACACGGGAGAGCAGGCACGGACGGTTCGTGCATCCGGAAAGGGTGCGGGCGGTGAGGCTCCAGGATCTGCTCGAGCGCGAATACGCCGCATGGCTCCCCAGGCTGACGTTCATCAAGGTCGATGCCGAGGGGCACGACGCGGTCATCCTCGAATCGGTCGCGGACCTGATCGAGGCCTACCGGCCCACCATCGTCGCCGAGCTGTTCGGCAGGGACTCCCGGGAGGGCAAGGAGCGGCTCTTCCGAGCACTCGACCGGCCGGGGTACGCACTCCATCTCGTGCCGCACGACTTCGACGGCTCGGAGCCGCTCGAGCCGGTGCGCGGCGCCGACGACGTGGTCGGCGTCCGGAAGACGATGAACGTGTGCGCGGCGCCGGTTACATGAAGAACACGTTGAACGTGTGACCGTCCGGGTCGGCGAACACGAACCCGTAGTACCCGGCTCCGAACTCCTCCGCTGCGGAAACAATGGTGCCGCCGGCCTTCCTGACCTCGTCCTCCCAGCGGTCGACCTCTTCCTTGCTGTCGGCCGAGAGCGTGAACACGACTTCGTTGCCGTGCTTCAGGTCGGCCATAGCCACGTTGACGTTCGCCTCCAGGACATGCTTCAGGAAGAAATGGATCACGAAGTCGTTCTCGCCGACCAGAAAGCTGGTGAGGTCCTCGGAGGCTCCGTTGTGCCGGAATCCCAGCTCGGTATAGAACCTGGTCGTTCGCTCCAGGTCGGTGACGCAGAGATTGGCCCAGATCTTCCTGGTGTTCATGGTGTCCCCCTGATCTTCGTGGCTCGCCGGGTCCACGCAGCATAGCGTCCGACGCCGACGACCGGCCAGCAACCGTCCCCATCGCGTGCGGAACGTGGTCGGGATGTCCACGCACCTGGCCGACTTCGGCGAACGGGTAGTGGGACGACACCTTGGGGGGGGTAGGTATGACCGGATCCTCGGGGATCCACTCGCTTCGGGGTCGTCTCCTGGCGCCCTCCGCCGCAGCTACCGCGGGAGCTCCTCGGGCGCCGGGCCCCTCGCCCCCGACGCCTCCTCGACCCTCCAGCTCCGGATCCGATTCGACGCATAGCTCCAGGCCGAGAACGGGCTCGTCGTCAGCTCCTCGGAAGTGATGAAGGGAGACACTCCATACATGGCGTAGCTCTGCCATAGCTGGCGGGCGGACATGCCGGGCTGGTACGCCCCCTCCAGATAGGCGTCCACGATGCGCTTCGCGGCGCCGACCGCTTCGTCGAGCGTCTCGAATGTCGCCTCGGCGGGCGGGTCGCCCTCGCGTCCGTGTCGATCGCTCCCCTCGAGCCTGACCGTGAAGCTCAAGAGACGCACTACCGGCTCGCCGCCGAGACTGCCCTGCGAGGAGCCGGGATCGGCAGGAGCCACCACCGCGAATAGGCTGCCTCCGCCGCGGTGTTGTAGCGGTCGATGAGCTGGTCGTACTGGTCGATCAGTCGGTCGTGACGGGCGGCTTCGGCTTCCAGCGCGGCCATTCCGGCGTTCCACTGATCCACCTGCCGGTTGAACCTGCGGAGATCCTCTTCGTATCGGCCGGACGAGGCGTAATGGGCGCCGCCCTCGTCCAGTCGAACGCCCAAAGCGTCGATCGCGTCGCTCAGCTGGGCTTTGCTCTCGAGCCAGACCGCGACCTGCTCGATCTCGTGCTCGAGCGTCGCGAGCTCCGCTTCGATGCGCTCGGCCTCGCGCGCCTCGTCCCTGCTCGAGACTTCCTGACCGATCCAGAGCGCACCGTTGAGTACGGCATAGATCAGCGCCATTGCGATCCATCCTCCGAATCGACCACCGACCATTCCGTCGTCGGCCATGACTCCGCCTCCCGGCTCTCGAGGGCATCCGCGACGTCCCGCAGGGTGCATCGCCTCGTGACGAGGTGCGCAGCCGATCTGCAATATCGTGGCCGGGACCGGCCGCGGCACGCCGTGGTAGGTCGCTAAACTATTGTGGTAGCTATCGTTTAGCTGGTCTCTGCGGGCGGATCCAAGGGCGGGCATCCGGGCGCGCACAGCGGCTGCCCGGGCGGCGCAGAACGCAACGATCCGGGCGATGCGCAACCCAGAGCGCGTCCGCCACGGTGGTCACGGCCGGCCAGGCGACGAGCACCAGCGCATGCAGCACGGCCGCAATGCCGATCGATCACGAGACGATGCGTCGGTGTCGGTCCCGCAGCTCCGCGGATCGACTCTTCGATGGGTCCGCCTCCCGGATGTCGAACGGGATGCCCCCGGGGACGCGTCGGTGACGGCCGGCTCGCGCCCGATCTCCCTGCTACACGCCCGCCGCCCGAAGCGCCGCCCGCACCCGCTCGGGTCGGAACGGCACGCGGCGGAGGCGGACACCCGTCGCGTCGTGGATCGCATTGGCGACGGCCGCCACGAGCGGCTTGCACACCGCCTCACCCGCCCCGTAGTGGGGCAGGTCCGGCCGGTCCGGATCGGGATCGCCGTTGACGATCACCACGTCGATGCGCTCGGGCGTGTCCGCGTGCGTCAGGCTCGGGTGCGAGCGCCAGTCGACGCTCGTGACTTTCTCGCTGTCGAACCGCACCTCCTCGTGGAGCGCCCGGCTCAGCGAGTGGAGCATTCCGCACTCGACGGTGCGACGCAGCCCCTCGGGGTTGATGACCAGGCCGCAGTCGTGCGCGCAGACCAGGCGCTTCACCCATACGCGGCCGGATTCGCGATCGACCTCGACCTCCGCGATCTGCGCGACGACCGTCTCGCTGCGATAGGAGTACGCGACGCCCCGCCCCGTCAGGACCTGTCCGGAGCCGAGCGCCTTCGGCGACGGCCGCGGGTCCCAGCCGTACGCCTCCGCCGCCGCGCGCACCGTGGCGATCGAGCGGGCGCGCTTGAACCCCTCGTCCTCGTCGGTGCCCCGTGTGAGCAGCCTCAGCCTGAATGCGACCGGATCGGCGGCGGCCGCCGCCGCCAGCTCGTCGATGAACGACTCCGACGCGAACGTCACCTGCGGCCCGTTGGGATCGCGCAGGTTGCCGGTCCGCAGCGGCGTCTCCCAGATGAGCGGCATTCCGACGACGCGTGTCGTGGTGCGCCGATTCGGAATGGAATACATCTCCGATGGCGTCGCGGCGCGGCCCCGATTGGGCGTCGGGAGCCGGGTGCCCATGAGCTGCGAGATGAGGACCGTCTCGACCTCGTTGTAGCCGACGTGATTGTGGTCCGCCGCCTGTGCGTCGTACTCGAGTGCGACCAGCTCTCCCGCGGCGTCCAGACCGCCACGGAGCCGGAAGGTGAACGCCGGTCCCTTGGTGTCCCACGCCGTCTCCTCGGCCCTCGACCACTGCACCCGTACCGGGCGGCCGAGCTCCCTGGCCAGGAACGCGGCCTCGAAGCCGGCATCGTCCGCTGCGGTGCGCCCGTACGCCTGCGGCCCCTCCATCCAGACGACGCGGACCTGCTCGCGGTCCATCCCCAGGAACTCGGCGATCCCGTTCCTCATCCCGTAGGATTTCATGTCGTTCGAGTAGACGGTCATCTGACCGTCGGACGGATCGGCCAGCGCGTGGGCCGGTCCGAACGCCGTGTGCCCCTGGAAGGGATAGTCGTACTCCGCGGCGATCACCTGCGTCGCCCCCGCGAGCGCGGCGTCCGGATCGCCCTCGATGCTTGCGTCGTCGGTCGACGTGGGCGCGGCGGAGCGCATGTAGGTGAACAGATCTTCGGACGAAGGGAACGGGGCGGCCGACGGGGCCTCCCAGTCGGCCCGGAGCCGGCGGGCCGCCTCGACGGCCTGCTCCTCCCGCTCGCACACCACGGCGAGGTAGTTGCCCCGCCGCACGACGCGCACGAACCCCGGCAGATCCCGGACGGACGTTTCGTCGTAGCCACGGAGGGTGGCGCCCACAACCGGCGGCCTGACGTTCCGGGCGTGGACCATGCCGGGGAGCGCCACGTCGACGGCCCAGGTGAGGGAGCCGTCGACCTTCGGCGGGATGTCGTAACGCTGCGGGGACCGGCCGACGATCCGCAGGTCCTGCACCGGCTTCACGGCCGCCGCGCCCGTGACGGCGTTGACACTCTCCCCCGTCAACGAGACGCCGAAGCGTCGATCGCCGATCAGGTCCGCGTACGTGACGGACCGCGTGGGGTCCGCTCGCAGGGCCACCACGGCGTCGCGAACGGTGAGCTGCTCCACCGGCGCGCCGAGCTCCTCGGCCGCCATCTCCAGCAGGATGCGCCGCGCCTCGGCCGCCACGCGCCGCATGGGCCAGCCGTCCGTCTGGATCGCGTCGGAGCCGCCCGATCCACCCTGATCGGGGGTGACGTCCGTGCTGCCCATGACGAGGCTGGTGGCCTCGTAGGGGATATCCAACTCGTCCGCCATCATCTGCCGGAAGGCCGTACCCGTGCCCTGGCCGCAGTCCGTCTTCCCGACGAAGAACGTCGCCGTGTTGTCGGCATGCACCGCGACCCACGTGTCGAGCTGCCGGAAATCGGGATCCGGATACGGCCCCGCCTGCCGAGCGGTGTCGTGCGCGCCGCCACCGACGGCCGCCGTGAGCGACTCCACGCGTGCGAGACCGCCGGTGCTGAAGCTGACGACCAGAGCGCCGGACGTCCTGAGGAAGTCCCTGCGGGAGGTCCCGGCGGGCCCGCTATGCGGCGCGAGGTCGAAGGAGCCCGACTTCGGCGGCACGCCGTCGGAGGACCCCGAAGCGCGAGCACTCGGCGGCGCGGGGTCGGCGGGCACGGCGCCGGAGCGCCTCCCCAGCGCCTCCTCGACCTCCTTCTGCACCCGGGTGAAGTCGGTCATCGGACGTCCTCCCCGACGCCATCGTGCGCATCCCCGGCATTGCCTGGATCCCCACTCGCGGCGCCTCTCGCGACGCGCTTGATCGCAGCCTGCACGCGGTAGTACGTCATGCACCGGCAGAGCGCTCCGGCCATCCCCTCGCGGATCTGGGCGTCGGTGGGGTTCGGATTCCGGTCGAGCAGGGCCTTGGCGGTCATGATCTGACCGTTCTGGCAGAAGCCGCACTGCGGAACCTGCTCGTCGATCCATGCCTGCTGCACCGGGTGTAGCGTCCCGCCCGCGGCGAGCCCTTCGAGGGTGGTGATCTCGGTCGTGACCCGCGAGACGGGCGTGATGCACGACCGGGTCGCTTCCCCGTCGATGATCACCGTGCATGCGCCGCATTGGCCGCGGCCGCATCCGAACCTCGGGCCCCGGAGCCCGAGGTCGTTCCGAAGGACGTACAACAGGGGGGTCGACGGATCGACCTCCACCGTGTGCTCCGTGCCGTTCACCCGCACCGTGACAGCGCTCATCGCCGGTCGCTCCCGACCTGGATTCCGTGCCCCCGCGCCGCTCCGACCTCTTCCGAAAGGACGGCCCCACGCTCGAAAGGGGATCCTGAGCCTGATTCTAGGGACTACGGCGATGAAGCGCGAATGAAGCAGGGGGCGGTGCTGGTCGGCCCAGCGTTCCCGGTGATCGTGACGTCCCCGCCCCGGGCGGGGGTCCTCCGAGCCCGCGGGCCGCAGCCCCTTCGAAACACCCGTCAGCTCACCGGGGGCGGCCTCACCCGCATGATGAACAGACCCTCGCGCACACTCGTGAAGATCACCACTCCGCTTTCGAAGAACGGATAGTTGCTCCACGCGCCGCTCTGGCCTGCGCTGTGCCCCGGCTCGTTGTCGTTGTACGGCGCGCTGTCGAAGAAGGCGATCTCGCGCGGGCGCGTGCGGTCGCTGATGTCGAGCACGCGAAGACCGCTGCCGTAGTTGGACTGGTACATGCGGTCGCCCACGACGTAGAGGTTGTGGTCGGAGGCGCGCACGGGGCCGATGTACTGATGCGTGACAATGGGATCGTCGAGCTCGGTCAGGTCCCACACGATCGTGCGCGTCCCCTCCACGCTCCCCACGAGCTCGTCGAGCTCGTCGTTCATGTAGAAGTAGCGCTGCTCGTCATCGAGCCATCCCTGGTGCGCGTAGGCCACGTTCGGATAGCTCATGCGCGCGATCGTGACCGGGCTCGATTTGTCGGTGACGTCCGCGATGTTGATCTCGGACTCATTCGAGCCGATGCAGATCTGGCGGCCGCGGTACTCCTCGTCCGGCCCCTCGTAGACGAGGCACTGCGCGTCGTGCGTGTAGCCGCTGGCGCCCGGGCTGGCGTCGTCGTGATAGCATCCGGCGAAGGACGGCCGGAGCGGATCCCGGGCGTCGACGATGTGCAGGCCCCCGCCGCAGGTCTGGCCGCCGCTGTTCGCTCCGACGATGTAGAGGAACCCTGACGCGGTGTCGGCGACGACGTTGTGGGCGCTGAAGATCCCGTCGTAGGTCGCGTCCGGCTCGAACTCGGCCGGTGCGTCGTCCACCGAGCGCAGACGGGTGAGGTCGAACACCTGCATGCCGTGCGCGCCCGCGCCGTCCGAGACAATGTAGGCGTGGTGGCCGATGACCTTGATGTCACGCCACACGGAGGGCCGGGAGCCGTCGGTGCGCGGCAGGTTGCCGACGAGCCGCGGCGCCGCGGGATCGGTCACGTCCACGAACGAGGCGCCGTCCCGGCGGGCGACGAGCGCGTAGTCCCGGCTCGTCTCCGGGTCGGTCCAGCCCCAGACGTCGTTCACCCACACGCCGCGCTCTCCGCCGAGGTCGCCGATGGGCATGTGCGCGACGAGCTCCATGTTCGTGCAGGGGAACTCGCCCATGTTGCCTTCCTCGCAGCGGTCGCCCGGCTCGAGGGCGCTCCCGATGCGGTAGATGCGTCCTTCCAGCAGCTCCTCCTGCCTCCAATCGTCCCCGGCGCGCGCGAGCGCCATCACCCGGCCCTCCCCGAAGTCACGGGTCGGCATGCCCACGACGGCCCGGCCGTCCGCCGCCGCGACCGAGTACCCGAAGGCGAGCGGCCACGACGCGCCCGTGGTGTCGTCGGGCTGCAGGCTGTCCGCGGCACGCAGTCCCCCCGCCCCGTCCGGCAGGAAGCGGTAAACGCGCCCGTCCCCCTCGACGCCCGGGGCGCCGATCCAGATCTCGTCGCCCGCCGTCGCGAGGGAGAAGCCGAACTGGGAGCTTCGGGGCTCGCCCGGCGCGCGGATCGATTGGACGGCCCGCCAGCCGCCGGCCGAGGGCTCCAGGACGACCACCGTGGCCGCACCCGGGGCGCCGACGTAAGCGCGCCCACCCGCCAGCAGCACGGCCGTGCCGGCCCGCGCCTCCTCGCCAGCCGCCTCCGCCGGCAGCTCCACCCGACTCGGCTCGCTCCAGCCACCGTCCGGAAGACGTTCCATCACGTACACCCGCCCGCGCGCGGAGTCCGCCGCCGGCGCGCCGACGAAGACACGGTCTCCGTCCCGGCTCAGGGTCTGCCCGAAGCCGGCCACGCCGCCACCGGCCGCGCTCGGCTCGGAAGCACCCGCGACGACCGCGGGCCGGATGATGCCCGCCAGGATCCAGTCATCGCCAGCACGCCGGAAGTGGTAGACCACGCCGGTCGCTTCCGCGGCCGGGGCGCCCACGAGCAGATCGTCTCCCGACAGCGCCAGGGCCGCTCCGTACTCCCGGTGGTCCCCGTCGGGCGGCGGCTCGAGCACGCTCGGGCGTCCCCACGCGGCATCCCTCGAAGTCCGCTCGAACGCATACACCACGCCCGACCCGTCCCGCTTTCGCGGCGCACCCACGACCAGGGTGTTGTCCTCGAATGCGAGCGCGCGCCCGAAGTCGTCCATGCGGGAGGAGTCGGGCGCCGTCAGCGTCGTCGGGTCGGACCACCCACCCGAGGCGGAGCGTCGGTAGGCGTACACCACCCCCGGCCCGTACCAGTTCACCGGCTGGCCGACGAAGAGCTCGCTTCCGGTGAGGGCCACGGCGCGTCCGAAGTTCGGCTCCTGAGCCGCGGCCGGGAGCACGGTCGTGATCGACAGGGCCATGAACGACAGGGCCGCGAGCCCGCCCGCCGTGAGGGAGCGCTGGATCATGGTTCTTACTCGGCGTCCTGGGGTCGTGAAGCGGAAAGCGCAAAGTAGGGGCACACCGGGCATCGCCGAAATGGCTCGGAGGGTGACGCCTCCGTCGTCCGGTGATCCGGGAACCCGGCTCGGCCGCGACCCCATGCCCGGGCGGCGCCTCCAGAGCAGGCGCCGCCGTGTCGGGACGGGAGGATGTGCGTATACTCCCCCGGAACCAGCGATCAGGACTCCGGACCGGAACCCAGGACATCATGCGCTCGACCATCACAACGCGGATCCGCCTCCTCAGGGCGGCTACCCTGTCCGCCCTCGCGGCGATTCTCCTGCTGCCCGCCTCCGCCCGCGCTCAGACGGCCGACCCGTACAAGCTCGGCATGTTCGAGGACGACGGCCGCAGGTTCGTCGGCGTCGTGGTCGACGACGCGGTCGTGGTGGATCTGTCGAGGGCGGAGTCCGACGCTCCCGCGACGCTTCGCGGATTGATCGAGCGTTGGGATGCAGCATGGGCGCAGCGGATCGCGGGACTCGTCGCGGCCGTCCGTGGCACGCCGCCGGCGTATGCGTTCCCGATCGACCGGGTGCGGACGCTCCCGCCGCTCGACGACCCCGACGTGCTCCTGATGGCGGCGCGCAACTACGTCGAGCACGCCGAGGAGATGGCCGCGGTCGGCCGCACGTCCGGCACGACCAGCGTCATCGACGACAGCGTGCTCGTGGGGCTTCCGGGCATCTGGGACCGTGACGCCGAGGACCGGCGGCCGAACCCGTTCCTCTTCCCGAAGCTCAAGACGGCCCTGTCGGCCACCGGCGATCCGATCGTCCTGCCGCCTGGTCGCCCCAACGTCGACTTCGAGTGCGAGCTCATCGCTGTCATCGGCAGGACCGCGAAGCGCGTGCCGGTGGAGCGCGCGCTGGACCACGTCTTCGGCTACATGGCGATGGTCGACGTCTCCGACCGGCAGGAGCGCGCGGACGGTCGCTACGGCTCGGACTGGTTCATGGGCAAGAGCCATGACACGTTCGGCCCGAGCGGGCCGTACGTCGTTCCGGCGGAGTTCGTCGGCGACCCGCAGGATCTCGGCATCCGTTACGAGCTGAACGGCGAGCTCATGCAGGACGCGAGTACGGGCCTGATGGTGCACACGGTGCGCGACCTGGTCTCGTTCGCGTCGCAGATCACGACGCTCGGGCCGGGAGACATGATCGGCACGGGCACGCCGGGCGGCGTCGGAGAAGCGCGCACGCCGCCCGTCTATCTGCAGGACGGGGACGTCAGCCTGTGCACGATCGAGCGGATCGGCACGCTCCGGAACCCGGTGGTAGCGGGGCCGTGACCTCGGACGCTCGTGCGGGCGACCGCGGGGGCGGGCGCGCGTGGGGAGACCTGCGCGTGGCGCCGATCCCGGGGCGTCACGCGCGGCTCGTGCCCCCTACGCCCCCGCGCGCGCCTCCGCGCCCACGAACGACGTATCGAATCCCTTCGCCTTGAGCCCGCTCAGGAACGCCGCCTTCTCGACCGACTTCATGTAGGCCTCCTTCGGCTCCACCAGCTTCTGCTCCACGAGGCCCATGAGCGAGTCGTTCAGGGTGCACATCCCGAACTTCTTGCCCGTCTGCATGATCGAGGGGATCTGGAACGTCTTCCCCTCACGGATCAGGTTCGAGATGGCCGGCGTGGTGAGCAGGATCTCGCGGGCCGCGACGCGCCCGCCGCCGATCTTCCGCAGCAGCGTCTGCGCCACGACGCCCCGGAGCGACTCGGAGAGCATAACGCGGATCTGGGACTGACGATCCCCCGGAAACTGGTCGATGATGCGCTCGACCGTGGAGGCCGCCGTCGTCGTATGCAGCGTGCCGAAGACCCGGTGCCCCGTCTCGGCGGTCTCGATGGCGATGGCCACGGTCTCGAGGTCCCGGAGCTCGCCGATGAGGATGATGTCCGGGTCCTCGCGCAACGCCGCGCGCAAGCCGCTCTTGAACGACTGTGTATGCTCGCCGACCTGGCGGTGCGTCACGAGGCACTTCCGGCTCTGGTGGACGAACTCGATCGGGTCCTCGATGGTGAGGATGTGGTCCTCGCGCTCCCGGTTCATCTTGTCGACCATCGCCGCGAGCGTCGTCGACTTGCCCGAGCCCGTGGGGCCGGTCACGACGACCAGCCCCTTGGACAGCAGGCAGAGATCCTGCACCGCCTGCGGCACACCGACGTCTTCGCACGTCGGAATGTTGCTGGGGATGATCCGGAACACGGCCATCGGGCCGTTCCGGTCGACGGCGGCGTTCACGCGGAAGCGGGCCAGGCCAGGGATCTCGTACGCGAAGTCCGCATCGCTCGTCTCACGGAACGACTCGATGTCCCGCTCGCCCATGATCGAATGGAGGAGGCTCTGAACGGTCTCCGCCGTGAGCGGTGCGGCTTCGTCTCGCTTGAGTCCGCCGTCCTTGCGCAGGATCGGCGGCTGACCGACGCGGAGGTGGAGGTCCGAGCCGCCGGACTCGAGCAGCCCACGCAGAAGCGCGTCGACGCGGGCGGTGTCCTGACGGCGTAGGCCCCCGGAGGTGGAGGGGCCCGGTGCCGAGGGCGCGGCGGACGGTGTCGGCGCGCCGGCTCCGCCCCCGTTGCCCGGCGCGGAGGCGTGGCCGGCGCCCACGGACTCCCCCTCTCCGTCCGCGTCGGCGTGGCCCGCCCGGACCATGAGGGACGGCCCCCGGGGCCCCGGCTCCACCGTAACCGCAGCCGGCCCTGCCGGCGAGGCGTATGGATAGGTCACCCGCTCTCCCCGCGCGACGTCGTCGGCCAGCGCCGCCGGGAGCGTGCCCCCCAGAATCGCTTCGATCTGAGCCGCGGTCACCGGCTCCCGGGTCAGCGGCTGGGTGCGATCGCCGGATCGGAGCTGGATCGCCTCGTTGGGGGCGACGACCACGGCCTGGGCGCCCCGCTCGTGCAGGACGGCGACCAGTCTATCGAGTTGTTTCATGATCTCAATCGAGTGGGTGGACCGTGCGGATGTGCGCGCGGTTCACGAGATGGACCCGGGCATCATCGTGGATCGTCAGGAAGCTGCCGGGGCCATTCAGGAAATCCAGCGTTCGCGGCTGCGCCCTCGGCAGCTCGAGGAGGGCCCACCCCGACAACGTGCTCCCATCCGAGAGCAGGACTTCGAGCGACACGCGGTCCGTAGCGGCCGTCGACTCCGGCACCGCGGCATCCCCGGGGGACGCGTAGGACAGCGACACCGTGCGCCGCTTGCCCACGAGCGCCACGGCCCCTCCCTCTTCGGAGACCGGATAGAACCAGGCGTGGTCGTCGATCATCGTGAGCGGCGACTCGTAGCCGCCGGGCGCCATCGTGTTCGGATGGAGGTACACGTCGCCGACGAGGCGGCTCCCGTCGTCGATGAGCACCTCGACGGCCAGCCGCTTGGTGGGGCTCTGGTAGGGAGATGGCATGTTGTGGGGCTCGAGATCGGCATACGCGACGTAGCCGGCACGCGTGGAGGAGCCGAGGGGGGGCGGCACTTCACTACGCGTCCGAGCGGCCATCCTGCGGGGCGCCCCGCCGATGCGACGTCGATGTCGGAGTGAAGATAGCCGCAGGAGCGGCTCGCGTCCCAGCGTCGTGGCTGGAACGATGCCGAGCCGCCGCGCGCCCCGGGATGCGAACGCTGCGCACGGGCGCGCGACCAGGTCACAGCTTCCTGAAATACTTCGCTGTCGGAAAGATCCTGAATCCCATCGATTCGTATGCCTTTCGCGCGGGGGCGTGCCCCGGGTCCCCGCCCGTCTCCACCATGACGACCGACATCCCGGCGGCGGACAGCCGGTCGAACGAGTGCCGGCTGAGCGCGCTCGCGATCCCGCGCCGCTGATGGTCCGGATCGACCGCGATCATGTAGATCTCGCCCAGGCGGTCCTCGTCGTGCAGCTTGAGCGCCACGAACCCGGCGATCTGCTCGCCATCCATGGCAACCCACACGTCCACGTGCTCGTCCGCGCAGGCGGCCTCGACGGCGGCCCGCTGGGTCACACGCCAGTCCGGATGCAGCGCGCGGAAGACATCGGGGTCCATCCCATGTTCGATCGACTGGAAGACGGGAGCCCAGGCACGGAGCGACAACGCCACGATCGCTTCATGCATGGATTCGTGGTAGGGTTGGATTCGCATCAGGGTATCTCCACGTTCGGCATGTCCGTCCACGGCTCCCATGCGTCGTTCCGCCCGTCGGCGTGACGTCGGGGCCGGCACCATGTCCACGATCGAAAGAAGGAGCCATCGAAGTGACCGTCCAATGGTTCCTCGCGTCGGCCCACCTGCTCGCGCTTGGCATCGGGCTGGGCGCGGTGGTGATTCGCGCTGCAGCCCTCGGAGGCCAGCTCGACGAGCGACGCGTCAAGCAGGCCCTCACGTCCGACGCCGCCTGGGGCATCGCCGCGCTGCTCTGGATCTCCACGGGCCTGCTGCGAGCCTTCGGCGGCTACGAGAAGGGCACGACCTACTACCTCGAGAGCTCGGCCTTCCACTTCAAGATGGCCGCGCTCGGTCTCATCCTGCTCCTCGAGATCTGGCCGATGGTCACGTTCATCCGATGGCGGGCGGCGCGCGCGCGGGGTCGGCCGATGGACACCGCGCGCGCCGGCCTGTTCGCGCGCATCAGCCTGGCGCAGGCGGTGCTCGTGATCTTCATGGTGTTCGCGGCGACGGCCATGGCTCGTGGTATCGGATTTTGAGCGGGATCACTGCCTTCTACTCCACCGCGCGGCTACGGTCCGCCCCTACGGCTCGTCCGCGCTCGGCCCGTAGATCTGGGGCACCGTCGAGCCCATCGGGCGCAGATACGTCGTGATCTGACCCCGGTGATGCACGATGTCGAAGAGGAAGCTCCACGCCATCGCCTTCGCAGGACGCTGGCTGCCGAAGAAGTCCAGCGTACCCTCCCAGCGTTCCCCCGGGAGCGCTTCCCAACGACCCGGGATGACGGCCATCTGCTTCTCGTAGACCGCGAGCACGTCCTTCATGGAGGTCGGCATCGGCGGCGGGGTCCAGGCCACGGTGCCTGTCTCGAGCGCCTCGACGATCATCGCCTCCTCGCAGATGATCTGCCACGCGATCTCCTGCGCGGTGCGCGACTTGGGATCGGGGCGGTAGTCGGAACCTTCCGGGATCCGCTCGAGCACGTTCCGCGTCGTCTTCGACTCGTCCGTCCAGAACTTCGTGAAGAGCGCCTTCTCGTCCACATGGCCTCCGATCGTTGTGATTGGGTTGTCATCGGTACCGGCTCCGAACACCCGCGGGAGGGCACCCTCAACCCTCACCCCTTCCCGGATCCCCGGATCGCACCTTCGATCATGCGCACCGCCCGTTCGGGGTCCCGCACTTCCACGATCAGGCGGTCGTAATCGGCATCCTCGAGCTCGACCACGATGGTCCTGTCGGCTCGGCGCACGTCCCAGAAGTGCTTCTCGCCGCTCTTCCGGTGTGTACCGGCCCGGATGACGCCGGGCACGTGAGTCCCCGGTAGGCGCCACCCCATCCAGAGGCCCCGAGCAGCCTCCGGATCGTGACGCACCGCACGAACGCTCCCCAGGGGGATACGGATGCGGCGCTTCAGCGCCCACACCTTCGAGAAGCCGAGCACGCGGACATCGAGCGTGCCGTCGCGTATCGTGAGGTCGACCACGGTCATGCCGCCGGCGGGCGCTAGGCCGCCGGCAGGCTCTCCACGAGCTGGATCATCCGCCGGAGATGGTCCTCGGTGGGCAGGCGCCCCCGTCCGCCGCCCAGATTGTCGATCATGTGCTCGGGATCCCCGGTCCCGGGCGCCGCCACGGTCACGGCCGGGTGCGCGACCACGAACTTCAGCATGAACTGCGCCCAGGTGTGCGCGTCGAACTCGTGCGCCCACTCCGGCAGCGGCCGGTCGCCGATCCGCTGCCACATCCGGCTCCGACCGAACGGCAGGTAGACCATGACCGCGATCCCCTGGTCCTGCGCCAGCGGAAAGATCTCCTCCTCCGCCACCCTGTTGTCGATCGCGTAGTCGATTCCGATGAAGTCGAGGGGATACTCTCGCATGACCCGGGCGAGCTCCGGGTACTGGTTCTCGCTCGTGGTCGTGATCCCGATGTAGCGGATGCGTTCGGACTCCTTGTACTCCTGCAGGACGCCGAGCTGGGTCGGCGGATCACCCATGTTGTGCACCTGATTCAGGTCGATCACCGGCAGGCGCAGGCGCTCGAACGAGCGCTCGATCTGGTCCCGGACGTCGGCCGGATCGGCGGAGCTGCCGCCCCGCCCCGCTACGTTCACCTTGGTCGCCCAGAAGATGCTCTCGCCGAAGCCGTCTTCTTCGGCCCACGCGCCCGAGAGCTCTTCGGACGCCCCGCCGCCGTAGCCGGCCGCGGTGTCGAACACCCTTCCGGCACCCTCGGCTCCGTCGGCCAGCGCATGCAGCACCGCGCGATGCGCGGCGAGCTCCTCGGCGCTCGAGTTGGTCGAGATCCACCGCCCCCCCAGCCCGATGACGGGGATGCGCTCTCCACTCGAGGGGATCGGCCGGGTGAGGACCTCCCGGCTCTGGAGCGCCTCCAGGATCCTGGGGTCCAGGCCGAGCGCCGCGCCGGCACCGGCGGTGATCCGCAACCAATCACGTCGGGATATCATGGGCTCCTCCGAAGTCGGGTCGTATCCCGAACAGTGAAGATCCCGATGCGGCCGGACAAGTCCGGCCGGCCCTCGAGGCGCCCCGGCCGATGGGCATCATGGCGGCACCGTGCGGCGGCGGAGCGCCCGCGGCCCTCCCGACAGCTTCGACCGCCCGTCCGCTACCGTCTCAGCATGTACTGGACCTTCGCGAAGTACTGACGATCCGTGCCCACCGTATCCGAGGTCGTCGAATTGCGTGGACAACCGCGTCGCCGTCGAACAGGTGGAGCTCTTCGTAGCTCAGCGACGGCTCGATCACGACCTGCCGCGTCGGCCGAAGGGTCGCCCACACGCTGATGTCGCGCCCTCTCCCGACCTCCGGCACGGTCACACCCCGGCGCACGACGCGACGGCCCGTCCCATGTCGACGCCGCCCTGCAGAAGCGCGCTCAGCCGAGTATTCACCGACAGGAAGTGGTTGCGGATGCCGGTCAGGTGCACCCCGCCGAAGTTCTCGGTCTGGAAGCTCGTCCTGACGTGCAGGTTCGTCTGGCGCGGCAGCGTGAGATCGATGGAGGGCTCGATGACGTCCTGCGTGCGGACGCCGTCGAAGTTCCACGTTCGGGTCTGGAAGCCGGTGTCGGCACGGTAGGTGGGGGCCGAAGCGAGGTAGAGCACGTTTCACCTCCAGGTGCGCGCGTCCCGGGCGAACCACAGCGTCGGGCTCCGCCGTATGCCTCATCACGAGCTGACCCTCGAGCGTGTAGGTCTCGCCGAACCGCTGCGGAGATCCGCGCTCACGGTCGTGCCCGATCCGCCGCCGTCGAGGCGCCGGTCCGTGAATAGGGCACCGATGTGCGACGCCCCCCGGTTGTTCTGGACGCGCAGCACGTTCGTGACGCTGCGGCCGTCCTGGATCGTCGTGCTGCTCTCGCCGAACGGGACGATGAACGGCGTGTGCTCGTCCCGCGCGCCGACGTATCCGATGCTGGTGGCGCCGGCGCGGCCGGTCAGCTTGAACGCGGGCTTCGGATCGTTGATGGATCTCGAGTAGTAGTACCCGAGCGAGGCGTCGCCCAACGATTCGAGCAGCACCCCGATCCAGTCGTCGTCCCAGAGCTGGTCCCGGGGTTGGAGGGCAGCGCGGATCGCGCCCGTGACTATCTGGACGAGGATCGGTCGCGGAAGGTTGCGAGGCTCACTGCAATGCCGTGAGCCGACCGCTCGCCCATAGTCCGACCAGGATCACGAGGTTCAGGGCGACCCCGATCCGCGCCTCCGGCCAGGCCAGGACGCTCATCACGAGTGACAGCACGGCCACGCCCATGGTGAGCGCCGGCCACCAGTCGGCGTTCCGCCAGACTCCTACCGCGGCGACCACGAAGGCGAGGCCGGTCAGCAGCCAGACGACGCCGGTGGCGCGGATGCCCATGACCCCGACGTCGAGGCGCCCGCCCAGCAGCGTGGTGGCGAGCGGCGCATCCCGCGACGGGCCGAGCCGCCACGACCCCGTGAAGCCGACACCATGGGCGATGCCGTGGAGCACGAGGAAAACGGCGAACAGGCTACGCATGATCAGGGTCAGGGCGCGCCCGGCTCCAGGATTTCGAGGTTGGACGGAAAGCTGACCCGGTACGCGAAGCGACCGCCGGCCGAGTCGCTCATCGGTCCGGCTCCGCGAGCTCTCGATTGTACCACCACATCGCGTCGGAGAATTCGGCGTGCGCGCGCCGCCGCGGCAGCCTCGCGAGCAAACCGGTCGTGATTCCCCCGGCGTAGAGCCCGACACTCCACCCGGAGGGGTGGGCATCGTTGCGGAGCTCGACTATGGTGGCGGCCAGGCCGAGCGCGGCCGCGACCGCGCCCAGCACGTCGGCGCGCCGGTCGTGCGTCTCGAACGCCGCGTAGTGGGACGCAGCCGAGTCGCTCGACGCGAACATCTCCTCGAACGTACTCCTCCGGCCGTACCCGGCCACTTCGACGCCTGCGGGCCCCCGGACGACCTTGGGGCCGGAGAACCATCCGCCCGGCCGGAGCCGCAGCGCGCAGGCCTCGTAGGTGCAGGGCGCCTCGGAGGCCTGGGAGCGAGCCGGCGCCGGAAGAGCGACGGTCGCGGTGATCAGGAAGCCCGCGAGCAGAACCCGGCGCGGGAAGGTCTGGCGCATGGGGATGTCCTCGACGTCTGGGGTCGGAGCGGCGCGGACGCGACCGTGCGGCCGCCCCGCTCCGCGCATCCGCTTCGGCAAGATGAGGCGCGTGGCCGATCGGTGCCACCTCGTCGGCTGCAGCAGGGACACCAGGGATCGGCGGTACGGGTGGCGCGGGCCGCGCGCCCCCTCGCGTCCCGGAAGCTCTCCGCCTATCCTGGGCCGATCCGTAGCCCGGGCCGCGAATGCATGACGAGCCCCAG
>Ga0079224_100001568_pt1 | contig 26555 bp, 21 predicted proteins | sample Stecom2015_FD_80414 | JGI IMG/M metagenome (GOLD analysis project Ga0079224, IMG submission 80414) | Agricultural soil microbial communities from Utah to study Nitrogen management - Steer compost 2015 | ecosystem: Environmental > Terrestrial > Soil > Agricultural land | place: USA: Utah... | reverse complement strand
CTACCTGTGACCGGCTGGCGAGGCAGACGGCGAACGGAGAGCACACGTGCTGACAGAGATCAGGATTGACAGTCTCGGTGTCATATCCGCGGCCACCGCGCAGTTCCACGAGGGTCTGACGGTTCTCACCGGCGAGACGGGCGCGGGCAAGACGATGGTGGTGACGAGCCTGCATCTGCTCAGCGGCGCCCGTGCCGATCCGGGCCGGGTCCGGCTCGGCGCCGAGAAGGCGGTGGTCGAGGGGCGGTTCACCGTCGACGATCTCAACGCCGAGGCGCGCGCACAGGTCGGCGAGGTGCTCGAATCGGCCGCGGCCTCCGCCGACGACGACGGCAGCGTGATCGCCATTCGCACCGTGGGCGGTGACGGCCGGTCGCGGGCGCATCTGGGCGGACGCGGCGTGCCCGCCTCGGTGCTGTCGGATTTCACCGCGCCGCTGCTGACCGTGCACGGCCAGAACGACCAGTTGCGCCTGCAGAAGCCGGAACAGCAGCTCGCGGCGCTGGACCGGTTCGCCGGTGACAGCGTCACCTCGCTGCTGCGCACCTATCAGATGAACCGGCGCGCCTGGCTGAACGCGCGCGAGGAGCTGCTCGAACGCACCGCGCGCGCCAGGGAATTGGCGCTGGAGGCCGACCGGCTCAAGCACTCTCTCGACGAGATCGACGCCATCGCACCGGAACCCGGTGAGGATGTGCGCACTGTGGCGGAGGTGCGCAGGCTCAGCGACCTGGACTCGCTGCGCGAGGCCGCGGCCGTGGCGCACGACGCGCTCGCCGGTCCGGCGGACAGCCCGGAGGCGGGGTCGGGTGCGCTGGAGCTGCTCGGCGCGGCCCGCGCGCGGCTGGAATCGGCGGAGGATCCGGCGCTTTCGGCGCTCGCGCCTCGGCTGGGTGAGGCGATCGCCGTGGTGGTCGACCTGACCACCGAGCTCAGCGGCTACCTGTCCGACCTGCCCTCCGACCCGAGCGCGCTGGATTCGCTGCTCAACCGGCAGGCCGAGCTGAAGAGCCTGACCCGCAAGTACGCCCCCGACATCGACGGGGTGCTGGCCTGGGCCGAGGAGGCCAGGCAGCGGCTGGCCTCTCTCGACGTCTCCGAGGACGCGCTTGCCCGGCTCGCCGAGGAGGTGGAGGTGGCCGCCGAGCGGCTGCGCAATTCCGCGGCCAAGCTGAGCGACGCGCGCCGCAAGGCCGCGGGCAAGCTGGCGGCGGCGGTCAGCGCCGAGCTGGCCGGGCTGGCGATGGGCAAGGCGCAGCTGGAGGTCAGGGTGCTTCCGATGGCCGCGGGGGCGCAGGATTCGGCGCCGCTGACCGTGGACGGCGCGACCCTGCACGCCGGGCCGAGCGGTGTGGACGAGGTGGAGTTCCGGCTGTCGGCGCATTCGGGCGCGCAGTCGCTGCCGCTGAGCAAGAGCGCCTCCGGTGGTGAGCTGTCACGGGTGATGCTGGCGCTCGAGGTGGTGCTCGCCAGTTCCGATCACGGTGCGACCATGGTCTTCGACGAGGTGGACGCCGGGGTCGGCGGTCGCGCGGCGGTGGAGATCGGGCGCAGGCTGGCGCGGCTGGCCAGGACCCATCAGGTGATCGTGGTGACGCACCTGCCGCAGGTTGCCGCCTTCGCCGACACCCATCTGGTGGTCGACAAGGCCGACGACGGCGGCACGGTCAAGAGCGGGGTGCGGGCGCTCACCAAGGACGAGCGGGTGGTGGAGCTGGCGCGCATGCTGGCGGGTCTGGACGACACCGAGACCGGGCGCGCGCACGCGGAGGAACTGCTGGAGATGGCACGGGCCGAACGCGCGAGTGCCTGAACCGACGGCGCGCGAGCGGCCCCGCGGCCGGCCACGCGCCGTCGCGGTGGATCAGCGCGAGAACGCCTTGCGGGTCGCGCCGAGCATCTGGTTGATCAGCGCCCGCAGCCCGGCTTCGAGCACCTTGTCCGGCACCGGAAGGCTCGGGTGGGACTCCATCGTGTAGGTCACCTTGGTGCCGCCGGGCGCGTCGGCGAGGACGATGGTGCCGACGTGGCGCTTGACCGGCACGCCCTTGACGATTTCGTATTCGACCTTCTCGCCGGGGACCAGGGCGCGGGTCTCCTCCACGAAGCCGATCTTGCCGCGGCCGACGGTGTACTGCGCGCCGACGCCCTCCGGGGTGGGGGAGCCGTGCTTGGTGAGCGTGAACTGCACGCCGGGCAGGTACGGGTTGATGCCATCGCGCTGGGCGAAGAAGGTGTAGACGGCATCGCGCGGAGCGGCGATGACGGCCTCGACGGTGGTGCGTGCCATGAAAAGTTCTCCTCTACGGCCGGTGCGTCGTCGGAAGTGTATAGGCCGTGGGTCACGTGGCCTGCTCGCGCGTCACCGTGGTCACAGACGGCCGTTCGGTTTCGGATGCCTCGAAGCGGTAACTGCCGAGGTGACGGAATCCATCGGATGAGGAGGACGACGATGATGTCTACCGGATTGCGGGTGGCCGCGGTCGGCGCGGCGGCGGCGGCCTGTGCGGTACTCGGCGCAGGTGCGGCGGCCGCGGCCCCCGTGCTCACGGAGGACAAGGTCGAGGAGGGCGCGATCTCGCTGAGCAGCCTGCCGGAGAACGAGGAGTGGACCTGCGTGCTGTTCGGCCAGGGTGCGCAGTCGGCGCTGCGGGTCGACTTGGCGCGCGTCGGCGAGTCCCGCGGCGGGTTCGCCCCCGGCAGCACGGTCACCGCGGGCTGCCTGAGCTGGGCGCCCTTCGGCGTGACCACGACAACCGGCGTGACCTCGTTGGACGACGAGGACTGAGCCGGTCGAGGCGGACCCGGGCACGGCGGTCGTGCCCGGGTCCGCCGCTGTTCCCGGCCGCTGTTCCCGGCGTTTTCGGGGGCGGGGGCCGGGTAGGCGTCGGGCAGGCCGGTCGGACCGGATGCGGCCGTACACCCGGAGGAGTCAGGCATGAAAGCGGTGACATGGCAGGGCAGGCGCAAGATCTCCGTCGAGGACGTGCCCGACCCGAAGATCGAGGAGCCCACCGACGCCATCGTGCGGATCACCTCCACCGCCATCTGCGGCTCGGACCTGCATCTGTACGAGGTGCTCGGGCCCTACATGCGCGCCGGTGACGTGCTCGGGCACGAGCCGATGGGCATCGTCGAGGAGATCGGCGGCGACGTGCGGAATCTGCGGGTGGGCGACCGGGTGGTGATCCCGTTCCAGATCAGCTGCGGCAGTTGCGTCATGTGCTCGACCGGGCTGATGACCCAGTGCGAGACCACGCAGGTCCGCGAGCACGGCAGCGGCGCGGCGCTTTTCGGCTATTCCGAGCTCTACGGCAGTGTGCCGGGCGGGCAGGCGCAGTACCTGCGGGTGCCGCACGCCGACTTCACCCACATCAAGGTGCCCGCCGAGGCCGGCGACCAGCGCTATCTGTACCTGTCGGACGTGCTGCCCACCGCCTGGCAGGCGGTGGAGTACGCCGCGATTCCCGAGGGCGGGTCGGTCACCGTGCTCGGCCTCGGCCCGATCGGCGACATGGCCTGCCGGGTGGCCGCGCACCGGGGGCACCGGGTGATCGGGGTGGATCTGGTGCCGGAGCGGCTGGCGCGGGTGGCGGCCCGCGGCGTCGAGGTGGTCGACCTGTCGGCCGTGGACGGCTCGCTGGGCGATGTGATCCGCGCGCAGACCGCGGGCCGCGGCACCGACGCGGTGATCGACGCGGTCGGCATGGAGGCGCACGGCTCGCCCGCGGGCGCGCTGGCGCATCGGTCGGCGGCGCTGCTGCCGGATTCGGTCGCGCAGAAAGTGATGGACACCGCGGGCATCGACCGGATGGCGGCCCTCGACGACGCCATCGACATCGTGCGGCGCGGCGGCACGCTCTCGCTGGTCGGCGTGTACGGCGGTATGGCCGACCCGCTGCCGATGAGGACACTTTTCGACAAACAGATCCAGCTGCGGATGGGCCAGGCCAATGTGAAGCGCTGGGCCCCGGACATCCTGCCGCTGCTCGGCGACGACGACCCGCTCGGCGTGGACTCCTTCGCCACCCACCGGCTCCCGCTGTCCGAGGCGCCGCGGGCCTACGAGATCTTCCAGCAGAAACAGGACGGCGCGGTCAAGATCGTGCTCGACCCAACAGCCTGATAGCTGTGGGACGCTGACCTCGTGGCATACGCGCGTGCGCTCGCCGCGATCTGCGCCGGGGGTGCGCCGAGCGCGATCCAGGAGTCGGCGAACTCGGCGGCGCGTCGCCGGGCGCGCCTCCCGTCCCCGGCGACCAGCACGGGCGGGACCGTGGCGCCGGGGGAGATGGCCACTTCGGTGCTGTCCGGCAGGACCGTGGCGCGGCCCGCGATCAGATCCGGCAACACCCGCAAAGCGGCGTCGGTGTCCTTCCCGCGACCGGCGAAGGACGCGCCCGCCGCGCGCCAGCCGAGATCGCCGTGCGCCGGGTTGCCGGTGCCGATACCGAGCAGCAGCCGGTCGCCGGAGACGTATTGCAGGCTCGCGATCTGCTTGGCGGCCCAGACGACCGGGCGCAGGGCGAGCAACAGGACGCCGTAGCCGATGCGGATGCGGTCGGTCACCGCGGCGGCGGTCGCGAGGGTGACGGTGCTGTCGAGGATCGGCGCACTGGCCACGAGATGGTCTGTGGACCACACCGATTCGAGACCGGCCTGCTCGGCGAAGCGGGCACTGGCGCGGATGTCACCGAGTATCGGCTGCGCCGGGTCGGGGGTCGAGGTGGGCAGGATGACGCCGATGTGCACGAGAACTCCTGGAAAACGGTGCGGGGGCAGGTCCGCCGAACAACTCCGCGTCGCCCGGATCTGTTCCGGGCACCCGGGTGACCATGTGCGCGAATCCCGCACCGCCGCTGTGAGATCGCACAACGGCGGCGATCCGTGACGTTCCGGGCCACCCTCGGCGAAACGTCCTCTCGATGCCCCCTTCGGAGGACGCCTCTCATAGCTGAGCGGCATGGTTGCCGATCGCCTCTTCCGATGGTGGACATCGGTGCGCTGCCGCGCCGAGTCGCGACATGCGGAGCGATGGTTACTTCCTGGAATTCGGTCCTACTTCTTGTAATAGTCTCCGCGAAATAAACAGCGCTCACCTCGCTAATCGGATGCCGGAAGTGTGCCAGCGGCCCGGTTCCGCGCCCGTCGGCGGCCGGTGATGTGACCCAACGCTTGGCGCGCCTCCGTCATCGGCCGCGCCGATGCGGTCATCATCGGCGACATGAAGTTGCCGGCGCTGTTGTCGAAGAACACCGAAACGCTGCCCGGCCGCACCGGGACAGCCCGGGTGGATCGCAACACCCGGCGCCTGCTGCGGCGCGTTGGACCGGGGGACATCGCCGTCCTCGACGAGATGGATCTGGACCGCATCACCGCCGACCGGCTGATCGAGGCGGGCGTCGTGGCGGTCGTCAACACCTCGCCCTCGATCTCGGGGCGCTATCCGAATCTCGGGCCGGAGGTGCTGGTGGCCAACGGCGTGCTGCTGATGGACACCGTCAGCTCCGACGCCTTCACCAAGATCAAGGACGGCAGCAAGGTCCGCATCCACGAGGGTGTCGTCTACGCCGACCGGTTGACCAAGAAGGAACCCGAGGCGCTGGTCGAGGGCATCGAGCTGACCGAGGACGACATCGTCGAGCGCATGATCGACGCGCGCAACGGCCTGGCCGACCACCTGGAGGCCTTCGCGGGCAACACCATCGAGTTCGTCCGCACCGAGAGCGCGCTGCTCATCGACGGCATCGGCGTGCCCGAACTCGAACTGGAGATGAAGCAGCGCCACGTGGTCGTGGTCGCCGACGGCCCCGACCACGCCGACGATCTCAAGCGGCTCAAGCCGTTCATCAAGGAGTACGCGCCGATCATGGTCGGCGTCGGCCGTGGCGCGGACACCCTGGCCAAACAGGGTTATCGGCCGGACCTCATCGTCGGCGACCCCGAGGAGATCACCTCGGCCACCCTCAAGTGCGGCGCGGAGGTGATCCTGCCCGCCGACACCGACGGCCACGCCAAAGGGCTCGAGCGCATCCAGGACCTCGGCATCGGCGCCACCACCTTCCCCTCCTCCGGCGCGCCCGCCGACCTGGCGCTGCTGCTGGCCGAGCACCACGGGGCGGCACTGATCGTCACCGCGGGCGCGGCCGCCTCCCTCGACGACTTCTTCGACCGGGGCCGCCGCGACAGCAATCCGGCCACCTTCCTGACCAGGCTCAAGGTCGGCACCAAGCTCATGGACGCCAAGGCCGTGGCCACCCTGTACCGCAACCGGGTGTCCGGGGTCGCGGTGGCGATGGTGGTGCTGGCCGCGCTGATCGCGGTGATCGTGGTGTTGCTGGCCTCCAACAGCGGCACCGACGTGCTCGACTGGGGCATCGACACCTGGAACCGTTTCGCGCGCTGGTGCCAGGGCCTGTTCGACTCGGGCACGAGCTAGCCGGGGACCGCGATGATCTCGCTGCGTCAGCACGCCGTCTCCATCGCCGCGATCTTCCTCGCCCTCGCGATCGGGGTGGTGCTTGGTTCGCAGACCCTGGCCGCCGATCTGCTCTCCGGTCTGCGCTCGGACAAGGCCGCCTTGCGCGAACAGGTCGACGACCTCACCGAGCGCAACCAGCGGCTCACCGAGCAGGCCGACGCGGCGGACCGGTTCATCGCCGGTTCGGCCGGACGCATCCTCGGTGGGGTGCTGGCGGACCGTTCGGTGATCGTGTTCACCACCCCCGACGCCGATCCGGCGGATGTGGAGGCGGTGGGCAACGGCCTGGCCATCGCCGGGGCCTCCGTGACCGGACGGATCGCGCTCGAAGACGCCTTCCTCGACGCCGCCGAGGGCGACCGCCTGCGCACCGCGCTCACCAACACCATCCCCGCGGGCGCCCAGCTGCGCACCGGCGGCGTCGACCAGGGCAGCCTGGCCGGCGACCTGCTCGGCCTCGCGCTGCTGCTCGACCCGGCCACCGGCCAGGCGCGCACCTCACCCCAGGAACTGGCCCTCGTGCTGGAGACCCTGCGCGGCGGCGGCTTCCTCGCCTACGGCGACACCCCCGCGCCCGCGCAGCTGGCGGTGCTGGTGACCGGCGACGGCGCGGCGGCAGGGGAGAACGCAAGGGGAGCGAACGCGGCCCGGTTCGCCGGGGCGTTGCGCGGCCGGGGTGCGGGCGTCGTGGTGGCCGGGCGCGCCGGGGCCGCCGAAGGGCAGGGCCCGCTGGCGGTGGTGCGCGGGGACTCGGCTCTCACGGCCGTGCTGACCACCGTGGACAACCTGGACAGGGAGATCGGCCGGGTGACCGCCGTGCTCGGCCTGAGCGAGCAGCTCGGCGGCGGCGCCGGGCGATACGGAACCGGCGCCCGAGCGACCTCGCTCACCCTCGTCGCGCTGCCGGGCTGATCAGTGCGGGCGATCGGTCAGCAAACGGGCGTGGCGGGTGAGCGGCCCCGTTCCGGCGTGTTACGGTAAAGACCCGTGGGTCATACACGGATTCAGGCGCGAACCGCTCCGAAACATATCTTCGTCAGCGGTGGTGTCGCCTCCTCATTGGGTAAGGGCCTGACCGCCTCCAGCCTCGGTCAGCTGCTGACTTCGCGCGGATTGCGCGTCACGATGCAGAAACTCGACCCGTACTTGAACGTCGATCCGGGCACCATGAATCCGTTCCAGCACGGAGAGGTGTTCGTGACCGAGGACGGCGCCGAGACCGACCTCGACGTCGGCCACTACGAGCGGTTCCTCGACCGCGACCTCTCCCGCGACGCCAACGTGACCACCGGGCAAATCTATTCCTCGGTGATCGCCAAGGAGCGTCGCGGCGAGTACCTGGGCGACACCGTCCAGGTGATCCCGCACATCACCGACGAGATCAAGAACCGCATCCTGGCCATGCGCGGCCCCGACCTGCAGGGCCAGACCCCGGATGTGATCATCACCGAGATCGGCGGCACCGTCGGCGACATCGAGTCGCAGCCGTTCCTCGAGGCCGCCCGCCAGATCCGGCACGACGTCGGCCGCGACAACGTCTTCTTCCTGCACGTCTCGCTGGTGCCCTACCTGGCGCCCTCCGGCGAGCTCAAGACCAAGCCCACCCAGCACTCGGTGGCGGCGCTGCGCAGCATCGGCATCCAGCCCGACGCGCTGATCCTGCGCTGCGACCGCGAGGTGTCCGAGGGGCTGAAGTCCAAGATCGCCCTGATGTGCGACGTCGAGGTGGACGCCTGCATCTCCACCCCCGACGCGCCGTCGATCTACGACATCCCCAAGGTGCTGCACCGCGAGGGCCTGGACGCCTATGTGGTGCGCAGGCTCGGCCTGCCCTTCCGCGACGTGGACTGGACCGTGTGGGGCGACCTGCTCGACCGCGTGCACGCTCCGCGCGAGGAGGTCGAGGTGGCGCTGGTCGGCAAGTACGTCGACCTGCCCGACGCCTACCTGTCGGTCACCGAGGCGCTGCGCGCGGGCGGCTTCGCCTCCCGGGCCAAGGTGAACATCCGGTGGGTCGCCTCCGACGAGTGCGAGACCGACGCGGGCGCGGCCGCCGCGCTGCGCGATGTGGACGCGGTGCTCATCCCCGGCGGCTTCGGCATCCGCGGCATCGAGGGCAAGGTGGGCGCGATCCGGTTCGCCCGCACCCGCGGCATCCCGCTGCTCGGCCTGTGCCTCGGCCTGCAGTGCGTGGTGATCGAGGCGGCTCGTTCGGTCGGGCTGGCCGAGGCCAACTCCACCGAGTTCGAGCCCGACACCACGCAACCGGTCATCTCCACCATGGACGACCAGAAGCAGGCCGTGGCCGGTGAGGCCGATCTCGGCGGCACCATGCGCCTCGGCGCCTATCCGGCGGTGCTGGCCAAGAACTCGGTGGTGGCCCGTCTCTACGGCAGCGAGCAGGTCTCCGAGCGGCACCGGCACCGCTTCGAGGTCAACAACGCCTACCGCGACCGCATCGCCAAGAGCGGCCTGAAGTTCAGCGGCACCTCGCCCGACGGCCTGCTGGTGGAGTTCGTCGAGCTGCCCGCCGACAAGCACCCGTTCTTCGTGGCCACCCAGGCCCATCCCGAGCTCAAGAGCCGCCCGACCCGCCCGCATCCGCTCTTCGCGGGGCTGATCGCGGCCGCCCTGAAATATAAGCTGGCCGAACGGCTCCCGGTGGACCTGCCGGAGGAGCCGGTCAGCAGCGAAACAGCCGAGCCGGTCAAGGCGGGCACCGAACAAGGGGCATGAATGAGCGAGCGCGACGGCGACGCCGGGCACACACCGGGTAGCCACGACTTCCGCACCGTGGCATCCAGGACCCTGTACGCCGGCGCCATCGTCGCGCTGCGGCTCGACCAGGTCGCCATGCCGGGCGGACGCGTGGTGGAACGCGAGGTGGTCGAGCACCACGCGGCCGTCGCGGTCGCCGCGCTCGACGACGAGGACAACATCGTCCTGATCGACCAGTACCGCCACCCGCTGGGGCGGCGGCTGCTCGAGCTGCCCGCCGGCCTGCTCGACATCCCCGGCGAGGACCCGCTGACCGCCGCGAAGCGGGAACTGGCCGAGGAGACCGGGCTGGCGGCCCGCGAGTGGTCGGTGCTGGTGGACGTGGCGCTCTCGCCCGGTTTCACCGACGAGGCGTTGCGGGTGTACCTGGCGCGCGGGTTGTCGGAGACCGAGCGGCCAGAGCCCGAGCACGAGGAAGCCGATCTGGCGGTGGTCCGCATGCCGCTGGAGGAGGCGGTGCGGGCCGCGCTGTCCGGGCGGATCGTGAACGCCACCGCGGTGGCGGGTGTGCTCGCGGTGACGGCGGCCAGGGCGGCGGGCACCCCGCTGCGGCCGGGCGACGCGCCGTGGCCGGACCAGCCGACGACCTTCCTCGACCGCAAGGCTGGTGCGACGACCGACAGATCTGTATCGGAGACGGACGCGGACTGACAGGATCGACGCCATGCTCGCTCGCGAGATCGACATCTATCTGGACCATCTCGCGGTCGAGCGCGGCGCGGCCCGCAACACCCTCGGCGCCTACCGCCGCGATCTCGGCCGCTATCGCGAGTTCCTCGACGGCCGCGGCATCGCCTCGCTGGAGCAGGTGGGGGAGGCCGATGTGGCCGCCTTCACCGTCGAACTGCGGGCGGGCGGGGCCGACCACGTGCCGCTGGCGGCGAGCTCGGTGGCGCGCGCGCTGATCGCGGTCCGCGGCCTGCACCGCTTCGCCGCCGCCGAGGGCATCACCGCCACCGATGTGGCCCGCGCTGTCAAGCCCCCCGCACCGGCGCGCAGATTGCCCAAGGCGCTGCCCTACGACACCGTGGCTCGGTTGCTGGAGGCCGCGGGCGGCGGTCCGGCCGACGCCGAGGGCGGGCACGGCGCCGACGGCGGCCCGCGCGCGCTGCGTGATCGGGCGCTGCTGGAACTGCTCTACTCGACCGGCGCCCGCATCTCCGAGGTGATCGGTCTGGACGTCGACGATCTCGACACCGCCGAGCGCGCGGTGCTGCTGCGCGGCAAGGGCGGCAAACAGCGCATCGTCCCGATCGGGCGGCCCGCTCTGGCCGCAGTCGACGCCTATCTGGTGCGCGGTCGACCGGCGCTGGCCGCGGCGGGCAAGGGCGTGAGCACCGGCGGTGCGCTGTTCCTCAACGCGCGCGGTGGCAGGCTCTCACGCCAGAGCGCCTGGCAGGTGTTGCAGACCGCGGCCGAGCGGGCGGGCATCGGGGCGGCGGTGTCCCCGCACACGCTGCGGCACTCCTTCGCCACGCATCTGCTCGACGGCGGCGCCGACGTGCGGGTGGTGCAGGAACTGCTCGGTCACGCCTCGGTGACGACGACGCAGATCTATACCCTGGTCACTGTCAGCACGCTGCGCGAGGTGTGGGCCAGCGCCCATCCCCGCGCGCGGTGAGCGCCACATGCTCTCGGTGCGTGTCCGATCGCGTGTCTCGTACAGGCAGGCGGTAGCGTCTGACGTGAGCTGGACCGTACGAAAGCGAGGTCGGGTCCGATCGGCCTCGTTACGCTCGGCAAGAGGCAATCGGGGGCGAGGCGTCCTGGTGACGCCCGGCAACGGGCAGGAACGTATAAGGAGCAGCGGATCGTGACGACAGCCGGTGCGGCGCAGCCGCCCTACGGTGCCATGGGGTCGCGTGACGGAGCACCGGCCCAGGCAGGCGACGACATCGAACCGCAGCCGACCGGATTGCGCCCGGTCGACGACGCGGACTCGGCGTCCGAGACCCTCTGGGACGGTGGCGTGCCGCCGGTCCCCGAGACGGGCGAGATGGGTCCCACCGGGCGTCCGTTGCGCGGGGTGCCCGACCCGCCCCCGCCGCCGGTGCCGGGCGACGCGCTGATCGTGGCCATGTGCAACCAGAAGGGCGGGGTCGGCAAGACCACCTCGACCATCAACCTGGGCGCGGCGCTGGCCGAATACGGCCGCCGCGTGCTGCTGGTCGACCTCGACCCGCAGGGCGCGCTATCGGCCGGGCTCGGCGTCGCCCATCACGACCTCGACCTGACCGTGCACAACCTGCTCGTCGGCGGCCGCACCTCCATCGACGACGTGCTGATGCGCACCAAGGTCGAGAACATGGACCTGCTGCCCAGCAACATCGACCTGTCGGCGGCGGAGATCCAGCTGGTCAACGAGGTCGGCCGGGAGCAGACCCTCGGCCGGGCGCTGGAGCCGGTGCGCGATCGCTACGACTACATCCTCATCGACTGCCAGCCCTCGCTCGGCCTGCTGACGGTCAACGCGCTGGCCTGCTCCGACGGGGTCATCATCCCGATGGAGTGCGAATACTTCTCGCTGCGCGGCCTGGCGCTGCTCAACGACACCGTGGAAAAGGTGCGTGATCGACTCAACCCGCGGCTGAGCCTCTACGGCATCGTGGTCACCATGTTCGACGCCAGGCTGCTGCATTCGCGTCAGGTGATGTCGCGTGTGGTCGAGGTGTTCGGCGACGTCGTCTACGACACCGCCATCGCGCGCACCGTCCGCTTTCCCGACGCCAGTGTGGCGGGCGAGCCGATCACCACCTGGGCGCCGAAGTCCGGTGGAGCCGAGGCGTATCGGGCGATGGCACGGGAAGTCATCCACCGGTCGGGCCGGTGAGCGCGGCCGCCGACCCTGCGACGCCGAGCGCTCTCGACCAGGTACCACCCGACCAGGCAGCACCCGAACAGACAGCGCGGGACACCGATGTGCCGGTGGCGCCGGACGGTGAGTCCGGCACCGGTTTCCGGCTGAAGCTGAGCAATTTCGAGGGCCCGTTCGACCTGCTGCTCAGTCTCATCAGCTCCCGCAAGCTGGACGTGACCGAGGTGGCCCTCGCACAGGTCACCGACGAGTTCATCGCCTACACCAAGGCCATGACCGCGAGCATGGACGCCGACAGCGGCGGCCTGCGCGCGGACAGGATCCTCGACCAGACCACCGAGTTCCTCGTCGTGGCCGCCACCCTGCTCGATCTGAAGGCCGCGCGCCTGCTGCCCGCGGGCGAGATGACCGACGCCGAGGATCTGGAACTGCTCGAGGCCCGCGACCTGCTGTTCGCCCGGTTGCTGCAATATCGGGCGTTCAAGCAGGTGGCCGAGCTGCTGGGCGAGCTGGAGGCCGTGGCGCTGCGGCGCTACCCGCGTTCGGTCGGCCTGGAGGAACGCTTCGCCGGGCTGCTGCCCGAGGTCACCCTCGGGGTGGATGTGGCAGGCTTCGCCGATATCGCCGCCGCCGCGTTCCGGCCGAGGCCCGCACCGAAGGTCGGGCTCGATCACCTGCACCAGCACACCATCTCGGTGGCCGAGCAGGCGGCGCTGGTGCTGGAGATGCTCAAAGCACGCGGTCCCGGTGGCTGGACCACCTTCGCCGAGCTGGTCGCCGACTGCGAGCTGCCGGTGCAGATCGTGGCGCGCTTCCTGGCGCTGCTCGAGCTCTACCGCGGCAAGACCATCGAGTTCGACCAGCCCGACCCGCTGGGACCGCTGGCCATCAGCTGGCTGGGTGAGCCCGCCGACGGCGAGCAGACGAGCGTGACCATCGAGGAGGATTACGGGTGAACGAGGTCTCGAACACCGGGGCGCCCGGCCCCGGCGTGTCCGATGTCACCCCACCGGGGGAAACGGCCCCGCTGGACGAGCCGGAATTCCGTTCCGCGCTGGAGGCCATGCTGCTCGTCGTGGACGCTCCCGCGCCGGTCGAGCAGCTGGCGGCCGCCCTGGACGACACCGCCGAACGGGTGGAGCGGGCGCTGCGGGAGATGTCGGCGGAGCTGACCGCGCGCGGCAGCGGCATCGATCTGCGTTTCGTCGGTGACGGCTGGCGCTTCTATACTCGCAGCGAGTACGCACCGTATGTGGAGCGCGTACTGCTCGACGGCGCCAGGACGAAACTGACCAGGGCGGCGTTGGAGACGCTGGCGGTCGTGGCATACCGCCAGCCGGTGACCAGGAACCGGGTGAGCGCGGTGCGCGGCGTGAACGTCGACGGCGTGATGCGCACGTTGCTCGCCCGCGGCCTGATCGCCGAAGCCGGGACCGACCCGGAGACGAACGGCACGCTCTATCGCACCACCGAGTTGTTCCTGGAGCGGATCGGGCTGGCGTCGCTGTCGGACCTGCCGCCGTTGGCGCCGTTGCTTCCCGGCGTCGACCTGATCGACGAGATCAACGACAGCCTGGAGACGGACCCCCGTTACACCAGGTTGCGCAGACCTGCCGAGGCCGACCTGGACCTCGGCGCCGAGGATTGACCCTCACGAGAGTTGACTAAGGACAGATGAATACCCCCGCTCGCCGAGATGGCACACCGGATCGTAGAAGACAGGGCGCCCAGCCCGCCCGTGGCGGCGTGAGCCGCACCGCGGGCACCTCCCGGGGCGCTCGCGCCGCCCAGCGTGGCGGCCCGCGCCGGGAGGGCGCACCGTCCTGGGGCGAGGACGAACGCGGCGGTTTCGGCGCCGGAGGCAGGCGCGGGGCGCCGGCCGCGGGCCAGCGTTCCGGCCGCCCCGCCGCCCAGGGCGGTGCGGGTCGGCCCAAGCCGCCCGCCACCGGCAAGCCGGCGGGCAAGAAGGCCAAGAACGGCAAACCGCAGCGGCAGGCGCCGGTCGCCCCGCTGCTGAGCAACGCCAAGCCGGCTCGCCGCCAGAATGTCGAACCCGCCCACAGCGAGGGCCCGGTCAAGCTGCCGTGGGGTGAGGGCGAACGCCTGCAGAAGGTGCTGGCCAAGGCCGGTGTCGCCTCCCGGCGCGCGGCCGAGGAGATGATCGCCCAGGGCCGCGTCGAGGTCGACGGGGTGATCGTGCGCGAGCAGGGTCTGCGCATCGACCCGCAGACCGCCGTGGTCCGCGTCGACGGCACCCGTGTCGTGGTGCGCGACGAGCAGGTCTACGTGGCGCTGAACAAGCCGAAGGGCTGGCAGTCCACCATGTCCGACGACCTGGGCAGGCCGTGCGTGGGCGACATCGTCGCCGAGCGGGTCGCCGCCGGTCAGCGCCTGTTCCACGTCGGCCGCCTCGACGCCGACACCGAGGGCCTGTTGCTGTTGACCAACGACGGCGACCTCGCCCATCGGCTCATGCACCCCTCCTACGAGGTGTCCAAGACCTACCTGGCCACGGTGAACGGCGAAGTGCACGCCAAGCTGGTCGGCAAGCGGCTGCGTGAGGGCGTCGAACTCGACGACGGTCCGGCCAAGGTCGACCGCTTCGTGGTGCTCGAGGTCGGCGAGGGCCGCTCGCTGGTCAAGATCGTGCTGCACGAGGGTCGCAAGCACATCGTGCGCAGGCTGCTGGACGCGGTCGGCCACCCGGTGACCCGGCTGGTGCGCACCCATATCGGCCCGGTCGCCCTCGGCGACCAGCGGCCCGGCACGCTGCGGGTGCTCGGCCGCGACGAAATCGGCAAACTCTACGAGGCGGTGCAGCTGTGAACGGTGTGCAGGTCCCGGCGGAAATCGACGACGCGCTGTCCGGTGACGGCCCGCTGACCGTGGCCATGGACGGCCCGTCTGGCACCGGCAAGTCGAGTGTCTCGCGCAAGCTGGCGCTGCGCCTCGGCGCCCGCTATCTCGACACCGGCGCCATGTATCGGGTGGCCACCCTGCGCGTGCTGCGCGCGGGCGCCGACCTGGACGACCCGGCCGCCATCATCGCCGCGGTCAAGGAGCTGCCGCTCACCATCGGCACCGACCCGGCTCGTGAGGTCGTGGAGCTCGACGGCGAGGACGTGTCCGCGGAGATCCGCGGCGACGCGGTCACCAAGGCGGTGTCCGCGGTGTCGGCGGTGGGCGAGGTGCGCGAGCTGCTGGTGGCGACCCAGCGCGAGATCGCGGCCGCGGCGGGCCGGATCGTGGTCGAGGGCCGCGACATCGGCACCGTGGTGCTGCCCGACGCCGACGCCAAGATCTATCTGACCGCCTCCGCGCAGGCCCGCGCGCAGCGGCGCAACGAACAGAACATCCGCGAGGGACGCGGCGACGACTACGCGGCCGTGCTGGCCGATGTGCAGCGCCGCGACACCCTCGACTCCACCCGTGCGGTGTCCCCGCTGCGTCCCGCCGAGGACGCGGTGCTCGTGGACACCAGCGAGCTGACCATGGACGAGGTCATCGACGAGCTGTATCGCGTCGTGGCGCAGCGGATCGCGACAGGAAGTGCACAGTGAGCGAAGACGTACTCGCAGGCGACGGCGTCTGGAGCGACGAATCCGAGTGGGAGCTCGTCGATTTCGAGGGCGAGCAGGAGGGCGGGGAACAGCTCGCCATGCCCACCCTGGCCGTGGTCGGGCGCCCGAACGTCGGCAAGTCGACCCTGGTCAACCGGATCCTCGGCCGTCGCGAGGCGGTCGTGGAGGACGTCCCCGGCGTCACCCGCGACCGTGTCTCCTATGAGGCCTCCTGGGCCGGGCGGCGGTTCCTGGTGCAGGACACCGGCGGCTGGGAGCCCGACGCCAAGGGCCTGCAACAGGCTGTCGCCCGCCAGGCCGAGCTGGCCATGGCCACCGCGGACGCCATCCTGCTGGTGGTCGACGCAACTGTCGGCGCGACCGCGACCGACGAGGCGGCGGTGAAGAAGCTGCGCCGGGCGAAGATCCCGGTCATCCTGGTCGCCAACAAGGTCGACGATCACCGCGTCGAGGCCGAGGCCGCCTCGCTGTGGTCGCTCGGCCTGGGCGAGCCGCGCATGGTCAGCGCCGCGCACGGCCGCGGCACCGGCGACCTGCTCGACGATGTGCTCCAAGCGCTGCCGGAGACCCCGCGCGAGGGCACCGGCGGCACCGGTCCGCGCCGCGTCGCCCTGGTCGGCAAGCCCAATGTCGGCAAGTCCAGCCTGCTCAACAAACTGGCCGGGGACGAGCGCTCGGTGGTCCACGACGTGGCGGGCACCACCGTCGACCCGGTGGACTCGCTGGTCGAACTGGGCGGCAAGGTGTGGAAGTTCGTCGACACCGCGGGCCTGCGCCGCAAGGTCTCCAACGCCACCGGCACCGAGTTCTACGCCTCGCTGCGTACCAAGTCGGCGCTGGAGGCCTCCGAGGTCGCGATCATGCTGATCGACGCCAGCCAGCCGATCACCGAGCAGGATCTGCGCGTGATCAGCCTGGTCGCCGACTCCGGCCGCGCGCTGGTGCTGGCGTTCAACAAGTGGGATCTGGTCGACGAGGACCGCAGGCTCCAGTTGGAGAAGGAGGTCGACCGCGAGCTGGTTCGCGTGCCGTGGGCGCGGCGGGTCAACATCTCCGCGCACACCGGCCGGGCCGTGCAGAAGCTGGTGCCCGCCATGGAGACCGCGCTCGAGTCCTGGGACAAGCGCATCTCCACCGGCAGGCTGAACAACTGGCTCAAGGAGGTCGTGGCCGCGACGCCGCCGCCCATGCGCGGCGGCAGGCTGCCCAGGGTGCTGTTCGCGACCCAGGCCTCCACCCGGCCGCCGACCTTCGTGCTGTTCACCACCGGCTTCCTGGAAGCCGGTTACCGCCGGTTCCTGGAGCGGCGGCTGCGTGAGGAGTTCGGCTTCGACGGTTCGCCGGTGCGCATCTCGGTGCGCGTGCGCGAGAAGCGGGACCGCAACAAGAAGTGAGTTCGCCACCGGGGTGCGCCCATCGCGCACCCCGGTGTGGATGTTAACCGGGATTCTTGGGTGGGTTAACGTGTCGGGGAGTTGTCCGCGTCACCACGAGAGGTCCACCGGTGGATCAGAGCCGATCTTCGCGACTGCGACAGCGTGTCGCCGACCTGCACGCCGCCGATGCCGAGGTGCGCGCCGCCACCCCCGAACCCGCCGTCACCGAGGCGATCAACCGGCCGGGCGTCCGCCTGCGCGAGCTGATCACCACCGTCTTCGCCGCCTACGCCGATCGTCCGGCGGTGGCCGCGCGCAGTAGCGAACTCGTCGTCGACGAGACCACCGGAGAGCGCGTCCGCCGCCTGCTGCCCGGCTACGACACGCTCACCTACCGCGAGCTGGGCGAGCGCATGCGGGCCGTCGCGAACGCCTGGCGGCACGACGACCGCCTCGGCCTGCGCGCGGGCGATGTGGTCGCCACCCTCGGGTTCAACAGCATCGACTACGCCGTGGCCGATCTCGCCTGCGCCGAGGCCGGGCTGGTCACCGTGCCGCTACAGGCCTCCGCGTCGGTGGAGCGGCTGGCGGCGATCACGACCGAGACCGAGCCGGTGATCCTCGCCGCCGGTCTCGATTCGCTGCCGCACGCGGTGAACTGCGTGCTCGCCGGGCACGCCCCGCATGCGCTGCACGTCTTCGACTACGACCCCGGACTCGACGCCCACCGCGCCGCCCTGGCCGCCGCCCGCGCCCGGCTCGCCGAGGCGGGGAGCCCGGTCCTGATCGAGACCCTGGCCGAGGTGCAGGAACGCGGCCGCGCCCTGCCGCCCGTCCCCGCCGACGACCGCGCCGACGAAGACCCGCTGACCCTGCTGATCTACACCTCCGGCAGCACCGGCACCCCCAAGGGCGCCATGTACACCGAGCGCCTGGTGAAGATCATGTGGCTGGGACAGTTGCCGGTGGCCGCGGTGAACTTCAACTATCTGCCGCTCAGCCACGTCGCGGGCCGGTTGAGCCTGTTCGGGCTGCTGGCCCGCGGCGGCGTCGCCTACTTCACCGCGAGCAGCGACATGTCCACTCTCTTCGAGGATCTCGCGCTGGCCCGCCCGACCGAGCTGTTCTTGGTGCCGCGCGTCTGCGAGATGGTGTTCCAGCGCTTCCAGAGCGAGATGCGACGCCGGGCGGTGACCGAGGCCGACCGCGATCGGGTGGCGCGGCAGGTGAAAGCCGAACTGCGCGAACAGCTCTTCGGCGACCGGCTGCTGTCGGTGGTGTGCGGCAGCGCGCCGCTGGCCCCCGAACTGAAGGAGTTCATGGAGTCGGTGCTCGAGCTGACCCTGCTCGACGGCTACGGCTCCACCGAAGCGGGCGCCAGCGTGGTCATCGAGTCCAAGGTGCGTCGCCCGCCGGTGCTCGACTACCGGCTCGCCGATGTGCCCGAACTCGGCTACTTCCGCACCGATCGCCCGCACCCGCGTGGCGAGCTGCTGCTGAAGACCGTCTCCATGATCCCCGGCTACTACAGGCGCCCCGAGCTCAACGCCCAGATCTTCGACGAGGACGGCTACTACCGCACCGGTGACATCGTCGCCGAGATCGCGCCCGACCGGCTCGTCCACCTGGACCGGCGCAACAACGTGCTCAAACTCGCGCAGGGCGAGTTCGTCACCATCGCCCGGTTGGAGGCGGTGTTCAACCACAGCCCGCTGGTGCACCAGATCCTGGTGTACGGCAACAGCGCCCGCTCCTTCCTGCTCGCCGTCGTGGTACCCGCCGAGGAACTGCGCGGCGGCGATCCGGCACGGGTGAAGGCCCGCCTGCTGGCCGAGCTGCGCGCGCTCGCGCGGGACGCGGACCTGGAGTCCTACGAGATCCCCCGCGACATCCTCGTCGAGACCGAGCCGTGGACCGTCGCGGCCGGGCTGCTGTCCGGCATCGGCAAGATCATGCGCCCCGCTGTGGAGGCGCGCTATCGCGACCGCCTGGAACAGCTCTACGCCGACCTGGCCGCCGCGCGGCACGACGAACTGGCCGCCCTGCGCCGCGAGGCCGCCGACCGCCCGGTGCAGGCGACGGTGACCCGCGCGGCCGCCGCCGTCCTCGGCTCCGGGGAAGAGCTGCCCGCAGGCGCGCACTTCGGCGACCTCGGCGGCGACTCGCTGGCGGCGCTGGCGCTGTCGAATCTGCTGCGGGAGATCTTCGACGTCGAGGTGCCGGTCGGCGTCATCACCGGCCCGGCCACCGATCTGCGCGCCCTGGCCGCGCACATCGAGTCGAGCCGTGCGCTCCGTTCCGGCGCAGGCGTCTTCGAGCGCGTCCACCCCGACGAGTCGCGGGTCACCGCCGCCGAGCTCACCCTCGCCGCCTTCCTGGACGAGGCCACCCTCGCCGCCGCGCCCACCCTGCCCGCCCCCGTGACGCCCCCGCGCACCGTGCTGCTCACCGGCGCCAACGGTTATCTCGGCCGTTTCCTGTGTCTGGAGTGGCTCGAACGGCTCGACCGCGTCGACGGGAAACTGGTCTGCGTGGTCCGCGGCCGCGACCGCGACGCCGCCCTGAGCCGTCTCGAGCAGGCCTTCGACACCGGTGACGCCGAGCTGTTGCGCCGCTTCGAGAAACTGGCCGGACGCGGGCTCGAGGTGCTGGCCGGCGACATCGGCCAGCCCGGGCTCGGTCTCGACCCGGGGCAGTGGCAGCGGCTGGCGTCCGAGGTGGACCACATCGTGCACCCCGCCGCGCTGGTCAACCACGTGCTGCCCTACCGGCAGCTGTTCGGCCCGAACGTCGTCGGCACCGCCGAGATCCTGCGGCTGGCCATGACCGAACGGCTCAAGCCCGTGGACTTCCTGTCCACCGTGGCCGTGGCCGCCCAGATCCCGCCGGACCGCCGCGCCGAGGACGGCGACATCCGGCGGATGAGCCCCGAGCGCCGGGTCGACCGCGGCTACGCCGACGGTTACGGCAACAGCAAGTGGGCCGCCGAGGTGCTGCTGCGCGAGGCGCACGACCTGTGTGGGCTGCCGGTCACGGTCTTCCGCTCGGACATGATCCTGGCGCACAGCCGCTTCGCCGGTCAGTTGAACATCCCCGACGTGTTCACCCGCCTGCTGCTGAGCGTCCTGGCCACCGGCGTCGCCCCCGCCTCGTTCTACGCCGAGACCGTCGACGGCCCGCGCCCGCGCGCCCACTACGACGGCCTGCCCGCCGATTTCACCGCCGCCGCCGTCACCGAGCTCGGCGCCCGCACCTCGGGCTTCCGCACCTACAACGTGCTCAACCCGCACGACGACGGCATCAGCCTCGACACCTTCGTCGACTGGCTTATCGAGGCGGGCCACCCGATCGAGCGCATCCCCGCCCACCGCGACTGGGTGGACCGCCTCGAGACCGCCCTGCACGCGCTGCCCGAACAGCAGCGCAAGCACTCGGTGCTGCCGCTGCTGCACGCCTACCGCAGGCCGTCCCCGGCCCTGGCCGGTTCGGCGCTACCCGCGGGGCAGTTCCTGGCGGCGGTGCGGGCGGCGGGGCCCGCGCTCGGCGGGGACGTGCCGCATCTGTCGCCGGAGCTGATCGCCAAGTACGTGCGCGATCTGCGGCTGCGGGGGTTGCTCTGAGCTACGCCGGGAGCAGCCCCCGCCGCTCCAGCAGCGGCTCGATGTCCGGCTCCCGCCCCCGCACGGCCGCGAACGCCGCCATCGGATCGACCGACCCGCCGCGCGCCAGCAGTTCCCGGCGGAAGACCTCGCCCTTCTCCCGGATCGAGGCATTCCCGTCCTCGAACCAGCGCACGGTGTCGGCGTCGAGCACCTCGCTCCAGATGTAGGAGTAGTACCCGGCCGAGTAGCCGCCGGAGAAGATGTGCGCGAAATAGGCGGTGCGATAGCGCGGCGGGATCGCGTCGAGGGCAAGGCCCGCGGCCGCAAGCGCGCGCCGCTCGAACTCCTCAGGATCGCCGGGGGTCTCGCCCGCGGAGAGGCGGTGCCACGCCCAGTCCAGGCAGGTGGCGGCCAGGTACTCGACCGTGCGGAAGCCCTCGCCGAACCGTTCCGCCTCGCGCAGCCGCTCCATCAGTTCGGCGGGCATGGGCTCGCCGGTCTCCACGTGGCGGGCGTAGCGGGCCAGGATCTGCGGGTGCGTCATCCACATCTCGTTCACCTGGGAGGGGAACTCCACGAAGTCGCGCGGCACCTCGGTGCCGGAGAAGAACGGGTAGCGCACGTCGGAGAACAGCCCGTGCAGGGCGTGGCCGAACTCGTGGAACAGGGTGCGCACGTTGTCCCAGCTGAGCAGTGCGGGCTCGCCCTCGGGCGGGCGGGGGATGTTGAGATTGTTGACCACGACGGCCTCGGCGCCGCGCAGATGCGACTGCGCCACCAGTTCGTTCATCCACGCCCCGCCCCGCTTGGACGGCCGGGCGAAGTAGTCGCCGAGGAACAACCCCAGCGGTGAGCCGTCGGTGTCGAACACCTCGAACACCCGCACATCGGGGTGGTAGCCCACCAGGTCGTCACGCTCGCGCAGCGTGATGCCGTACACCTGTTCGGCGGCGTGGAACACCCCGTCCCACAGCACCCGCTCCAGCTCCAGATAGGGCCGCAACGCGGAACTGTCGAACGAATACCGTTCCGCGCGCACCTTTTCCGACCAGTACTGCCAATCCCACGGCCGCAGCTCGTCGTCGGCGCCCGCCGCGCGCATGGCCGCCGCCAGATCCTCGGCCTCCCGCCGCGCGTTGGCCACCGCGGGCGGCGTCAGCCGCGCCAGCATCCGTTCCACCGCCGCCACGCTCTCGGCGGTCTGATCGGCCACCGCGTAGCTCGCGTGATCCGTATAGCCGAGCAACGCGGCCCGCTCGGCCCGCAAGGCGGCGATCCGCGCGGCCAGCGTCGCGTTCACCGCGTCGGGGCCGTCCTCCGCGCCGCCGCTGAACCCCCGGCGCAGCGAGGCCTCCAGCACCCGCCGCCGTAGTTGCCGATCCGCCAGCTCGGACAGCACCGGCTGGTTCGACACGTTCTGCAGCCGCAGCGCCCACGCCCCGTCCCGGCCGAGCGCGGCGGCCTCCTCCGCCGCGGCCGTGACCGCCGCGGGCGTCAGCCCGGCCAGCTCCGCCGCGCTGGTCACCACCACGGTCGCGGCATTGGTCGCCGCCAGCAGGTTCTGCCCGAACGTCGTCGCCGCCGCGGCCAATTCGGTGTTCAGCTCCCGCAGCCGCCGCTGCCCCGCCTCGTCCAATCGCGCACCCGCCCGCACGAACTCCAGGTGGTACCGCTCGAGCAGCCGCAGGTCCTGCGCGTCCAGTCCCAGTTCCGCCCGTCGCTCGTACAGTGCCTCGATCCGCGCGAACAGCCGGGCATCCAACCGGATCGCGTCCCGATGCGCCGCCAGCCGAGGCGACACCTGCGCCTCGATCGCATCGATGTCGGCCGTGGTGTCCGAGGACGACTTGTTGAAGAACACCGCGCTGACCCGCGTCAGGATCTCCCCTGACCGCTCGAGTGCCACGATCGTGTTCTCGAACGTCGGTTCCGCCGGATTCGCCGCGACCGCCGCCACCTCGGCCAGTTGCTCGGCCATCCCCCGCTCGAACGCGGGTAGATAGTGCTCCTCGGTGATCTGCGCGAACGGAGGCAACTCGTAGGGCAGCGGACTGCGCTCGAAGAACGGATTGCTCATCGTTCGACCCTATGCCCATGCGCCGCCGTCCACCGCGGGAGTGGCACAGGACAGCGGCGGCCGACACACCCGGTGCGGCACGCGGATCGACGTGTATGCCTGTCCCGGGCAGGCCGGGGGGTGCAGTATCGAGATATGGACGATGCGGTGATCTCGATCGACGGCCTGGTGAAGACGTTCGGTCCGGTCCGCGCGCTCGACGGGCTCGATCTGCGGGTGCGGCAGGGGGAGGTCCACGGGTTCCTCGGGCCCAACGGGGCGGGCAAGACCACGGCGATCCGGGTGCTGCTCGGGCTGTACCGCGCCGACGCGGGGCAGGTGCGGGTGCTCGGCAAGGATCCGTGGCGGGACGCGGTGCCGCTGCACACGCGGCTGACCTATGTGCCCGGCGATGTGACGCTGTGGCCGGGGATCACCGGCGGCGAGGTCATCGATCTGATGGGCAGGTTGCGGGGCGGGCTGAACCCGAGGAAGCGGGAGGAACTGCTGGAGCGGTTCGATCTCGACCCCAGCCGCAAGGCCCGCACCTACTCCAAGGGCAACCGGCAGAAGGTGGCGCTGGTGGCGGCGCTGGCCGCCGAGACCGAGCTGTACCTGATGGACGAGCCCACCTCCGGCCTGGACCCGCTGATGGAGTCGCAGTTCCAGCAGTGTGTGCGCGAACTGGTCGAGCAGGGGCGAACGGTGCTGCTGTCCAGCCACATCCTCGCCGAGGTGGAGGCGCTGTGCGACCGGGTGAGCATCATCCGCAACGGCCGCACCGTCGAATCCGGCACCCTCGCCGAGCTGCGGCATCTGACCCGCACCACGGTCACCGCCGAGACCGAGCGTCCGGTGGACGGCCTGGACGACCTGCCCGGAGTGCACGGTCTGGTGCGCGTGGACGGCAAGGTCCGCTTCGAAGTCGACGGCGCCGGACTCGACGCGGCGCTGCGCGCGCTGACCGCCTCTGGCGTGCGCTCGCTGACCAGTTCCCCGCCCACGCTGGAGGATCTGTTCCTGCGCCACTACGCGACCGAGGGCGAACAGCCCGCTGCCGAGGCGGCGGCCTCGTGACCGTCCGCACCGGGGTGGGCGGTCACGAGCGCACCGTGGGACCGCGGCGCGCCGACGAGGGGCACCCGAGCACCACCGGCTGGGGCACGCTGCTGCGTTTCGCCCTGCGCCGCGAACGTGTCGCCCTGCCGTGCTGGGTGGCCGGTGTCGGCGCGCTGCTGGCCTTCCAGTCGGTGAGCAGCCAGAACCTCTACGACACCCCGCAGAAACTGGCCCAGTTGCGCGCCACGATGGGCAGCAACGCCGCCGCGGTCGCCATGGGCGGGCCGACCGCGCTGCTGGAGAGTGTCGGCGGCGAGGTGCTGTTCGAGATCTTCTCCTACCTGGCCGTGGTCACCGGCCTGATGAGCATGTTCCTGGTCGGCAGGCACACCAGGGCCGACGAGGAGACCGGCCGTGCGGAACTGTTGCGTTCGGCCCGGCTCGGCCGCCGCGCCCCGGTCGTCGCCGCGCTCGCGCTGGCGGGGATCGCGAACGCGTCGGTGGCGGTCACGGTGTTCGGGGTCGGCGTTGCCACCGGACTGCCGGTGCCCGGCTCACTGCTGACCGGTGTCGCCCTGGCCGGGATCGGCGCCTGTTTCGCCGCCGCGACCGCGGTGGCTGCCCAAATCGCCGACGCCTCCCGCGCCGTCTACGGCGCAACGGTCTTCCTCATCGCGGCGGCCTACGTGTCGCGCGCCATCGGCGATGTCGGCGGCGGGACCGTCTCCTGGCTGTCGCCGATCGGCTGGGGCCAGCGCACCTATCCCTTCGTCGAGGACCGCTGGTGGCCTGTCGCGCTGTTCGTGGTGGCGAGCCTGGTGCTGGTGATGCTGGCGTTCGTGCTGCTCGACCGCCGTGACTTCGGCGCCGGCCTGGTGCGGAGCGGGCGCGGCAGGCCGGTGGCGAGCCGGTGGTTGTCCTCCCCACTCGGCCTGGCCTGGCGGCTGCAACGCGGCGCCTTCGCGGCCTGGGCTGTCGGGGTGTTCCTGCTCGGCGCCGCGTACGGCTCGTTCGCGCAGAGCATCGAGGAGTTCCTCGCCGACAACCCGGAGATCGCCATCTACCTGCCCGGCGGGGTGGAGGACGCCGTCGACTCCTATCTGGCGCTGACCCTCGGGATGACCGCGCTGCTGGCCGCCGCCTACGGGATCTCCTCGGTGTTGCGGGCGCGCTCCGAGGAGACCTCCGGTGTGGTGGAGCCGCTGCTGGCGGGGCCGGTCGGTCGCGCGCGCTGGCTGGGCAGTCACCTGACCGTGGCGTTCCTCGGCAGTGCGGTGGTCACGGCGGCCGGCGGTCTCGGCGAGGGGCTGGTGCACGGCATGATGACCGACGACGCCCGTCAGCCTCTGCGGCTGACGGCCGCCGCCCTGGTGCACGTGCCCGCGGTCTGGATCGTGCTCGGCGTGGCGGTGGCGGCCTTCGGCTGGCTTCCCCGCTTCGCCGCCGCGCTCACCTGGGCGTTCTTCGCCTACTGTGTGGTGGCCGTGCTCTTCGCCGAGGCCTTCGACCTGCCGTCCTGGTTCGGCGAGGCCTGCCCGTGGACGCACACGCCGCAGACCCCGTTGGAGAACGCTTCGGTCTCCTCGGCGGTGGTTCTGCTCGCGGTCGCCGCGCTGGCCGTCCTCGCGGGATTGCTGGGCTTGCGCCGCCGCGACGTCGGCTACTGATCGGCCTGGTGGGCGGCCGGCCACAGCTGTCGCCGCCTGCGGGAACCGGCTGTATGTCGCAAATGCGTGGATAACGTGAGGTTGAATATTCACGCACGTCAGTCGTCCGTTATTGCCGGTGTCCTCCCCGCTTTCCCCGAGGTGGTAGCTGGTCCGAAAGTTCGACACCCCGTATTTCCGGCATTTGCGAACATCTCCGGCTGTATTGCTGGAACATAGCTGGCGGCGCACCGGATGGTGTGACGGGTCGGGATGATCGACAGGGAGTGCACACGAATGCGAAGCGAGTGCGGGCCTGAAGACAGTACGACGGACACGACATCGGGGGCTGTGCCTGGAAAGGGAATGGATCTGGCCGATCTGCTCGCCGAGATCGCCGATGGAAACGAGCAGGCGTTCACGCGGTTCTATCGCGCGACCAGTTCGCGGGTGTTCGCCACCGCCCTGCGGGTGCTGCGCGCGCATGCCGCGGCGGAGGAGACCACCCAGGAGGTCTTCCTCCAGGTGTGGTCCATCGCGTCGCGCTACGACCGGCAGCGCGCCACGCCGCTGGGCTGGCTGCTGATGCTGACCCATCGCCGGGCGGTGGACCGGGTGCGCGCGGAAGCGGCCGCGGCGGTGCGCGAGTCCGTCTACGGCACAGCCGGTTCCGGCGGCGAGTACGACGTGGTCGCCGAGGCCGTGGTCTCCAGGATGGAGCGGGTCGAGGTCGGCCGGACGCTGCGCCGTCTCACCGAGGCGCAGCGCGAAGCCATCACCCTCGCCTACTACGGCGGTCGCACCTACCGGGAGGTGGCCGCCCACCTCGATGTGCCGCTGCCCACGGTCAAGACGCGCATCCGTGCCGGCCTGCACCGGATGGAGGCGGCCCTGCGGACCGCCACCTGAGCCCCTCCGGGCGGTCAGCGGCGCAGCTGCGCGGCCGAGTAGCGGGGGATCACCTGCGTCTCCTCGCTGTGCGCCAGCGATTCGTTGATCGCGGCCTGCGCGGCGGCGGGCAGCTCGTGCATGGTGGCTCGCACCCTGGCCTGGCGGCGGGCCACGGCCTGGCGCACCGGCATGCCGGGGGTGGCGCGCATCTGCGGGATGATGCCCTCGACCTCTTCGGCGCCGCCGTGGTGGTGCCCGGCGTCGACCATG
>Ga0079224_100001567_pt1 | contig 26560 bp, 26 predicted proteins | sample Stecom2015_FD_80414 | JGI IMG/M metagenome (GOLD analysis project Ga0079224, IMG submission 80414) | Agricultural soil microbial communities from Utah to study Nitrogen management - Steer compost 2015 | ecosystem: Environmental > Terrestrial > Soil > Agricultural land | place: USA: Utah... | reverse complement strand
CTGCGCGAGCAGGTGCGCCGCCTCGAAACCCTTTGGCTGGAGGACATCCGCGGCTCGGAGAGCGTCTTCCGCAAACGGCTGTTCGGCCGTCTCGCCGCGCTGTTCTGGGCCGACAGCCTCTACACCGTCGAACCGGCGCACGCGCTCATGCGCAAATACGTGGACGTCGAACGCTTGCGCAACTCGGGCCGCGACTTCGAAGTGGGCGCCGTCTCGCTGGTTTCCGGCCGCTATGCCTCGTACGGGCCGGACGAGCCGCGCTTCATGGACAAGCTGATGGCGTCGATGTCGCTGCCGCCGGTCTTCCCGCCGGTGGATGTGCCGATCGAGCGGGACATGCTGGTCGATGGCGGCATGCGTACCATCACGCCGCTGGCGAGCGCCTTCGCCGCGGGTGCCGAGGAAATCTACGTGCTGCTCACCAGTGAAGTGCGGCAGGTCAACCATCGCATTCCCCACAGTTCGATCGAGGAGATGGACTACTCGCAATGGGACGGCAGGGCCGGGCGCGTCGTCATGAACGACGTTCTGGGCCGCTCGATTGGCTTGCTGATGGACGAGATTTATCTGGAAGACATCAAGACCGCACTGCAGTGGAACAACATGGCGCTGGGCATGAAGGAATTGTGCGCCGCGCTCGATGCGGTGCCGGGTGCACGCAAAGCGATCGACCGAACGATGGAGAAGTACCGTGCGCTGAAGCGCCAGTACGTCAAGGTGCACGTGCTCGCGCCGCGCGAACGCTTCGATCCGACGCAGCCCAAAGGCTCGCAGGACGACGCCATGCTGTTCCATCCCCACCTGATCGAAGCGGCCGTCCGTCACGGCCGCGAAGTGGCGTCAGATCCCGATCTTTGGCTGTGGCGCCCGGAGGACGATCTGCGCCAACTGCGCGACGGCGATCCGGCGCCGCAGGTGCTGCAGGCGGTATACGCCTGAAGGCAGTACGGCGCGATGATCGATGGCCGGCCGGATTTCGATGCCGTGAATGACTTCGATAACGGCCGCCAATCCAGGGAGACGGTTATGAGTCTTTTCGAAATCATTGAGGTCGTCGCTGTCTTCTGTAGACTTCGTTGGTTCAAGCAGTAGATGGCATGATTTTCTGACTCTTTCTTCCGCGGAACCGCCCTTGCCATGGCCGGCGAACTCCACTGTCAGGGGCCCTGAAAGCGCGCCGGGAATCGACAATGAAAGAACCCGCTCCTGATGCATCCGCAGCAGCGACGCTTAGGGTCGCACCAGGCGATCTCGCGAGCGCGTTGCCGCTCAATGAAAGCGATGCCTTTCCGTCGGTCTTTGCAACCGCGCGTATGGTGGCGCTCATGGAAATCGCCGCCGCCCGCGTTCTTCAGCCGTATCTGTCTCCGGGCCGGCTTTCCGTCGGTGTGGCGATGGATGTCGTTCATTCGGCGCCCACGCCGCAAGGCGCCGTTGTCACTGCCACGGCGCGCTATCTCGGTCGCGACGGCAAGTTTTTCGAGTTCGAAGTGATTGCGGTGGACGAGGGCGGTGAGATCGGACGGGCGCGTCATAAACGCGCGATCGTGGACGTCGACCGTTTAGAGGCAAGCGCAGTGAGGCGTATCAACCCCGGTGCATGAAGCGCCCGGCAGACCAGCGCCGAGGCGTGCGCCTGTCGCTCAGGCCGTCGGCCGTCGCGTGAAGCCGGTGCAGCATTCGTCGCAGTCGGTTACGTCGATGTTGTCGACGCGCGCAGCGGGCGGGCCGCGACGGGCCCAGTCGAGGATTGCGGCGACGGCTTCGGGCGTGCCGTCCACCACGGCTTCCACCGATCCGTCCGTGCGGTTGCGCACCCAGCCGCTCACGCCCAGGCGTTCGGCTTCCCGGCACATGCTTTCGCGGTAGGCGACGCCCTGCACCCTTCCGGTGATGCGCAGATGTTTGGCCATTCGCCTCAGTTCAAACCGAAGGCGGCAAGTGTGCTTTCGTCGCGCAGTACGGACAGCGTCATGTAGCACATGAACCAGAAGGGCACTGCGACGACCAGCAGGCCGGCAAGGATGCCAATCCAGTTGAGTTGCACGCCGGTGGCCGAGATGCGCCGCGCTTCGCGCAGACGCTGCACCAGCGACACGGCGACGAGCACGATCAGCACCCAGCAGAACGTTTCCAGCGCGCTCAATCCCCATTCGCTGCGCAACAGCACGCCCATGCCGCCGGCAAGTCCCAGGAACCAGACGCCGAACAGCAGCGAGTCCAGCATACCCAGTTTCTTGCCTTGGGTACGCATTGCCTTGACGATGAGGATGCCGGCGCCCAATGCGAGCACTCCGAGTATGGTGTAGAACCAGCCGATGAAGGTCAGGGCAGTCATGCTTGATCGAAAAGAGCCGAGGAATGAAAGGGTCGGAGGATACCCCGCAACGCGTGCACGGGGCGATGATGCCTGTCGCGTATGCGGGCGCGCCTCATGCGCGGCCCGCATGCGATGGCGGCGTTATTTCACGCGCATGCCGGGTTGTGCGCCCTCGTCGGGGGCGAGGATATAGAGGCCCGTGCCTTTGGCCGCCGGGTCCTTGCTGTCGAAGGAGGCGGCGAGCACCATCCCCTCGGACAAGCCGAACTTCATTTTGCGCGGCGCCAGGTTGGCGACCATGACGGTGAGACGGCCTTCCAGTTTCGCCGGATCGTAGGCCGACTTGATGCCGGCGAAGACGGTGCGCGGCGCTGCCTCGCCGATGTCCAGCGTCAGCTTGAGCAGTTTGTCGGCGCCTTCCACATGCTCGGCCTTGACGATGCGCGCAACGCGCAGATCGATCTTGCCGAAGTCGTCGATGGAAATGGTCGGACTCTGCGTCGCAGCCGGTTGTGCGCCCGGCGTGGCGGGCGCCTGCAGCGTCTCCTTGTTCGCGGCGGTGAGCGCGTCGATCTGTTTGGGGTCGATACGGGTCATGAGATGTTGATAGGCGTTGATGCGGTGTCCCGCGGGCAGCAGGCGGCGGGCGTCGGTCCACTGCATCGGCTCGATGCCGAGAAAGGTTTCCACCTGGCTGGCGAGCTTCGGCAGCACGGGCTTGAGGTAGAGCGCGAGTAGCCGGAAGGCATTCAGCGCGTCCGAGCAGACCTGTTGCAGGCGCGCCTCGGTCCCCTGCTGTTTGGCCAGTTCCCACGGCTTCGCCTGATCGACGAAGGCGTTCGCCGCATCCGCCTGCGCCATGATCTCGCGCATCGCCTTGCCGTATTCGCGCGCGTCGTAGTGCGCGGCGATGGACTCGGCGGCAGCCTGCATTGCCGGCAGCAGCGTGTTGCCCGCTTCGACGCCGAGCAGTCTGCCGTCGAAGCGCTTGTTGATGAAACCGGCGCAGCGGCTGCCGATGTTGACGAACTTGCCGATCAGGTCGCTGTTGACCCGCGCGATGAAATCGTCCAGGTTGAGGTCGATGTCTTCCATCGTCGGACCGAGCTTGGCGGCGTAGTAGTAGCGCAGCCATTCCGGATTCAATCCCTGGGCGAGGTAGCTCTCCGCGGTGATGAAGGTGCCGCGCGATTTGGACATCTTCTCGCCGTTCACGGTAAGGAAACCGTGGGCGAAGATTTTCGTCGGCGTACGGTAGCCCGCGTGTTCGAGCATTGCCGGCCAGAACAGCGCGTGGAAGTACAGGATGTCCTTGCCGATGAAATGCACCATCTCGGTGTCGTGGCCGGGGCGCAAATATTCGTCGACGGCGATGTCGCCGCGCTTGGTGGCATAGTTCGCGAAGCTGCCGAAATAGCCTACCGGCGCGTCCAGCCAGACGTAGAAGAACTTCTCTTCGTTGGTGCCCGGGATGGGAAAACCGAAATAGGGCGGGTCTCGGGAAATGTCCCAGTCGGACAACTTGTTCTCGCCCGCCTCGCCCAGCCATTCCTGCATCTTGTTGGCCGCTTCGGGTTGCAGGCGGCCTTCGGTGCGGGTCCACCGGCGCAGGAAGTCCACGCACTCGGGGCTCGAAAGGCGGAAGAAGTAATGCTCCGAGGCCTTGCGCACCGGTGCTGCGCCCGAGACGGTGGAATAGGCGTTCTTCAACTCGGTGGGGGCGTAACTCGCGCCGCACACTTCGCAGTTGTCGCCGTACTGGTCCTTGGCGCCGCACTTCGGGCACTCGCCCTTGATATAGCGGTCGGGCAGGAACATCTGCTTCACCGGGTCGTAGAACTGCTCAACCGAGCGGCGGGCGATCAGGCCACGCTGTTCCAGCGCACGGTAAATGTCCTCACAGTAGGCACGGTTTTCCGGGCTGTGGGTGCTGTAGTAGTGATCGAAGCCGATGTGGAAGCCACCGAACTCGCCGCGCTCCAGCGCCTCGATGCCGCCGAAGAAATCGCGCGTGTGTTCGCGATAGACGCGCTCGATCAGTTGTTCTGGCGTGATGCCTTCCTGTTCGGCGCGCAGCATGATCGGCGTGCCGTGGGTGTCGTCAGCGCCGACATAGTGCACGGTATGGCCCTGCATTTTCTGGAAGCGCACCCAGATGTCGGTCTGGATGTACTCGACCAGGTGACCGAGGTGGATGGCGCCGTTGGCGTAGGGCAGAGCGGAGGTGACGAGTATGCGGCGGGGCATATGCGGGACTGAACCGGTTGGAATGGTGACACGCAGCAGGGCACATATCCCTGCGCGAAAGCGGGATTTTAGCGCGCGCGCAAAGCCTTTCCCACCTTTGATAGACTAGCTGCAACGCTTTTCTTTCCCGCCCTTTTGCCGGCCCGTTCCGCGGGCGGTATCCCAGACGATCACCGGAGTGCACAGCATGGCCATCAGCGAAGCGGACGTACAAGGCGTCCTCAAACAGCTCATCGATCCCAACACGGGAAAGGATTATCTCGCCACCAAGTCGGTGCGCAATCTCAAGGTGTCCGGCAATGACGTCTCGCTGGACATCGAACTCGGTTATCCGGCCAAGAGCCAGATCGAACCGACGCGCAAGGAAATCACCGACAAGCTGCGCGGTCTGCCCGGCGTGGGCAACGTCACCGTCAACGTGCAAAGCAAGATCGTGTCGCATGTCGTGCAGCGCGGCGTGAAACTGATTCCGGGCGTGAAGAACATCATTGCCGTTGCTTCGGGCAAGGGCGGCGTGGGCAAGTCCACGACTGCGGTGAACCTGGCGCTCGCGCTCGCGGCCGAAGGCGCGCGCGCCGGCGTGCTGGATGCCGACATCTACGGCCCGTCGCAGCCCACCATGCTGGGCATCAGCGGGCGGCCGACCTCGCCGGACGGCAAGACCATCGACCCGATGATCAATCACGGCCTGCAGGTCAGTTCGATCGGCTTCCTGATCGATGCGGGCGAGCCGATGGTCTGGCGCGGCCCGATGGTGACGCAGGCGCTGGAGCAGTTGCTGCGCGGCACCCGCTGGGAAGATCTGGACTACCTGGTGATCGACCTGCCGCCCGGCACGGGCGATATCCAGCTGACGCTCGCGCAGAAAGTGCCGGTGACCGGCGCGGTGATCGTCACCACTCCGCAGGACATCGCGCTCATGGATGCGCAGCGCGGCTTCAAGATGTTCGAGAAGGTCGGCATTCCGATTCTGGGCGTAGTGGAGAACATGTCCATCCACGTCTGTTCGAACTGCGGCCATGAGGAACACATTTTCGGCGAGGGCGGGGCCGAGCGCATGTGCACCGAATACGACACCGAATTCCTCGGCGCGCTGCCGCTTGACATGAAGATTCGCGAGCAGGCCGATTCGGGCAAGCCGACGGTGGTGGCCGATCCGGACAGCCGGGCGGCGGAAATCTATCGCCAGATTGCGCGTCGCGTCGCGGTCAAGATCGCCGAGCAGGCGAAGGACATGACGTCGAAATTCCCCAACATTGTCGTGCAGAATACGTAGCCGGAAGTCCGGAGCGGACAGGGAGAAAGATGAGCATCAAAAGCGACAAGTGGATCCGCCGTATGGCAACCGAGCACGGCATGATCGAGCCTTTCGAGCCCGGTCAGGTGCGCGAAGCCAACGGCCAGAAGATCGTGTCCTACGGCACGTCGAGCTACGGCTACGACATCCGCTGTTCGGACGAATTCAAGATCTTCACCAACATCAACTCGACCATGGTCGATCCGAAGAACTTCGACGAGAAGTCCTTCGTCGACTTTCGCGGAGACGTCTGCATCATTCCGCCCAATTCCTTCGCGCTGGCGCGCACGGTCGAGTATTTCCGCATTCCTCGCAATGTGTTGACGATCTGCCTGGGCAAGTCGACCTACGCGCGCTGCGGCATTATCGTCAACGTCACGCCTTTCGAGCCGGAATGGGAGGGCTACGTGACGCTGGAGTTCTCCAACACCACACCGCTGCCGGCGAAAATCTACGCCGGCGAGGGCTGTGCGCAGGTGTTGTTCTTCGAGTCGGACGAGGTGTGCGAGGTCTCCTACAAGGATCGGGGGGGCAAGTACCAGGGGCAGCGCGGCGTGACCGTGCCGAGGGTTTGAGGCGCTCCGGGGACGGTGGGCAAAATTCCCGGCTGACCGCTTGCCGCGGCGGGGGACACGCGCAATAATCGCGCGCAACATGGACACCCCGTTCACGCACGACGCGTTCAAGCCGTTCACCTGCCGTACGGTGGGTCAGGCCGCAGTGCGACCGGCCCTTCTTCCGTAGTCCGCGCCACGCGAGCCCGGAACCTCTTTAGCGCACACTTGACCAATACCCGAGGCGGATGCGACAGGCATCCGCCTTTGTTTTTGAGGCGTAACGCGCCTGGCCGGAGATTCTGATGCGATTTCGTTTTCCGATCGTGATCATCGATGAAGACTTCCGCTCCGAGAACGCGAGCGGCCTGGGCATTCGCGCCCTCGCCAAGGCGATCGAAGAGGAGGGCGTGGAAGTGCTGGGCGTCACCAGCTACGGGGATTTGTCGAGCTTCGCCCAGCAGCAGAGCCGCGCCAGTGCGTTCATCATTTCGATCGACGACGAAGAATTCGGCTCGGGGTCCGAGGAGGACACGGAAATCGCGCTGAAAGGCGTGCGCGAATTCGTCGAGGGTATTCGCTTCAAGAACGCGGACATCCCGATCTACCTCTACGGCGAGACGCGCACCTCGCGCCACATTCCCAACGATATCCTGCGCGAGCTGCACGGCTTCATCCATGCCTTCGAGGACACGCCGGAATTCGTCGCCCGCCACATCATCCGCGAGGCGAAGTCGTACATGGACGGGCTGGCGCCGCCCTTTTTCCGCGCGCTGGTGCACTACGCGCAGGACGGTTCCTATTCGTGGCACTGCCCGGGACATTCGGGCGGCGTGGCGTTCCTGAAGAGCCCGATCGGACAGATGTTCCATCAGTTCTTCGGCGAGAACATGCTGCGGGCCGACGTCTGCAACGCGGTGGAGGAACTGGGGCAGTTGCTCGACCACACCGGGCCGGTGGCGGCTTCGGAGCGCAACGCCGCGCGCATTTTCAACGCGGACCACTGTTTCTTCGTCACCAACGGCACGTCCACCTCGAACAAGATGGTGTGGCACTACAGTGTGGCCCCGGGCGATATCGTGGTGGTGGACCGCAACTGCCATAAGTCGATCCTGCACGCGATCACCATGACCGGCGCGATCCCGGTCTTCCTCACACCGACGCGCAACCACTACGGCATTATCGGGCCGATTCCCGCCTCCGAGTTCCAGCCCGAGAACATCAAGAAGAAAATCGAGGCGAATCCGTTCGCGCGCGAGGCGAAAAACAAGAAGCCGCGCATTCTCACCATCACCCAGTCGACCTACGACGGCGTGATGTACAACGTCGAGATGATCAAGGAGATTCTCGGCAACTACATCGACACCCTGCATTTCGACGAGGCGTGGCTGCCGCACGCGGCCTTCCATAATTTCTACGGCCACATGCACGCCATCGGGCGTGATCGCCCGCGCCCGCAGGAGCCGCTGATCTTTTCCACGCAGTCGGTGCACAAGCTGCTCGCCGGCCTGTCGCAGGCCTCGCAGATCCTGGTGCAGGAGTCGCAGACGCGCAAACTGAATCAGCATCTGTTCAACGAGGCCTACCTGATGCATAGCTCGACCTCGCCGCAGTACTCGATCATCGCCTCATGCGATGTGGCGGCGGCGATGATGGAGCCGCCGGGCGGTACTGCGCTGGTGGAGGAGTCGCTGCTGGAGGCGATCGAATTCCGCCGCGCCATGCGCAAGGTCGATCAGGAGTTCGGCAGCGAGTGGTGGTTCAAGGTCTGGGGGCCGGACAAGATCTCCGAGCATGGCATCGGCTCGCGCGAGGATTGGGTGCTGCGCGCCAACGACGAGTGGCACGGCTTCGGCAAGCTGATCACCGGCTTCAACATGCTCGACCCGATCAAGGCGACCGTCATCACGCCGGGGCTGGACGTCACGGGCAAGTTTTCCAAGAGCGGGATTCCGGCGTCGATCGTGACCAAGTATCTGGCCGAGCACGGCGTCATCGTGGAGAAGGCGGGGCTTTATTCCTTCTTCATCATGTTCACCATCGGCATCACCAAGGGACGCTGGAACACGCTGGTCACGGCGCTGCAGCAGTTCAAGGACGATTACGACAAGAACCAGCCGATGTGGCGCGTGCTGCCGGAGTTCGTGGCGAAGCATCCGCGCTACGAGCGGGTGGGCTTGCGCGATCTGTGCGAACAGATCCACGGCATGTACCGGGCGAACGATGTCGCGCGCCTGACGACGGAGATGTATCTGTCCGACATGCAGCCGGCGATGAAACCCTCGGACGCCTTCGCGTGCATCGCGCATCGCGATGTGGACCGGGTGGAGATCGACAAGCTCGAAGGCCGCGTCACGGGCGTGCTGCTCACGCCCTATCCGCCGGGCATTCCGTTGTTGATCCCGGGCGAGCGGTTCAACAGCACGATCGTGCGCTATCTGCAGTTCGCGCGGGACTTCAACGAGAAGTTCCCGGGTTTCGAGACCGACATCCACGGCCTCGTGGAAGAGGATGTCGGCGGACGCATCCGCTACTACGTCGACTGCGTGCGCGGCACCAACGGAAAAAGCTAAAAAACTTTTACCACAGACGCACAGAGACACAGAGAACGGCAAGATCGTTGATCGGGATGTGACCTCACATCAACGCTTCTCGATCTGTGCCTCTGTGTCTCTGTGGTTCAAAGGTTCAAGTGCGCACGCGGTTGTAATCCACGTACTTGTACGAAAGGCCGCCGTGTTCGCCCGTCTCCTGATAGACGGGCTGCCATTGCTCCCATGCGACGGGCGGGAAGTAGGTGTGGCCTTCCAGCACGGTATGGACGTGGGTGTAGTACATGCGGTCGGCTAGCGGCAGGGCGAGCCGGAAGATTTCCGCGCCGCCGATGATCATGATTTCCTCGGCGTCGCCGGAGACGCGGATCGCCTCCTCCAGCGAAGACACGACCTCCGCGCCCGGCGCCTCGAAATCCGCGTTGCGGGTGATGACGATGTTGCGGCGGTCGGGCAGCGGGCGGCCGAGCGAATCCCAAGTCTTGCGTCCCATGACGGTGGGTTTGCCCACCGACAATTTCTTGAAGCGTTTGAGGTCGGCCGGGATGTGCCAGGGGAGCTGGTTGTCCACGCCGATGAGTCCGTTGTCTGCGACGGCGACGAGTAGCGAAAGTAGTGCCATGTGTCGGGCTTCGGAGACAGTGCCAATGGACGGTTTCCCGCAATCGGCATGCCCCTTGTATGATCGGTTGCTCGCGATTATAGGCTGCTCCGTCCGGATCTTTCCCTAGTGCGTTGAAACTGGCGAACTTTTATTACCCGAAGTCGGTCCTCAAACTGCTGGTGATCGGCTTCGTGGTCGTTTCACTGCCGCTGGTGGTGGCGCTGATCAATGCGGCGATCTCCGTACAGCGGCTGGCCAATCAGAGCGAGGCGGCAGTCGACCAGGCGGTGCAGGCGGCGCGCAGTTCGCGGCTGCTGATGGAGCAGGCGCTGTCCATGGAGCGGGTCGTCCGGCAGTACCTCATCCTGGGCGACGAGGGGTTGCTGGAGGATTACAAGAAGGTGCGCACGAACTTCAAGCGCACCACCAGCGAGTTGTCGCTGCTGCCGCTGGACGAGAGCCATCTGCACGATCTCAAGGAGGTGGTCGATCGCGAGGAAGCGCTTTACGAGGTGCTCAGCCGTCAGCCCGAACAGGGCGAGCGCCTGGCGCTGATCGAAGGCTACGTCGAGGTGTCCGCGCTGACGCGAAGCATGGCCGGCGATGCCAATGAACTGATCGATCGCGAAGTGGAAAAGATGCGCGTCACCGCAGAAGCCGCGCAGAAGTCGCTGCTGGTGCAACTGCTCGCCGCCTTTCCGTTGGGCCTGTTGATCGCCGCGCTGTTCGCCTTTCTGATTTCCCGGCCGATCGGACAACTGGAACGCGGCATCCGTCAACTGGGCAGCGGCGAATTGAGTACGCGCATCCAGTTGAGCGGCCCGGCGGATCTGCAGTACCTGGGCGAGCGGCTGGAGTGGCTGCGCCATCGGCTGATCGAAATCGAAGAACAGAAAGCGATGTTTCTCCGTCACGTCTCACATGAACTTAAAACCCCGCTGACGGTCTTGCGGGAGGGTGCCGAATTGCTCGCGGACGGTTCGACCGGGCCGCTGACTGTGGAGCAGCAGGACGTGGTCGGGCTGATGCAGAACAACAGTGCGCTGCTGCAGCAGATGATCGAGGACCTGCTCAACTACCAGCGTGCGCTGGCGAGCGTGCTCAATCTGGAGTTGCAGCAGGTGGACATGGCCGAAGTGGCCGAATCGGTCATCGAGAGTCACCGCCTGGCCGGTTCGCGACGCGATGTGGCGATTACGCTGCAGGCGCGTGCGGCGCCGCTGCTTGGCGATCGGGACAAGTTACGCGTGGTGATCGACAACCTGTTATCCAATGCATTGAAGTTCTCGCCCGATGGCGGCGTGGTGCGGGTGATCGTCGCGCAGGATGCCCACGAGGTGCGGGTGGATGTCATCGACCAGGGGCCGGGCGTGCCGGTCAGCGATCGCACCAAGATTTTCGACTGGTTCTTCCAGGGCGAGCGCAGGCAAAGCGCGCGGGTGAAAGGCAGCGGCCTGGGGCTGTCCATCGCGCGGGAATTCGCTTCCGCCCACCGGGGGACGATCGAGGCCCTGGACGGCGAGAACGGCGGCGCCTGCTTCCGGGTGACCCTGCCCAACGATGCGGGCGTGCAGCATGCATAGGCTGAAGGGATTCGCCGCCGGATTGTGTGCCCTGCTGTTGGCGGCCTGCGCGCAGTGGCCGCCTAAGCACGACGCCCCGGCGCCCAATACGGAGACGGCCAAGGAAGTGGCCGTCCCGGTGGTCGTCGAAGTGCCGCCGTCGGAGGAGATGCAGCAATTGAGCGAACTCGTACTCGACCGGCAGCGTGTGCTGCGCCTGGACGCCGCGCAGCAGAAACGGGAGCTTGCGGCGGCGCAGAAGGTCTATAGCGGCGACAAGCGCGAAGTGTATGCGCGCTTGCGTCTGGGCATGCTGCTGTCGCTGCCCGGCACAGCCATCCAGGATGACGCCCGGGCCCTGGCGCTGCTCGAACCGGATGCCGACGCCGGCCCGGGCGCGGGTCTGCTGCGCCAGTTCGGTGCGCTGCTGCACGCCGATCTTGCCGAGCGGATCAAGGCGCACAAGCGCGCCGCCCAGTTGAAAGATCAGCTCGAGGCGCTGCGCGCCGTCGAGCGCTCCATCATCGACCGCGGCCTGGAGCCGCAACCGAGGAAGCCATGAACCGTAGAAACGTACTGGTCGTCGACGACGACCCCGATATCCTGAAACTGCTCACTATGCGTCTGTCCGCTGCCGGCTATGGCGTGCAGGCAGCCACCAGCGGTGAGCAGGCGCTCGCCTCGCTGGCGGTGAACCGGCCCGACATCGTAGTGACCGACCTGAAAATGGGGGGCATGGACGGCCTGGCGCTGTTCGAGGCGATCCAGCGCCAGACGCCCACCCTGCCGGTGATCATCCTCACCGCGCACGGCACCATCCCCGACGCAGTGGAAGCGACCAAGCGCGGCGTGTTCGGCTTCATTCCCAAGCCCTTCGACGGCAAGCTGCTGCTCGATCAGGTGGCGCAGGCGATCCGCACTTCGGCGGCGGGGGCGCACGGCGACGAGCCCTGGCGTTCGGAACTCGTGACCGCCAGTCCGCAGATGGAAGGCCTGCTGCGCCAGGCGCGGCTGGTCGCGCAATCGGACGCGAGCGTGCTCATCAGCGGTGCGAGCGGCACCGGCAAGGAACTGCTGGCGCGCGCCATCCACAAGGCGAGCAAGCGTGCGGATCATCCCTTTGTCGCGGTGAACTGCGCGGCCATCCCGGAGAATCTGCTCGAATCGGAATTGTTCGGTCATCGCAAAGGCTCGTTCACCGGCGCGGTGTATGACCACAAGGGCCTGTTCCAGTCGGCGGAGGGCGGCACCGTGTTCCTCGACGAGATCGGCGACATGCCCAGCGCCCTGCAGGCCAAACTGCTGCGGGCCCTGCAGGAGCGAGAGGTGCGCCCGGTGGGTTCGGCGCAGCCGGTCCCCGTCGATGTACGCATCATTTCCGCCACGCACCGCGATCTGGAAGAACGCGTCAAGTCGGGTGAATTTCGCGAAGACCTCTATTACCGGCTGAATGTCGTGTCGCTGGTGATTCCGCCCCTTGCGCAGCGCCGCGAGGACATCGCACCGTTGGCCAAGCACTTCCTCACCGAAGTGGCGGCGCGCTACGGCAAGCATGTGAACACCTTCGCGCCCGATGCGCTGGAAATGCTCATCTCCGCGCCCTGGCCCGGCAACGTGCGGCAACTGCATAACGTGGTGGAGCAGTCGGTGGCGCTCGCGACCTCGCCGATCATTCCGGCGACGCTGGTGCAAAGTGCGCTGCGCAACGAGCCTTCGGGCCTCACGCCGCTCGACGAGGCGAAGCGCGCGTTCGAGCGCGACTACCTGATCCGCATCCTGCGCATCACCAGCGGCAACGTGACGCAGGCGGCCAAACTCGCGCATCGCAACCGTACCGAGTTCTACAAGCTGCTCGACCGGCATTCCCTGCAGCCGTCGATGTTCAAAACGCCGAAGCAGCAGCCGGCGCGGGTGGAGCACTGATGAGGCTGCGGCGTCCGCTTCAGGCGATCGCGGTGGCGCTTGCACTGGCCGGCTGCGCCACCGGCGAAGTGCGCCCCGGTGCGGAGAACCCGGAAACGGTCACGCAGTCCATCAATCTGTCCGGCTACCCGCCTGAATTCCAGGAGGGATTCAAGGCGGGATGCGCGGCAGCGCGGGCGCGCGGCAAGGCGGAACGCCCGCCGTCCGGCGGCCAGTACGCTGTCGGCTGGAATGACGGTTTCGATTACTGCAGCAGGAAGAATTGAGTAGGAAGCGCACCTCGCGCGGCGTGGCGGCAGGATTGGCATGGACGTTGCATTGAAGAGCAGCGAGCAGCAGCGAGTTCCCTCGTAGCTTCCTCCGAGAGCTCTCTCCCCGAGCAAGCAGCTTCTGAGCTCTCCGTTTTAAGCCCGCCACCCTCCCGGCGGGCTTTTTTTTGGGCGGCTGCCGGACCTCTGACAGTCCCCTTTTTCCCCCGGGCCGGCAGGATTTACCGGCCCCGGAGGCTCGCACAAGCCGCTAGACAGCGATGGGCGCCCGGATGGCGGGGTGCGGATCGTAGTCTTCGAGACTGAAATCCTCGTAGCGGAAGTCCAACAGATTCCGCACTTCCGGGTTCAGGCGCATGCGTGGGAAGGGGCGGGGCTCCCGCGACAACTGTTCGCGCGCCTGATCGACGTGATTGAGGTAGAGGTGCGCGTCGCCGAAGCTGTGCACGAAGTCGCCGGGTTCGAGATCGCAAACCTGGGCCAGCATGAGCGTCAGCAGCGCGTAGGACGCGATGTTGAAAGGCACGCCGAGAAAGATGTCGGCGCTGCGCTGATAGAGCTGGCAGGACAGGCGTCCGTCGGCCACGTAGAACTGGAACAGCGCGTGGCAGGGCGGCAGTGCCATGCGGTCCACGTCGGCCGGATTCCACGCGGTGACGATGTGCCGGCGCGAGTCCGGATTCCTGCGCAGCGACTCGACCAGCTTGGCGATCTGATCGACCTCCTCGCCGTTGCGCCCCGGCCAGTGACGCCACTGGTGGCCGTAGACGGGGCCGAGTTCGCCGTCTGCGTCGGCCCACTCGTCCCAGATCGTCACGCCGCGTTCCTGCAGCCAGCGCACGTTGGTGTCGCCGCGCAGGAACCACAGCAACTCGTAGATGATCGACTTGAGATGCAGCTTCTTGGTGGTGAGCAGTGGGAAGCGCTCGCGCAGGTCGAAGCGCATCTGCCAGCCGAACACCGAAAGCGTGCCGGTGCCGGTGCGATCGGTTTTGCGGTGCCCGTGCTCTAGCACGTGGCGCATGAGGTCCAGATACTGCGATTCCATGCGATTTCCTGCGGCCTGATTCCTGATCGCTTTATGTCAGTGCACGATGAAGTTGTAAAGCTCGCGGGCCGACTGGAAGCGATGCGCCGGGTCCTTGGCGACCAGGCGTTCCAACAGGGGCTGATAGCCGGCAAGGCGCGGCGGCAGCTTGGGAATGGCGCCGTGGACGTGCTGATAGGCAAGCTGCGTGGCGTTCTCGCCCGTGTACATGTGATGCCCGGTCAGCATTTCGTAGAGGATGACGCCGACGCTGTAGAGATCGCCGCGCGGATCGTGCGGCCGTCCCATGCACTGCTCCGGGCTCATGTACAGCGGAGTGGCCATCACCACGCCTTTCTGCGTCAGCGTCGAAGTCGCGGCCATTTCGCGCGCGAGGCCGAAATCGAGTATGGCCAGGCGGTTGTTGGCGCGAAACATGATGTTCTGCGGCTTGAGATCGCGATGGACCACGTCGGCGGTGTGCACCGCATCTAGCGCCTTGGCGATCTGCACCAGCGTCTTCAGCGCCGCCATGGAAGTCATCCCGCGCTGGATACGATGCTGCAAGTCGCCGCCGGCGAAGTATTCCATGGCGATGAAGGTCTGCTCGCCGTCGAACCCCTGGTCGTACACCACCGCGACGTGTTCGTTGCGGATGCGCTGGATGATGCGGTACTCGCGCTCCAGCCGCGCGCGCCAGTGCGGATCGCGCTGGATGCGCGGATCGAGCACCTTGAGCACCAGTTGCTGCTCGTCGTAGAGGCGTTCGGCCAGATAGACCTTCGACATGCCGCCTTCGCCGATGCGCCGCAGGATGCGATAACCGGGAATGCTGACGCTTCCGCCGATCGGCTCGCCGATGGTGTCAGGCACGATGCGCGGTGTCTCGTTGCGCGCCGCCTTGGCCTCGAGTTGCGACTCCTTCAGCACCATGGCGAGCTTGACCGGTGTGAGCTCGCTCTTGCGCAGGAAATCGAAGGCGCCGGCGCGGATCGCGCGCACCGCATAGTCTTCGCCGGCATTCTCGCCCAGCACGATGGTCGGCGGAAAACCCGGCCGGTCCCGGAAGGCGCCGAGCCAGACCAGCGCGTCCTCGCCGGGATAGGGCGTCTCGCTCAGCAGCAGGGCATCGTAGGCCGGCCAGTCGAAGTCGGCGTGGGGGCGACCCTGCCGTTCGGGATTCCACAGAATGACTGCGGCGTCCGGCATGATCTGCCGCAACGACCGCTCCAACGACACCAGCGTTTCCACCGCGTCGTCGATCACCAGCACGCGCATGCGTGACTCCTCAATGCGCGCCGCGCGTGCGAGCGTGCGGCGGCGACCAGCGATACAGCAACAGGACGAACAGCGCGAAGCCTATATAGGCCGTCGCGAAAACCCAGCTCGGCAAATCGTAATAGAGCAGCGACTGCACCAAGCCTGCAATGAAGCCCGTTTCGTGTTCTATGCCGCGTAAGCGGTGCTCCCACACCGTGAGCGGACACGCGACGCCCAGCAGCGCCTCCAGCGCGACGAACACGACCGCCGCCAAATGGACATGGCGGAACAATCGATTGTGCGTCCACGACCACCCGAGCGGCTTGCCGAACACGATGCACGCCGCACCCAGCACCACGAACGCAACGAAGGCGAAGTGCAGATACAGAACCAAATCGGCAAGCATGGCTATAAGGACTATCGGCCCGCACACGTTTTCCTTGAGCGGTGCGGCTTCATGCGGCCCCTTGCGCGACCGGCCGCGCGGGATCGGCGCACCACTCGCTCCATGAACCGGGATAGAGGCGGCTGCCGCCGAGGCCGGCGATTTCCATCGCAAGGGCGTTGTGACAGGCGGTGACGCCCGAGCCGCACTGGTGCACCACTTCGGCGGGCGGCCTCTGATTCAGCAGCGTCTGCCATTCGTCGCGCAATTGTGCGGCAGATTTGAAGCGCCCGTCCGCATCGAGGTTGTCGCGGAAGAAGCGGTTGCGTGCGCCGGGAATGTGGCCGCCGACCGGATCGAGCGTCTCGTTCTCGCCGCGATAACGATCGGGTGCGCGCGCATCGACGATGAATTGCCGCTCGAGTGTCGCGAGCAGCGTATCGGCATCGAGGTGGCAGGCTTGCGGTTGCGCTTCGAAGTGCCTGGGGGTGATCGGCGGCGTGTCGCGGCTCAAGGGAAGATCGTGGGCGACCCACGCCGGCAGGCCGCCGTCGAGGAGGGCGACTGCATCATGGCCCAGCCAGCGCAGCAGCCACCACAGGCGCGCGGCGTACATGCCGCCCTGTGCGTCGTAAGCGACGACCTGGCTGCGGCGATCGATTCCCCACGCACCGAGGAGACGCGCGAGCGTCCCGGCTTCCGGCAACGGATGGCGGCCGTTGCGCCCGGTGCGCGGGCCGGACAGGTGTTCGTCCAGATGGGCGAAGCGCGCGCCCGGCAGATGGCCGGCCGCATAGTCGGCGAGGCCTTGTTCGGGTTTGGTCAGATCGTGCCGGCAGTCGACGACGACCCAGTGCGGATCGTACAGATGCTCGGCCAGGGTGGCGGGATCGACGAGAGTGCGGTGCGGCGACATGGCGCGAGCGTAGTGCGCCGGCGGCCGCAGGACAATCCCCGCGGCCGCGACTGCGTCAGACGTTCAGGCGGCGACGCAGATATTCGTGGAAATGCAGCATGCCGTCTTCCATGGGATGCTGGTACGGTCCCGCGTCATCGCGGCCTGTCTCCATCAGCGCGCGGCGGCCGCGATCCATGCGGCAGGCGATTTCGTCGTCTTCCATCGCGGTTTCGAGATAGGCGGCCTGCTGCGCCTCGACGAATTCGCGCTCGAACAGGGCGATCTCTTCCGGGTAGTAGAACTCCACCACGTTGGTCGTGTGCTGCGGTCCGCGCGGAATGAGCGTGCTGACCACCAGGACGTTGGGATACCACTCCAGCATGATGTTCGGGTAGTAGAGCATCCAGATGGCGCCGTAGCGCGGCTGCGTATCGCCCATGTAGGCGCGCAGTGCGTCGTGCCATTTCTGGTAGACCGGCGAACCGGCCTTGGCCAGCCCGTTGTTCACACCCACTGTCTGTACCGAGTACTCCTCGCCGAATTCCCAGCGCAGATCCTCGCAGGTGACGAAGTTGCCCAGCCCCGGATGGAAGGGCTCGACGTGATAGTCCTCGAGGTACACCTCGATGAAGGTTTTCCAGTTCTGCCGGTATTCGCTGATATGCATGCGATCGAAGACATAGCCGGAGAAATCCAGATCGGCGGTCACGGAGAGCTTTTCCAGATCCTTGGCGATGTCGCGCGGGCCGGCGAACAGCAGGCCGTTCCAGCGCTGCAACGCGGTCTTGTGCAGCGACTTGCAGGGTGTGGAGGGGAAGTGCGGCGCACCGACCAGCTTGCCTTCCAGATCGTAGGTCCAGCGATGCAGCGGGCAGACGATGTGGCGTTCGTTGCCACGGCCTTCCAGCATGATGGCCTGGCGATGGCGGCAGATGTTGTCGAGCAGTTCGATGCCGCTCGCATTGCGCACCAGGAGTTTCGCGTGATCGAGCCAGGCGAGCGACTGATAGTCGCCAACCTCGGGCACCATCAGCTCATGGCCGACATAGCCCGGGCCCTGGTCGAACAGCAGCTTCTGCTCTTTCGCGTAGAGCTGGTCGTCGAAATACCAGGAAACGGGCAATTGCGGGCTGGCCTGCTCGAATTGCGACCGGTGGCGCGGCAGATCCGACATCGCGTCCCTGTCCTCCATTGAAGCGCACTGTAAAAAGACAGACCGCCGGCGCTGCGGCAGGACCCGAAGTCGCGGGCCTGCGTCAGGCGGGGGCGGTCAATCCGCGTAGGCGGCCGGTATGATACCCCGTAGCCGGTGAAGTTCCCTCTGTTATCAAGACCTTCGTCACAACCAGAGGCGCACCGCGCGGCGCAGTCTACCGCCCTCGCCGGGGGTCGGCGTGATGGAGGTCAAATTTGACCGCCGCTGGGCGCTCCGCTAATGTGGCGCGCTGTTTTATCGCGCTTTTCAAGCATGTCCAACACTCCCCTTCCCGAAGGTCCGGCCGGCTTCGAAGCCGCGCTTGCGGAACTCGAACGCATCGTCGCCAGTATGGAAGCGGGGCAACTGACGCTGGAGCAGTCGCTGTCTGCCCATAAGCGCGGGCTCGAACTGGCTCGCTACTGCCAGCAGACGCTGGCACAGGCGCAGCAGCAGGTGCGCGTACTCGAGGGCGAAAGCCTCAAGGCTCTGTCCGGTGACGACGCCGAATCCTGATTTCGCGACCTGGACCGCCGAAGTCCAGGCGCAGGTCGAGGCGGCGCTCGCGTGCGCGTTGCCCCCTGCCGACCGCACACCGGTGCGCTTGCACGAGGCGATGCACTATGCGGTGCTGGGCGGCGGCAAGCGCGTGCGGCCTTTGCTCGTTTATGCCGCCGGTGCCGCTGCGGATGCGCCGGCCGAACGCCTGGCCGTCGCGGCCTGTGCAGTGGAGTTCATTCACGCCTATTCTCTGGTGCACGACGATCTGCCGTGCATGGACGACGACATGCTGCGTCGCGGCCGTCCGACCGTGCATGTGCAGTTCGACGAAGCCACTGCGATGCTCGCCGGCGATGCGCTGCAGACCCTGGCCTTCGAAGTGCTGGCGCGCCACACCGTTGCCCATCAGCCAGGCGACCAGATCGAAATGCTGCGACTGCTCGCAGAGGCTGCCGGCAGCCCAGGCATGGCGGGCGGCCAGGCGATCGATCTGGAATCGGTGGGCAAGAAGCTCTCGCTCGCCGAACTCGAGCGGATGCACAGCATGAAGACCGGGGCGCTGATCCGCGCCTCCGTCCTGCTCGGCGCACATTGCGGCAGCATGCCGGCGGGGGAACGCGAGCAACTCGATCACTATGCGAAGTGCGTCGGGCTGGCGTTTCAGGTGGTGGACGATATTCTCGATGCCGAAGCGCCCACCGAGACGCTGGGCAAGACAGCGGGCAAGGATGCGGCGCAGAATAAGCCCACTTACGTCAGTCTGCTGGGCATTGCGCAGGCGCGCGAACTGGCCGAACAATTGCGCAGCGATGCGCACGCGGCGCTTGTGCCGCTCGGCGAGCGGGCATCGCATTTGCGTGCGCTAGCAGATTTCATCGTGCTGCGGCGCTTTTAAAAACTATCGTGTACGAACTCCTGCAAACGATCAACGATCCGGCTGACCTGCGACACCTCGAACGCGCGCACTTGCCGCGACTGGCCGAGGAACTGCGCGCCTTTCTGCTGGAATCGGTCAGCAAGACGGGTGGACATCTCTCCTCCAACCTCGGCACTGTGGAACTCACCATCGCGCTGCACTACGTGTTCGATACGCCGGAGGATCGCATCGTGTGGGACGTGGGGCATCAGACCTACGCGCACAAAATACTCACCGGCCGGCGCGAAGGCATGGCGCGGCTGCGCATGCTGGGCGGCATTTCAGGCTTCCCGCAGCGCGCCGAGAGCGAATACGACACCTTCGGGACGGCGCACTCCAGCACCTCCATTTCCGCTGCGCTCGGCATGGCGCAGGCGGCGAAGCTCAAAGGCGACCGGCGTCGTTGCGTGGCGGTGATCGGCGACGGCGCGATGTCGGCCGGGCAGGCTTTCGAAGCGCTCAATAACGCCGGCGTGATGGATACCGATCTGCTGGTCATCCTCAACGACAACGACATGTCCATCTCGCCGCCGGTCGGCGCGATGAATCGTTATCTCGCGAGATTGGTGTCGGGGCGCGCATACCGCCTTGCGCGCCGCGCGGCGGAGAAGGTGCTGTCGAACGTGCCGCCGTTATGGGAACTGGCGAAGAAGGTCGAAGGCCATGCCAAGGGCATGGTCGTGCCCTCCACGCTGTTCGAGGAATACGGCTTCAACTACGTGGGGCCGATCGACGGACATGATTTGGATTCGCTCATTCCGACGCTGCGCAACATCCGCGAACTGAAGGGACCGCAATTTTTGCATGTGGTCACGCGCAAGGGGCAGGGCTACAAGCTCGCAGAAGCCGATCCGGTGCTCTATCACGGCGTGTCGAAGTTCGCGCCCGAGGCGGGCATTGTCGGCGGTGCGAAGCCCGGCGCGAAGCCGACGTTCACGCAAGTGTTCGGCGACTGGCTGTGCGACATGGCCGAGCGCGACCAGCGCCTGGTCGCCATTACGCCTGCGATGCGCGAAGGCTCGGGGCTCGTCGAATTCGAGCGGCGCTTCCCCGCGCGCTATTTCGATGTCGGCATTGCGGAGCAGCATGCAGTCACCTTCGCAGCGGGCCTGGCATGCGAAGGCATGAAGCCGGTGGTGGCGATCTATTCCACGTTCCTGCAGCGCGGCTACGATCAGTACATCCACGACGTGCAGATCCAGAATCTGCCCGTGTTATTCGCGCTCGACCGTGCCGGGTTGGTCGGCGCTGATGGCGCCACGCATCACGGCGCCTTCGACCTGTCCTATCTGCGCTGTATCCCGAACATCACCATCATGGCGCCTGCCGACGAGAACGAGTGCCGGCAGATGCTGTACACGGGTTTCCTGCTCGATGGTCCCGCGGCGGTGCGTTATCCGCGCGGAACCGGCCCGGGCGTGGCCATCGAAAGCGCGATGACGGCCTTGCCGATCGGCAAGGGCGAACTCCGGCGCAGCGGTCGCCGTGTGGCGATCCTGGCGTTCGGCACAGTGCTGCAGGCGGCGCTCGATGCGGCGGAAACCCTCGACGCCACTGTGGTCAATATGCGCTTCGTCAAGCCGCTCGATGCGGCGTGTGTAGCGGAAATGGCGCAGCGTCATGAACTGCTGGTGACGGTGGAAGACAACGTGATCGCCGGCGGCGCGGGCAGTGCGGTGGCCGAATCCCTGGCGGCGCAAGGGCTTTCGGCGTCGCTGCTGCACCTGGGGCTGCCGGACCGTTTCGTCGATCACGGCGACCAGAATCTGCTGCTGTCCGCGGTCGGTCTCGACGCCGAGGGCATCACTGCCGCCATTCACGCCCGGCTTGCGCCCGCGGCCGCCCGCGTTGCGCCTTTAGCGCCCGTCAAATAGGTTCATCGGCAAGTTCAATGCCGGAAGGCCGCGATATTGCTAAAATCGCGATCCGGTCGCGGGAGTTGCAATGAGGCGTCGTGATCGGGCAGGCGGGCCGCTGCGGCAGCGCGGCCCTCGCATTTATAGGGGTATCCAGCCCCCCGCAAAGGTCATCGAATGAACAGCCGCGATCCTCTAAGCCCCATCCCAGATGTGCAGAGCTCGGCCGACACGCGCCGGCTCGCCATCGACAAGGTGGGCATCAAGTCCATCCGTCATCCGGTCAAAGTGGCCGAAATGGGCGGTGGCGAGCAGTACACCATCGCCAACTTCAACATGTACGTGGGCCTGCCGCATCAGTTCAAGGGCACCCACATGTCGCGTTTCGTCGAAATCCTCAATACGCGCGGCGAGCGCGCGATTTCGGTGGAATCCTTCAAGCGCATGGTTTCCGAAATGGTGCAGCGCCTGGAGGCGGAATCCGGTCATGTGGAAATGACTTTCCCGTACTTCATCAACAAGACTGCGCCCGTTTCCGGCGTGCAGAGCATGATGGACTACGAAGTGACGTTCATCGGCGAGATCGAGAACGGCCAGCAGTGCTTCAAGATGAAGGTCGTCGTGCCGGTCACCAGCCTGTGCCCCTGCTCGAAGAACATCTCCGCGTACGGCGCGCACAATCAGCGCTCGCACGTGACCATCAGCGCCAGGACCAAATCCAAGGTGTGGATCGAGGAACTGATCACCTACGCCGAGCAGGAAGCCTCCTCCGAACTGTACGGACTGCTGAAGCGTCCGGACGAGAAGTTCGTGACGGAGCGAGCCTACGACAATCCCAAGTTCGTCGAGGACCTGGTGCGCGACGTGGCCTCGCGCCTCAACAAGGATGATCGTATCGAGTGGTACGTCGTGGAGTCGGAGAACTTCGAGAGCATCCACAACCACTCGGCCTACGCGCTGATCGAGCGCGACAAGACCAAGCAGCCCTGAACCGCGCTCTCAGTAGCGGCGCCGCAAGGTCATGGTGGTGCCTTCGCGGTTCATTTCCATGCGATTGAGAAAGGTCATGCCCAGCAGGGCGTAAGGCATGGCGCTCTCCAGCACGACGCCGTCGACATTGTTCAGGGTGACATCGCCGACGCGCACCGTATCGAATTTGACACGGTAAGCCAGTGCCGTGCCGTTGGCTGTGCCGACATAGCCGCGCGGCGCATTGTAGTAGTTGATGCCCATCCGTTTGGCATCTGCGGCCGACAGCGCGATCGCCGTGGCGCCGGTATCGACGAGGAAGTTGATGCTGGCGCCGTTGATGGCGCCCCGCGCGAGGAAATGGCCCTGATGGTCGGCATGCAGCACCACCGTGCCGCCGCTCGGCGGTGCGGCCGTGGCGTAGTGCTGGCCCATGGCGATGCGGTGGGTCTGGCCGTCGATCTCGAAGACTGCCTGCTGCCCCGCAATGGCTTTGAGAACGACGCCGGCCCGTTCGTCCCCGACGGCCATCAGTTGCGGTTTGCCACCGTCGATCGAGACCAGCGCCTTGGCGCCCAGCAGCCCGACCAGGTTCACACTGGCGGCCTGCGCCGGCACCGACAGGACGCAAAGCAATAGCGCCGATGCAATAGAATGAGGGAGACGCATAGCCAGTCGCATATGAAACCGGTCGCCATCTTCCGTCACGTCGTAAACGAGGGTCCAGGGTATTTTGCCGATTACCTGGACGCCAAAGGTATTCCCTGGCAACTCATCCGCATCGATGAGGGGGATCCGCTTCCGGGCGACCCGCGTCAGTTCGCCGGCCTGGCGTTCATGGGCGGGCCGATGAGCGTGAATGACGATCTGCCGTGGATCCGCCGCGAACTGGCGCTCATCCGCGCAGCCGTGGGCGCCAACGTGCCTTGCCTGGGCCACTGCCTCGGCGGCCAGTTGATGGCCAAGGCGATGGGCGGCACGGTGATCCGCAATCCGGTCAAGGAGATCGGCTGGGGCAGGGTGCGCATCCTGGAGAACGTGCTGGCGCGCGCCTGGTTCGGCCCCTATCGCGAGTTCCTGGCTTTTCATTGGCACGGCGAGACCTTCACCGTACCCGACGATGCGACGCGCATCGCCTCCAGCGCGCATTGCGCCAACCAGGCCTTCGTGTTCGGCAAGCACCTCGGCATGCAATTCCATGTCGAAATGACGCCGGCGATCATCCGCGACTGGTGCGGGCAGTGGGGCGAGCAAGTGCGCAAGCACGCCAGCGACTCCGTGCAGACGCCCGAGGAAATGCTGGAGAACCTGGCCGAGCGCGCGCGCAACCTCAATGCCGTAGCGACACAGCTCTACGACCAGTGGATCCAAGGGTTGGTGCGGGAATAAAGCAGCCGAGAGCCGAGGGCAAATCCGTCGACGCCGTGTGCTCCTCGCCCCGGCGTTAAGCCGTTTCGTGTGCCCCGTCAGTCCCTGAAGTTGCCGAACTGCAGCGGCACGTCGGCGACCGATTTCTTCACCAGTGCGATGGCGTTCTGCAGGTCGTCGCGCTTGGCGCCGGTGACCCGCACCGTGTCGCCCTGGATGCTGGCCTGCACTTTCATCTTGCTGTCCTTGATCAGCTTGACGATCTGCTTGGCCTTGTCGCTGTCGATGCCGTTGCGCACGTTGACGACCTGCTTCACCTTGTTCCCGCTGATCTTTTCCACGCCTTTGGGGTCGAGTGCGCGCACATCGACGTTGCGCTTGGCCAGCCGGCCGGTGAACAGATCCATCACCTGCTGCAGCTTGAAATCGTCATCCGCGTAGAGTGTGAGCACGAGTTCGTTAAGCTCGATGCGGGCGTCCGAGCCCTTGAAGTCGAAGCGCGTGCCGATTTCCTTGTTGGCCTGGTCCACGGCATTGCGCAACTCGACCTTGTTCACCTCGGAAGTGATATCGAACGACGGCATATCGGTCCTCCTGCGTAACGCCCGATTATAGCGAGCCGGCCGGCGCGGGCGCGCTGCGCACTGCGAGCTGCTTGCGGTGAACCTCCAGTTGTTCGTGCACCTCGGCGGGCACGCCGCGCGCGAGTACCAGACCCACTGCATTGGGGCTGGTCACGCCCAGGCGTCGCACGATGCCGCCTTTCCACATCGCATCGTAGAGATCGCGACCGGCTTCGAAAATCGCCTCGCCCGGATCGGTCACGGTTGCGGCGATGACCGGTTTGCGCAGCATCCCTTCTCGAGTATGTCGGTCGACGATCACGGCAATGTTCGCCTCCGTCGCTGCAGCGTAGGCGCTGGCGGGCACCTGCGAGCCGACCAGATAGAGGATGTCCGCCTGTTCGCGGCTTGCCGCGTGTACGGCGCCCGCCCATTCGCTCGCACCGCTGTTGTTCCCGCGCGTCACCAGCCGCGCGCCGCGGTTGCTGGCCGCCAGTCCGTCGGCGAAGGCCTGGCGTGTGGTCGCGTTGTCGTCGGGGCTTGCGTAGCCGACGACGTTGCTTCGGGTGAGCAGCCCGGCGGCCGCTCCCGCCAGCCACGCCGCCTGCTGTTCCATCAGATCGTAGGCAGCCACGTTCTCGCGCGTCGTGTCGGCGTCGATGACGGCGAAGCGCTGAGTGGGAAACTTTTCTGCAATATCGAGCAGGCGCTGGCGCGGGGCCTCGCCCACGGCGACCAGCAGCGTCGCCTCGGAATCGGCCGCGGCGCGCAGCGCGGCGCCGAGCGGATCGTCGTTGCCATCGGCCGGCTGCAGCACTTGTGTGGGAATGCCCAGGTCCTGTTCGATGCGCTTCAGCCCCTCATGGGCGGCGCGGCTGTAGGGGTCGTTGTTTGCGGGCAGCACGGCGACGATGGGACCGCGTTCCGGCGCGCGACCGGTCCAGCCGCCGCAGGCGCCGAGCAGCAAGGCGGCAGACAGGACGGCGACGGAGGCTTTGAGTGATTTCGACGTATTGAGCATGCGCGCGAGTTTAACTCGCGGCACCGATTCCCGTTTGTGCGGCGAGGCCGGGGCGGAACGGAACACTAGGCAGCGGAGGCCAATCAGCGGACAATAGCGGCCCCGGCAAAGGCCGCACCCGCGTGACAGCGGCTGAAAAGACGTCCGTATCGGCGCAAGCACGTCCTCTGCGCCCACCGTGTCGGCGTCATCCCGCACGGCAAGAATCCCGCTCGACGCCTCAGCGCCGGGCCCCGCTTTTTTCGTTCTTCTCAAGGGAGATGTTTATGGCCAAGTGGCTACGCTTCGATCACCAGGGCAAAACCGGATTCGGCACGCTGGAAGGCGAGACGATCCGTGTGCACTCGGGCAACATGTTCGAGAACCCGCAAGCCACCGGTGAAACGCTCAAGCTCGGCGATGTGAAAGTCCTGACCCCGACCACGCCGACCAAGATGATCGCGCTGTGGAACAACTTCAAGGCGTTGGCCGCGAAGCTGGGCAACCCCGCGCCGACCGCGCCGCTCTATCTGCTCAAGGCGCCCAACTCCTTCCTCGCGCATGGCGAAACCATCCGCAAGCCGGCTTCCTATGACGGCAAGGTGGTGTACGAAGGCGAAATCGGCATTGTGATCGGCAAGCGCGCCACGGCGGTGTCCGAGGCCGATGCGCCCAACTACATTTTCGGCTACACCGTGATCAACGACGTGACCGCCGCGGAAATCATCAACGCCGACAAGACCTTCGCCCAGTGGGTGCGCGCCAAGAGCTACGATACCTTCGGCGTGTTCGGCCCGGTGGTGGAAACGGACGTCGATCCGATGAGTTTGAGCATCAAGACCATCCTGAACGGCGACGAGCGCCAGAACTATCCGGTGAACGACTGCTTCTACTCGCCGGCCAAACTGGTCAGCCTGATCTCGCAGGACCTGACGCTGGAGCCGGGCGACGTCATCGCCATCGGCACCTCGGTCGGCGTGGGCTCGATGAAGCCCGGCAGCGAAGTGAGCGTGACCATCGAAGGCATCGGCACGCTGGCGAACCGCTACGAGTAAGCTTTGAAGCACGCGGGTCGCAGCGCCCGCACAAACAAAAAAGCCCGCTGATTGAACTGCACCCCAAAAGTTGGACAAAGGAAGTCCGACCTTTGGGGTGCAGTTCAGATGCGGGCTTTTTTGTCGGGAAGCGCTTCGACTTACTTGCGCCGTCCGCGCCGCTTGCCTGCGGCGATGCGCATGCGCAGCGCGTTGAGCTTGATGAAACCCTCGGCATCGCGCTGGTCGTAGGCGCCGCG
>Ga0079224_100001566_pt1 | contig 26565 bp, 25 predicted proteins | sample Stecom2015_FD_80414 | JGI IMG/M metagenome (GOLD analysis project Ga0079224, IMG submission 80414) | Agricultural soil microbial communities from Utah to study Nitrogen management - Steer compost 2015 | ecosystem: Environmental > Terrestrial > Soil > Agricultural land | place: USA: Utah... | reverse complement strand
GGTCAGTGTCTCGACGTCAACGCGGGCGAGTTCCACCACTGAGGAGGCGCTGTCATGGTCGCGACCATCGACGAGCTGCACGAGTCCGCGAGCCGCATCACCGGGCTCGACGACTTCGGCACCGACGACTACACCGACGGACTCGCCGTGCTGCTCGACGCCTACGACCGCGAGGCGTCGCTGACCGCGGTGGGGCGCAAGGTGAAACGGGCGTTCCTCCGCGGCGCACTCATGGCACGACTGCTGAGCGAGGCGGCGTGGAAGCGGCACCCCGAACACGCCGACGTCCCCGTCGAGCGGCCGATCTTCGTCACCGGGCTGCCCCGCACCGGCACGACGGCACTGCACCGGTTGCTGACCGCCGATCCCGCGAACCAGGGCCTCGAGGTCTGGCTGACCGAGGTGCCGCAGCCGCGTCCGCCGCGTTCGACGTGGGCCGACGACCCGGTCTTCCAGCGCATCCAGGCGGGTTACGAGCAGTACCACGTGGACAACCCGGAGTTCCTGGGCGTGCACGCGATGTCCGCCGATCAGGTCGAGGAATGCTGGCAGCTGTTGCGCCAGTCGATGCGCTCGGTGTCGTACGAATGTCTGGCACACGTGCCGTCCTACTCGCAGTGGCTGTCCGAACAGGACTGGACCGGTGCGTATCGGCGACACCGGGCGAACCTGCAACTCATCGGACTGGCCGACACCGGCAGACGCTGGGTGCTGAAGAACCCGAGCCACCTCGTGGCACTCGACGCGTTGCTGCGCGTGTACCCGGACGCGCTGGTGATCCAGACCCATCGTGAGCCGGAGACCGCCATCGCCTCGGTGTGCAGCCTCAACGCGCAGGCGAGCGCGGGCTGGTCCGAGACGTTCACCGGCGAGACGATCGGCAGGGACCAGCTCGAGCTGTGGGCCCGCGCGCTCGAACGGTTCACCACCGAACGTTCGCGGCACGATCAGGCACGCTTCTTCGACGTGCGGTACGACGACTTCGTCACCGATCCGCTGGCCGTCGTCGAGGACGCCTACCGGCACTTCGGGCTGCCGCTGTCCGACGAGGCGCGCGGGGCGATGCGTGCGCTCCACACCGACACCACGACCGGAGCCGCGAAACCGTCGCACCGCTACTCGCTGGCCGACTTCGGCCTCACCACGGCCGACGTGCGCAGGCGGTTCGGCGCTCTCGCCGCGCGGTGACGGCGCTGCCGGACGCTCCGGCGCTCGGCGAGTTCCACCAGCGGCGTCACCTTTCACCCGGGTGTGACGTCAAGAGGGGTGATAGTCGACCGTGCACGGCAGATCCAGTGCACCACACCCCGGGAGGAACACGATGGGCTTGTCCGCCGCGTTCGACGTCGGCCTGCTCGTGGCGACGATCGTCTGCATCGTCGCGAACGCGGTCGAGGTGATCGCCAAGCTGCTGCGGGCGCGGTTCGTCCAGCAGAACTGCGCCGCCGTGGGTATCGACCGGAAGTGGTTGCCGCACCTCGCGGCCGTCGAGGGTGCCGGTGTCGTGGGGCTGATCGTCGGCCTGGCCGGAGCACCGCCCATCGGCCTGCTCGCATCCCTCGGACTGATCGGCTTCTTCGTGGTCGCGACCGCGGTACACGTCCAGATGCGCGTACTGCACAACATCGCGTTCCCGGTGCTCTTCCTGGCGTTGGCCGTGGCCTCGGCCTTCCACTTCGGGGGAAGCTAGTGGACCGTCACCGACAGGGCCTGGGCGATCGTCGTGCCCAGCGCATGGGTCGCCGCCTCGGCGGGCGGCCCGATCTTCACCACGACGGGACCGCCGAAGGGCTGCCGTTCCAGCACCTCGACCCGGTCGCCGATGGTGATCGACCGCTCCGCGAGGAACCGCAACAGTTCGGGATCGGTGTCCCACACCCGCGCGATCTGGCCGACCGCGCCCGCGGGCAGCTCGTCGAGCAGCCGGGTCGGCTCCTCCTCGATGCTTCCGTCGGCGCCGGGGATCGGGTCACCGTGCGGATCGCGCACGGGGTTGCCGAGCTTGCCCGCGATGCGCTCCACCAGTCGGTCCGAGAGCACGTGTTCGAGACGGTCGGCCTCCTCGTGGACCTCGTCCCAGGTGTAGCCGAGCTCGGAGACCAGGTAGGTCTCGATGAGCCGGTGCCTGCGCAGCACCGACCTGGCCAGCTGCATCCCGTCGGACGTGAGGTCGATACCGCGGTACGGCACGTGCTCGACGAGGCCCTGCTGCGCGAGCTTGGTCACCATGCCGGACGCCGACGACGGGCTCACCTCGAGCCGACCGGCCAGGGACGCGTTCGTCACCGGCTCGCCGCGCTCGACGAGGCCGTAGATCGCGCGCATGTAGTCCTCGATCGAGGACGAATGCCGACTCGAATCGTCACCCATGCATACCAAGATACGGCGCATCCTCAGGTCGAGGACCATTCGCCTCCGGCCACCCGTCCCACCCAGCGGACCCGGCCCCGCACGCAGGGCCGGCCCGCGCGTCGGTCCGGGGCTCACCGACCCTCGGGCCACCACCGGTACTTGATCCAGCCTTCGACGGGCCTGCCGCCGAGCGAGGCGTAGAAGGCCTCGGCCTTGTCGTTGCCCTCCTGCATGTCCCATTCGACGCGGCCGCTGGTGCGCTTGCCGAGCTCTGCCATCAGCTCCCTGCCGAGACCGTGCCTGCGGAACTCGGGCTTGACGAACAGGTCGTCGAGAAACACCCCGGGCCTGGCGTCCCAGCTCGGGAACGTCCAGGTGCACAGGGCCATGCCCGCGGTGACCCCGTCGACCTCGGCGATCACCACCCAGGCCTTGGGCTCGGGGCCGAACAGGTACTGGGCCATGTCCCCGCGGTCGAGCTCGAGATCGTCCTTGCCCTCGTAGCGGGCGTGTTCCTCGATGAGCAGGCAGATGTCCTCGACGTCGTCGACCGTTGCATCGCGTACCGGCATGACATGCAGTTCAGCACAGGTCAGCCGGCATCCGCCACCCTTCGGGTCTATCGATCGATTGATCGGCTGAGCTACCGTTGAGGCCATGCCGACCCCAGCCGTGGAACTCGACACCGACGACGGCGTCGCCGGTGTCGCCGTCGTCCGTCTCAATCGCCCCGACCGCCTCAACGCGGTCGCACCGCAGCTCGTCGACGACCTGCTCGCCGCGCTGGACGAGATCGCCGCCTCGCAGGACACGCACGCGGTCGTGCTGACGGGCGCGGGCAGGGCGTTCTGCGCGGGGCACGACCTCAAGGAGCCTGCCCCGGAGGGCGATTCCCGTGCCCGGCTGGAGCGTCTCCAGGACGTGACCAGGCGGCTGCGCGGCCTGCGCCAGCCGGTGATCGCCGCGGTCCACGGTTACGCGATCGGCGCGGGCGCCGAGTTCGCCCTCGGCTGCGATCTGGTCGTGGCGGCCGACGACGCGGTCTTCGCCTTCCCCGAGGCAGGCCTGGGGCTGAGCGTCACCGGTGCGGCCTCGCGCCTGCTTCCGCTGCTGGTCGGACCGCTCAGGGCCAAGGAGTTGATGCTGCTGGGCGAGCGCGTCGACGCCGCGAGGGCCGCGAGCCTTGGACTGGTCAACGAGGTCGTACCGCGCCCGGAGCTGCACCACCGGGCCATCGAACTGGCCACCACACTCGCCGCCAAACCGCCCCGCTCGGTGGCGCTGGCGAAACGGGCGCTCGACCACGGCATCGACTCGGCGCTCGACACCGTGCTGGAGCTGGAGGTCACCCACGCCCTGCTCACCGAGCACACCCCCGAGGTCACCCGCAGCGAGGAGGAGTTCCGGTCGCGATGAGTCAGCACCTCGTCGAACTCGTCGACACGGCCGCCGCGCGCTGGCCCGACAAGGACGCGTGGATCTTCGACCACACGGGCGAGCGGCTGACGTTCGCCGACGTCGAGCGCCGCACCCACGAGGTCGCCGCCGCGTTGGCCGCCCACGGGGTGCGGCCGGGCGACCGGGTGGCCGTCATGGTCGCCAACCGTCCGGAATTTCCGTTGCTGTGGCTGGCACTCGCCCGGCTCGGTGCGGCGCTCGTCCCCGTCAACACCGGATACCGCGAGCTGGACGGCGGGCACGTCGTGGCCCACTCCGGCGCGACGCTCGCGGTGGCCTCGCCGGAGTTCGCCGACGTCCTGCGGTCGGTGGCACCCGCCACGTCCCTGCGTGCAGTGGTGACCACCGACGAGCTCGCGGCGGTCGCGCCGGCTCCGCCGCCGGATCCGTTCACCCCGACCCCGGAGACGCCGACCAACATCCAGTACACGTCGGGCACCACAGGCGCTCCCAAGGGCTGCGTCCTTCCGCACCGCTACTGGACGACGCTCGCCGACGACCTGGCGACGGCGTTCCCCGCGATCACGTCCGACGACGTGCTGCTCACCGCGCAGCCGTTCCACTACATCGATCCACAGTGGAACGTCGCGTTGGGCCTGCGCTCTGGCGCGACCCTCGTCGTGCTCGACCGGTTCCACCCTTCGACGTTCTGGCAGAAGGTGCGCGACCACGGAGTGACGTGGTTCTACTGTCTCGGCCTCATGCCGACGCTGTTGTTGCGCATGCCGGCCTGCCCCGAGGACCGCGAGCACCGGGTCCGGGCGATCACGGCCTCGGCCATTCCCCCCGAGCTGCACGCCGAACTCGAACAGCGCTGGGGAGTGCCGTGGTACGAGGCGTTCGGCATGACCGAGACCGGCGGCGACATCCGCATGTATCCCGGCGACCACGACGAACTCGTGGGCAGCGGCTGCATCGGACGACCGGCCGCCCATCGCGAGGTCGTGGTCGCCGACGAGCACGGAGTACCCGTCCCGCGCGGCACCGACGGCGAACTGCTCATCCGCGGCACCGGCCTGATGCACCGCTACCACGACGACCCGGACGCGACTGCCGAGGCGTTCCGCGGCGGCTGGTTCCACACCGGCGACATCGCGCGCATGGACGAGCAGGGCCGCGTGTTCTACGTCGGCCGCACCAAGGACATGATCCGCCGCAGCGGCGAGAACATCGCGGCCGACGAGGTGGAACAAGCCCTGCTGCTGCACCCCGACGTCGAATCGGCCGCGGTCGTCGCGGTTCCGGACGAACTCAGGGGTGAGGAGGTCAAGGCCTACGTCGTCCTCGCCGCGTCCCGTTCCCCCGAGGAACTGGCCACGTTCTGCGAGACGAAACTCGCGCGATTCAAGGTTCCCCGGTACTGGTCCATTGTGGATAGTCTTCCGCGCACTCCGTCGGAACGCGTCGCGAAGGGCAGGCTGCGCGAGGGAGACCAACGCGCGGGTGCCTACGACCGCAGGGAGGGGGCGTGGCTGTGACCAAGGCGGCGTCCGGGCGAACCAGCAGGGAACGCGTGCACCGCGCGGCGGTCAAACTGTTCGCCACCAAGGGATTCCACGGCACCGGCATCCGCCATCTGGCCGAGGCCGCGCAACTGTCGTCGGCGAGTCTGTACCACTACATGCCGACGAAGGAGCAGCTGCTCGCCGAGATCATGCGGGACTCGCTGCAGAGCCTGCTCGATGCCGCCCACGCCACGCTCGACGGGGTGGACGATCCGGCCGAACGACTCGACCGCCTCGTGGTGCTGCACGTCACCAGGCACGCCCGCGAACCGCAACGCACACGCGTGGTCGACAACGAGGTCGACGCGCTCTCGGCGGCCTCGAGACGAGGCGTCGTCGGTATCCGCGATGCGTACGAGAAGCTGTGGGCCGACGCGATCGACGACGGCCTGCGGAACGGGACGTTCACCACCGGTGAGCCCACGGCGACCAGGCTCGCGCTGCTGGACATGTGCAACGGCGTCGCCAGGTGGTTCTCGCCACGCGGTCCGCTGCCGGCCGCCGCGTTGGCCGAGCACTACGCGGACCTGGCACGGGGCATGCTCGGTGGGCCTCCGCGACAGCGGTAACAGCAGCGTGACGGGGGTGGCGCTTGCCCCGGAGGCGATGCTAAGGGACGCTCGTGGGGTGAGTGAACAGACAATCCACCTGGAACTCAACGACGCGGGAGTCGCTCCCGGGCTTCCCACGCCCGCCGATCCGCGGGATCACATCCACGATGTGCCCTACCGGCCCGTCGAGTTCCGAGACGACGATCTCCCCGCCGCTCTGGAGCGCGGCGCGGCATGGCTTCGGCAGGCACAGCAGTGGCTCGGTGAACCCGCGGACGTCATCGCGGTCCACCTCGACTACGACGATCGGGACGGCTACCCGTACTACAACCTGAAGATCCTCTGCAACGAGGAGGACCTGGCAGGCGTGCCCCTAGCCATCAGGGAAAGCACCAAAGCCTGACCGCACGGCCCAGCAGTACATCGCCGCCTCGCGCGGCCCGGTTTCACAGTGCCCCCAGGGCACCCCGGTCACACCCGGCCGTGTTCCGGCGTCCTGGCGACACCGGAACCTCCGGAGACCGGGGCCCTGGGGGCTTCGTGTGCCCAGCAGGCCTGCTCAGCGGCCGGGCCGTGCCGAGACGCCGTGCCGTGCCGAGGGGCCGGGCCCGTCCTCAGAGGCCGTGCCGGGCGTCGCCCGCGACCAGTTCGGCGACCTGCGATTCGGCGTCCGCCGAGAACGGGTCGCGGTAGGCGGCCACCGCGATCCGCGTGTCCTCCTGCACGAGGTCCCCATTGATCTGCGCGGCCGTGAACGCGCCGGCCGCCGCGGCACCACCGACCTGCGCCGACGGGTCCGTCACGTTGCCTGCCGCCCACACTCCTGGCACGTCCGTCTGTCCTCGTGCGTCGACCGGCAGGTGGTCACCCGCGCCCGACGGGTGTTCCCGCGCGCGCAGGCCGAGCCCCGCGAGGAATCCCGCCCGCGCCAGCATCCGCGTGCCCACCGCGACGACGTCCCGCGTGACCGTCGAGCCGCCGGCCATGCGCACCCCTGTGATGCGATCGTCGTCCACCGTGATCGCCTCGACCTCGCCCTCCACGAGCCGCACACCCCTGGCGAGCAGCTGCTCACGCTGCTCGTCTGGGACCGCAGTGCCGCGCGTGAAGAACACGACGTCGTCGCTCCACTGGCGGAACAACGACGCCTGGTGCAACGCCATCGGGCCGTTGGCCAGAACGCCGATGGCCCGGTCGCGGACCTCCCAGCCGTGGCAGTACGGGCAGTGCACGACGTCCCGCCCCCATCGCTCGCGCAGCCCTTCGACGTCCGGCAGCTCGTCGACGAGGCCGGTCGTCACGAGCACCCGTCGCGCCCGGTGGACGAGCCCGTCCGAGGCCGACACCGTGAACCGGCCGTCCTCACCCGCCGACACGTCGGTGACCTCGGCCGTCACCACCTCGCCGCCGTAGGAACGCACCTCCTCGCGGCCGCGCTCGAGCAACGCGGCCGGCGACATGCCCTCCCTGCCGAGCAGTCCGTGCACGGCGTGGGCGGGTGCGTTGCGGGGCTGTCCCGCGTCGAGCACGACCACGCTGCGACGCGCGCGGGCCAACATCAGGGCTGCGTTGAGCCCGGCCGCCCCGCCCCCGATCACCACGACGTCGTAGAGCCCGTTCCGGTCTTCCCCTCGCGCTGTCATCGCCCTCTCCTCCGTGTCCCTTCCGGCGCATTCGCCTGCGGATCTCTCCCACCGGCGACTGTGCACCAACCCCACAGAAGGTGGCAAAGTTCTTTGCCGAGGTGGCAAACTCGCCCGTATGGACGAGGAACTGGGCCAGGCTCTCGACGCCGTCGGACCGCGGTTGCGGGCGTTGCGAACACAGCAACAGCTGACGCTCTCGGAACTGTCCGAGCGGACGGGCATCTCGGTCAGCACACTCTCGCGCCTGGAATCCGGCACCCGCCGGCCGACCCTCGAACTGCTCTTCCCGCTGGCCAAGGCGCACGGCGTCGCACTCGACGAGCTGGTCGACGCGCCACCCACCGGCGATCCACGCGTCCACCTGCGCCCGGTGACCAGACACGGGATGACGCTGTTGCCGCTCACGCGGCGTCCGGGAGGGATCCAGGCGTACAAGATGGTCCTGCCCGGCTGCGACACCCCACCCGAACCCGACCCGCAGACCCACGAGGGCTACGAGTGGCTCTACGTCCTCAACGGCAGACTGCGGCTCGTGCTCGGCGAACACGACCTGGCCCTCACCCCCGGCGAGGCCGCGGAATTCGACACCCGCGTGCCCCACTGGTTCGGTTCGGCGGACTGCGAACCCGTCGAATTCCTCAGCCTGTTCGGCAAGCAGGGCGAACGCGCCCACCTCCGCGCAGCCCCGAAAGGCAAGGACATCTGAGGACGGCCCCAACGAGGCGCTCCGCGCCGCTAAGCCCACCCGTCACCCGGCCACCAACCCCCACCGAGGCGCTCCGCGCCGCTATTCTTTCGGGCATGATCACCTGCTCCGTGTGGTGGGCAACCCCGGTGGACGACACCGCCGCACACCGCGAGCTGCTGACCGACGTCGAGCTCGACCGGTTCGGTGCGTACGTCAAACCCGCGGACCGCAGGCGTTTCCTCACCGGGCGCGTACTGGCCAAGACCGTCGTCGCGCGGCACCTGGGCCGGCCCGCCCGCGACGTCGTGTTCGACGCGAGTTGCGACGACTGCGACAAGCAGCACGGCCCGCCCCGCGTTCCGGGCAGTGACCTCGAGCTGTCGATCTCCCATTCCGGCGAACGCATCGGCCTGGCCCTCACGCCCGGCGCGAAGGTGGGCCTCGACGTGGAGGCCACGACCCGCCGCGCCGACGACGGCCTCCTCGAATACGCCCTCAGCCCCGCCGAACGCTCCGCCGTCTCCGGCCTGGCTGGCGCCGACCGTGCCCGGGAGTTCTTCCGTTACTGGACCGGCAAGGAAGCGCTCATGAAGGCCACGGGCAAGGGCCTGCGCATCCCGCTCACCAGCCTGACGCTGTCCGCGCCGGGCATGCCGCCCCGGCTCGTGTCCTCCGAGGACCCCGCTCTCGCACCGGACACCGCCCGGCTCGCCGCGTTGTCCCCCGGCGAGGGCTACGACGCCTCGGTGGCCGTGCTGACCGGCGAGGAGCTGGACGTCACAGAGAACTGGTGGAGCCCCGCGGCGCTGGGACACTAGCGAAATGGACGCCGCGCGGCTGGTCGAGGACTTCCGGCACGGGGACTTTCTCCTCGCCACCGACACGAGCACCCTCCTCGCCTCGGGAATCGGGGCCGAGATCGTCGACACCGACGAGGACGCCCTCACCGACCGCGTGACCCGCATCCTCCGCGACCGCGACCACCGCGGCCCGAGCACCGACGACGAGGCCGATATCCGCACCGCGGTCGGCGTCCTGCCGTTCGACGCCGCATCGAGCACGCCGGCCCGCATGGTCGTTCCGGCCACGCTCCGCAGCGCAGGGCCGCCGCACCCCGGCGCAGGCCGCCTCGAACGTCTCGACGTGCCCACCCCCTCCGCCATCCGCGCCGTGCCGTCCGAGGACGCCCACATGAGCGCCGTGGCCACGGCCGTCACCGAGCTCGCCGTGCGTGACCTGCGGAAGGTGGTGCTGGCCAGGGCGCTCGACGTCGAGTTCACCGAACCGGTGCCCACCGAGGCGATCGCGGGCAACCTCGTGCGCGACAACCGGCACGGCTACGTGTTCGCGGCAGGCCTGCCCGGCGAGCGGGCGCTGGTCGGCGCGAGCCCCGAACTGCTCGTCTCCCGTCATGGAAGGCAGGTGGTCTCGCACCCGCACGCCGGGTCGATGCCGCGTTCGGCCGACCCCGAGGTGGACGCCGCGAACGCCCGCCGGCTGCTGAGCTCGAAGAAGGACCGCGTGGAGCACGCGGTGCTGACCGAAGCGGTCGCCGAGACGCTGCGCCCGTTCTGCAGCAGGCTCGACGTGCCCGACGAACCGCGACTCGAACGCACGCCCACCATGTGGCACCTGGGCACGCGGATCACCGGCGAACTCGCCGACCCCGACGTCACGGCACTGCGACTGGCCGCGGCCCTGCATCCCACGCCCGCGATCTGCGGGACACCGACGTCGTCGGCGAGGGAACTGGTGCGCGAACTCGAACCGTTCGACCGCGGCTACTACGCGGGCACGGTGGGCTGGGTGAACGCCGACGGCGACGGCGAATGGGCGGTGTCGATCCGCTGCGCCGACACGGGCGCGAAGCACCTGCGGATGTACGCGGGCGGCGGCATCGTGCCGGACTCGGATCCCCGCGCCGAACTGGACGAGACGTCGGCGAAATTCGCGACGCTGGCCCGTGCCATGGGACTCGACACGAGCGAATGAGCACGCGCCGAATCACCGATCAGCTCCGGGAGAACTTCCGGAGATCGGTCGCACGCGCGTGTGCAGATGTCGAAGGACCGTCCGTGGACGGCGCGTCAGCGCGCGCCGCCCACGGACGCACGCATCACTTGAGAGCGTTGATGAGGGCTTCGCGCTGACGGTCGCCGAGGCCGGCGGCCCGACGGTCAGGGTCGATGCCCGCCTGCTCCAGAAGCGCGGCCACCTTCACGGCGCCGAGCCCGGGGACGGCCTTGAGCAGCTGGGTGACCTTCGTCTTCCCAACCGTCTTGTCGTCCTTCGCGCGGTTCAGCACCTTCTCGATGCTCTCCGAACCGTCCTTGATCGACGCAAGCAGCTCCGAGCGCGCCTTGCGAGCCTCGGCCGCCTTGGCCAGGGCTTCCTGCCGCTGTTCCGGAGTCAACGTAGGCAGAGCCAACGTACCTTTCCTTTCTTCTCGGGTGCCGCTTGTGCAGCGGCGACAACCCGGGTCCCCAGGTGCTTGCCCGAGCAAGCGCTGGCCAGGCCGTCTCTTACCACGGGCCCAGTAAACGCCAAGACCCCCGCGTCCGCGAAATCGACACGCGATGACCCCCCGTCCGAGGCATGCAGGTCAAAGCCCACACCCTAGGGTGACCACTGGGCGTGACCGCTATGCATGGCCGTTTTTCCCGGTTTCGGACGTTCCTGCCGAATGTGCTCGCGTGCCGCTGGGCCGGGTCCCGCGCACGGCAGGCGCCGACGAATATCGCCCGCGGGTACTGCTCCGAGCCGAGATCGGCGGCTAGGCTCGCGCCAAGCCCAGTTCAGGACGGACCCCGGGAGTCTCAATGTTGAGCACGATGCAGGACGCCCCCCTTTCCATCGCCGACCTCCTCAAGCATGGATCGAGGCTCCATGCCGACAGGGAGGTCGTCACGTGGACCGGTTCGGAACCCCGCCGGCGCAGCTACGGCGAGGTGGGCAAACGTGCGGCGCAGCTGGCGCACGCCCTGCGCGGCCTGGGAGTGACCGGCGACCAACGCGTCGGCACGTTCATGTGGAACAACGCCGAGCATCTCGAGGCCTACCTGGCAATCCCGTCCATGGGCGCGGTGCTCCACACGCTGAACATCCGGCTGTTCCCCGAGCAGCTGGTGTACGTGGCCAACCACGGCGAGGACCACGTCATCATCGTCGACGGTTCGCTGGTGCCGCTGCTGAACAAGCCGCTGGCGGAGTTGAAGACGGTCCGGCACGTGGTGGTCTCCGGTGGCGATCCGGCCGCCGTCGAGGCGCCCGAGGGCGTCCAGGTGCACTCCTACGAGGAGCTGCTCGCCGGGCAGCCCACGGAGTTCGACTGGCCCGAGATCGACGAACGGTCGGCGGCCGCGATGTGTTACACCTCGGGCACGACGGGTGATCCGAAGGGCGTCGCGTACTCGCACCGGTCGATCTGGCTGCACTCCATGCAGGTGTGCATGTCCGACAGCATGCGCCTGTCCGACACCGACACGACGCTGGTCATCGTCCCGCAGTTCCACGCGATGTCGTGGGGCGTGCCGTACGCCGCGTTCATGGTGGGCGCCTCGCTGGTGATGCCGGACCGGTTCCTGCAGCCCGGGCCGATCGCCGAGATCCTCGCCGCCGAGAAGCCGACCCACGCGGCCGCGGTGCCCGCCATCTGGCAGGGCCTGCTGCTGCACCTGGAGGACAACCCGCAGGACATCTCGCACCTGCGCGAGGTCGTGGTGGGCGGCTCGGCGGCCCCGCCGTCGATGATGCACGCCTTCGAGGAGCGCCACGACGTTCCGGTGCTGCACGCCTGGGGCATGACGGAGACGTCGCCGCTGGGCAGCGTGGCCCGTCCGCCGCGCGGCACGACCGGCGAGGAGGCGTGGGGTTACCGCTACACCCAGGGTCGGTTCCCCGCCGCGGTGCGGGCCAGGCTCATCGACGACGACGGCAACGAGGTCCCGTGGGACGGCGAGAGCGTGGGCGAGCTCGAGGTGTCGGGCCCGTGGATCGCGGGTGCCTACCACAAGGACTCCGACCCGGAGAAGTTCCGCGACGGCTGGCTGCGCACGGGCGACGTCGGCAAGATCACGCCGAACGGTTACCTGACGCTGACCGACCGGTCGAAGGACGTCATCAAGTCCGGTGGCGAGTGGATCTCGTCGGTCGACCTGGAGAACCAGGTGATGGCGCACGAGGCGGTCGCGGAGGCCGCGGTGGTGGGTGTGCCGGACGAGAAGTGGGACGAGCGTCCCCTCGTCGCGGTCGTCGTCAAGGAGGGCCAGTCGGTCACGGCCGAGGAGCTGCGCGAGTTCCTGCGCGGCAAGGTCGCCAAGTGGCAGCTTCCCGAGCACTGGACGTTCGTGCCGGAGGTGCCGAAGACGAGCGTCGGCAAGTTCGACAAGAAGCGCATTCGCGCCGCGCACGCCGAGGGCAAGCTCGACATCAGCCACTTCTAGGCGACCCCCGACCAGCCCAACGGTTTCAAGCTCCCGAGGGCCCCATGGTTGCGTTGAACGCAACCATGGGGCCCTCGGGAGCTTTTACGTGCGGGGGCGTCACTGCGGGTGAGGGGCGGGATCGTCCGGTGTGATCTGAATGGCGCAACGCGGTTTACAGGTCGCTGTGGAGGCATAACAATCCCCCGACATGCGCGGACGACTCTTCACGGTGCTCCTGGCGGCCGTCACGGCATCGACCATCCTGCAACCGGCGGCCACCGCAGGCTCCCCCGCCGCGTCCGCCGGCCCAGGGAAGTCCGCGGAGGACGAAGCCATCGACTACCACGCGTGGGAGACCGCCGACGAGTTCGCCACCGGCACCCGCAGCGGTGTGCGGGCCGACGCGAACGGCCTCCGCCTCGCCGACCCGCAGAGCGGCCGCGACGGCCACGAGGTCGGCAGCTGGACCTCGCCGGCGTACGAACCCGGGTTCGACGCCTCCGAGCTCATCGCCTCGTGGAACGCCCACACACCGCGCGGCACGTGGATCGAGGTGGAGGCCAAGGCCACGACCGACTCCGGAGCGGACACCCAGTGGTTCACGCTCGGCAAGTGGGCCTACGGTGACGAGGACATCGAGCGCACCAGTGTCGAGAACCAGGCCGACGAGCACGCCTCCGTCTCCACCGACACGCTGATCGCCAAGGACGGGACCGCGTTCCGCTCGTACCAACTGCGGGTCACGCTGCTGCGCGCCGAGGGCAGCGACGCCACTCCGGTCGTCGACCGGGTCGGCGCGATGACCTCGGACGTACCCGACCGGTTCGAACCGGCCCTCACCGAGCCCGGCGAGGCCAGGGGTGTCGCACTCGACGTACCCGCCTACGCGCAGAACGTCCACGCGGGCAACTACCCGGAGTACGGCGGTGGCGGTGAGGCGTGGTGCAGCCCGACGTCGACGACGATGGTCGCCGAGTACTGGGGTGCGAAGCCGACCGACGAACAGCTGTCGTGGCTGCCGGCGGACTACCCGGACAAGAGCGTCGCCCACGCCGCCAGGCACACCTACGACTACGCCTACGAGGGCACGGGCAACTGGCCGTTCAACACCGCGTACGCGTCCGAGTACGGCCTCAAGGGCCACATCACGCGGCTGCACTCGCTGGCCGAGCTGGAGAGCTACATCGCGCGCGGCATTCCGGTCATCACGTCGCAGTCGTTCCTGGAGTCCGAACTGGACGGAGCAGGCTACGGAACGGCGGGACATCTCATGGTGGTCGTCGGCTTCACCGAGGAGGGCGACGTGATCGCCAACGACCCGGCGTCCTCGTCGAACGACCAGGTACGCCGCGTCTACGACCGCGCCCAGTTCGAGACGATCTGGCAGCGTACCCAGCGCTACGACGAGAACGGCGACGTCGCGGGCGGATCCGGAGGTGTCGCCTACATCATCGAGGGCGAGCGCTGATTGCCCCGCGACCCGCTGTTCACCGACGCCGAGTATCCGGAGGACCCGTATCCGGGTGCTCGGCCGTCCACCTCGTACGTCCACCACGACGGAACCGGATACGCACTCACGGCCGAGACCCTCGCCGCCGTACGCGGGACGCGGATTCCCGTGCTCGCCTACGGTTCCAACGTCTGCCCTTCGAAGATCACGTGGCTGCGGGACGCGCTCGGGCTGACCGGGCCCGCCGTCGTCGCCAGGGCAGAGTGCCGCGACGTGGCCGCGGTCTGGTCGGTCGGCCGGCGCGGGCGGGACGGCCAACGCCCCGCGACGCTCGCGGCGGCCCCCGGCGTCACCGAATGGCACGCCGTGTGGTTCGCGACGCCCGAGCAGGTCGCCGTGCTCGACGTGTGCGAGGCACGCGGATCGGCCTACGACCTGGCTCGGCTGCACGGCAGAGGCATCCGCCTCGAGGACGGCTCGGTGCTCGACGAGGTGTACGCCTACGTCGGTCTTTCCGAGGGGCGGATGCCGCTGCTCGTCGGCGGCGAACCGGTGCGGATGAGCGAACTTCCACAGCGTAAGGCCCTCGCACTGACCGGGACGCCTGCTCCGGGGCACGGGCTCGACGTCACGGTGCTTCCCGCGTCGTCCTTCAGCGGATGAGCTTGCCGGGGTTGAGGATCCCGGTCGGGTCGACCGCGCGTTTGGCTGCCGCGAGCACCTCGCCGCCGAGCTGTCCGATCTCGGCCTCGAGATACGGCGCGTGATCGACGCCCACCGCGTGGTGATGCGAGATCGTGCCGACGCGATCGTCCGAAATGGCCTCGCACGCGGCGGTTTTCGCCCGCTGCCACTGGCCGACCGGGTCGCGCGTCGAACGTGGCGTCAACACCGTGAAGTACAGCGACGCGCCGGTCTCGTAGGCATGGGAGACGTGGCACATGATCAGCGGGTCCCCGAGTTCGCCGCGCAACGCGGTACGCACCCGGTCGTAGAGCGTTCCGATCTTCGACCAGTGTGTCGCGGTCTCGAGCGTCTCGACACACACCCCGGCGTCCAGCAGCGCGTCCCGCTGACGCGGTCCGCCGAACCGCCCCCTCAGCCACGCGTGCGCGGGTGCCGGTGAGAGCCAGACCGCGCCGCCCGAGCGCAGCAGTCGCATCGCGTCCTTGCGGCGTTTCGCCGATTCGCCGTGCCAGCCCAGCACGAGCAGGCACGGCTCACCGACCCCGCGGACACCGAGGTAGCGCCGCAGCACGCCGGTCTTCCAGCTGCCGGCCAGGTGCAGGGACACCCGCATTTCATCCACATCGGACAGCCTGGTGATGTCGGCGAGGAGGCCGCGCTGCGCCAACTGCCGCACGAGGCCGCATCCGCGTTCCCAACCGTCGACCGCGAATGCCTCGTAGTGTTCGGTCTCCGGGACGGGGCGGACACGGACGGCCACCTCGGTGATCACCCCGAGCGCACCCTCGCTGCCGATGGCCAGGTGCCGCAGATCCGGCCCCGCGGCCGAGGCCGGCGCCACGCCGAGTCGCCACTCGCCGCGCGGCGTGGCCAGCCGCACCCCCGACACCATGTCCTCGAACCGCCCGTACCCGGACGAGGCCTGCCCGGCCGAGCGGGTCGCCGCGAATCCGCCGATGGTCGCGCGCTCGTACGACTGCGGGACGTGGCCGAGCGTGAAGCCGTGGGCCGACAGCATGCGTTCGGCGTCCGGTGCGCGCACTCCTGCCTGCAGGACGGCGATGTGCGACACCGGGTCGACGGACACGAGCCGGTTGAGCCGTTCGAGGTCGAGCACGACGACGGAGTCCTTGTCGCCCTTCAACGCTGTCACACCGCCGACGACCGAGGTTCCCCCACCGAACGGCACGACGCCGACGTCGTGGGCGACGCACACCTCGAGCACGCGCTGGACCTGGTCGGGATCGGCCGGCAGCACGACCGCGTCCGGCACCGGCATCCCGGACGCCGGATTCCGCCTGCGCAGTAGGTCCAGATAGGACAGCCCGCCGCTGCGTTCGAGACGGTCGCGCGGCTCGTCGAGGACGTGCCGCGGTCCGACGACCTCGGCCAGCCGCGCACGCGCCTCGCCGGGAAGTCCGGACGGCGGCACGGAGATGGCCGAGTCGGGCGCGACGGGATCACTCGGCGTCAGGTCACCGATCCTGCGGCTGAGCCAGCGCAGCTCGCGGTCGGTGAGGTGTGCGGCGTCGGCCCCTTCGGGCGTCCACGCCCCGCGGAGTCGGTGGTCAAGGCTGTCGGTCACCGCTAGAGTGTGACACATGGATCCAGAACGTCACACCCGTGGCGGAAGTCGTGTCTCCGACGACACACTCCTCGACGCCGCCAGGGCGTGCGTCCTCACCGACGGTGTCCGGCGCACCACCCTGACCGGCATCGCCAAGGCCGCGGGCGTGTCGCGCATGACCGTCTACCGGCGCTTCCCCGACGTCCGCAGCGTGCTCGCCGCCCTGATGACGAGGGAGTTCAGCGCACTGCTCCAGGGCGTCGCCGACGATGCGGGCCCCGGCGGCAGCGCGCGTTCCCGGCTCGTCGAGCACGCGGTCACCGCGGTGCAGCGCCTCGGCACCGACCCGTTGCTGCGCACCGTGCTCGACCTCGACGCCGACCTCCTGCTGCCCTACATCACCGAACGGCTCGGCGCGACACAGCGTGTCGCCGAGGACGGCCTGCGCGCGTTCGTCGAACAGGGCCACGCCGACGGTTCGATCCGTGCGGGCGAGCCCGCGGCGCAGGCGCGGGCGCTGCTGCTGGTGCTGCAGTCGTTCGTGCTCTCCCGCAGGCCCGCCGTGTCCGACTCCCCACGCGCCTCCGCCGTGGACGCTGCCGCGCTCCTCGGCGAACTGGCCCAGCTGCTCGAAGGAGCTCTGAAACCATGATCACGGCTTCGCTCACCGCCCGCAGACGCGCGCGCGAACTCGACGAGCTCGCATCCGGCGAACGGGTCGACGTCCTCGTCGTGGGCGGCGGCGTCACCGGCGTCGGATGTGCGCTCGACGCCGCGTCCCGCGGATTGTCGGTGGCCCTCGTCGAAGCACACGACCTGGCGTTCGGCACCTCGCGGTGGTCGAGCAAGCTCGTGCACGGCGGCCTGCGCTATCTGGCACACGGCGAGTTCGGCCTCGCCCACGAGAGCGCGGTCGAGCGCGACATCCTCATGACCCGCACCGCGCCGCACCTGACCAGATCCACGGCGCAGGTCTTCCCGGCCTACGGCGCGAACTCCCGCGCGTCGAGCCTGCTCACGCGCGGCGGACTGCACGCGGGCGACGCGCTGCGCAGGATCGCCCGCACACCGTCGTCCCTGCTGCCGCGACCCCGCGCGGTGCCGCCGGCCGAGGCACTGGCGCTCGCGCCGGGGCTGCGCAGACAGGGCCTGCGCGGCGGGCTGCTCGCCTTCGACGGCGCCCTCACCGACGACGCGCGTCTCGTCGTCGCGATCGCGCGCACGGCGGCGGCCCACGGCGGGCGCATCCTGACCAAGCTGCAGGCGACCGAACTGCACGGCGACCGCGTCGTCGCCCGTGACCGGCTCAGCGGGTCCACAGTGGAACTGCGCGCCCGGCAGGTCGTGAACGCCACGGGGGTGTGGGCGGGTTCCCTGCTGCCGTCGGTGCGGTTGCGGCCGTCCCGCGGCACGCACCTCGTACTCGACGCACGACGCACCGGCCTCGGCGAGACGTCCGTGATGGTCCCCGTTCCCGGCGAGCTCAACCGCTTCGTACTGATGCTGCCCCAACCCGGAGGGCGGGTGTACCTGGGCCTGACCGATGAGCCGCTCGACGGAACACCCGACGACGTCCCCGCCGTTCCGGACTCCGATGTGGACTTCCTGTTGACGGTCGCCTCCTCGGTGCTCGAACGATCGCTGACCCGCGACGACGTACTGGGCGCGTTCGCGGGATTGCGACCGCTGCTGGAGGCCGACGGCAGCACCGCGGACCTGTCCCGCAAACACGCCGTCCTCACGGATCCCGACCGCGGCGTGCTGACGGTGGTGGGCGGCAAACTCACCACCTACCGGCGCATGGCCGAGGACGCCGTCACCGCGGCGATCCGGACGGCGGGCCTGCCGGCCGGTCGCTCGCGCACCGCGCGACTTCCGCTGCTCGGCGCCGCGAGCAGACCGCAGCTGGGCGCCGTGGACGCACCGCCACGACTGGTCGCCAAGTACGGCACCGAGGCACCGCGCGTCGCCGCGCTGGGCGAGGTCGACCCCGAACTCGGCAGGCCCCTGTTCGACGGCACCGACGTCACCGCCGCCGAGGTCGTATGGGCCGTGCGACACGAGGGCGCGATCGACGCCGACGACGTCCTGCACCGGCGCACCCGGCTCGGCCTCGTCACCGCCGACGCCGACGCCGCCCGTGAGCGGGTCGCCGACCTGGTGAGCAGAACAACCGCCGGCCTGACATGAAAAGTGCCCCCGAGGGCCCCTTAGTTGCTTTGTCGAGCACTGCCACGCGGAGCGTGTCCGTTCGGGTGGCGGCGGGCGACGGGTGGGAGCAACTAAGGGGCCCTTGGGGGCACTGGACGAGGCGGTTCAGCGCTCCGAGAGCGGCTTGTAGTCGCGCTCCTTCTCGCCCGTGTAGATCTGGCGCGGCCGGCCGATCTTCGTCTCCGGGTCCTCGATCATCTCGCGCCAGTGCGCGATCCAGCCCGGCAGCCGGCCCAGCGCGAACAGCACCGTGAAGAACTGGGTCGGGAAGCCCATGGCCCGGTAGATCAGACCCGTGTAGAAGTCGACGTTCGGGTAGAGCTTGCGCTCGATGAAGTAGTCGTCCGAGAGCGCGCGCTCCTCGAGCCGCTTGGCGATGTCGAGCAGCTCGTCGTTGCCGCCGATCTTCGACAGGATCTCGTCGGCGGTCTTCTTGATGATCTTCGCGCGCGGGTCGTAGTTCTTGTAGACCCGGTGGCCGAAGCCCATCAGGCGAACGCCGGGCTCCTTGTTCTTGACGCGCTCGACGAACTTGTCGACGTTGCCGCCGTCGGCCTTGATCGCCTCGAGCATGTCGAGCACCGCGCTGTTGGCGCCGCCGTGCAGCGGGCCGAACAGGGCCATGATGCCGGCCGAGATGCTGGCGAACATGTTCGCCTCGGAGGAGCCGACGAGCCGCACGGTCGACGTGGAGCAGTTCTGCTCGTGGTCGGCGTGCAGGATGAACAGCTGGTCGAGGGCCTTGGCCATGACCGGGTCGATCTCGTACGGCTCGGCGGGCAGGCCGAACGTCATGCGGAGGAAGTTCTCCACCAGGCCCAGCGAGTTGTCCGGGTACAGGAACGGCTGGCCGATGGACTTCTTGTAGGCGTAGGCCGCGATCGTGGGGACCTTCGCCAGCAGACGGACGGTCGAGAGCTCGACGTTCGACTTGTCGAACGGGTCGAGCGCGTCCTGGTAGAACGTGGACAGAGCCGAGACGGCGCTGGACAGCACCGGCATCGGGTGGGCGTCCCGCGGGAAACCGTCGAAGAAGCGCTTCAGGTCCTCGTGCAGCAGCGTGTGCCGGTTGATCTTCGAGGTGAATTCCTCCAGCTGCTGCTTGTTCGGCAGCTCGCCGTGGATCAGCAGGTAGGACACCTCGACGAACGTCGAGCGCTCGGCGAGCTGCTCGATCGGATATCCCCGATAGCGCAGGATCCCCGCGTCACCGTCGATGTAGGTGATGGCGGAAGACGCGGCCCCGGTGTTCACGAAACCCGGGTCATAGGTGATGTAGCCGGTCTGGGCCAGCAGTTTCCCGAGCTGGATGCCGGGGGCGCCTTCGACAGGGCGGACAACCTTGAAGTCGTGCTCGCCATCAGGAAGGCGGAGCACGGCCTTCTCGCCCTCGGACTGCGCCGCAGTCGCGTCGGACATGCACATGCCTCTCACGGTCACACGGGCCGGTCGGTGGCGACCGCAGGTTCTGCTGGTCACCGCGTGTACGCGACAGGCACTTCAGCCTCGTCGCACCGCCCCGCTGGGGTACGAATGCTCCCTTACGCTAGTCCAGATAAGGGCATTTACGCAGCCGTGGCGTTACCCACAGCGACCCGTTGCGACAAGGTTCACACGCTGGCGTTTTGACGTGGCGTTAACTCGTTCGAGGTAGGCGGCTCGGCGCCGCTGCGCGACACCGTCACCCCCGCCGCGCGCGCCGCGAACGCAAGCGCTTGCGTCCAGTCGTCCGGGGTCAGATCCGGCAGCTGCGCCACGTTCCTGCGCGCCAGCCAGGCCAACAACGCACCGTGCACGGTGTCGCCCGCGCCGATGGTGTCGGCGACCGGCACGTCCGCGGCAGGCGCGGTCGCCACCTCCCCGTCGGCCGTGAACACCGACAGGCCGTCGCCACCGCGCGTCAGCACGACGGCGTCCACCCCGGCGTCGAGCCAACTCGCGGCGGCCTGCTCGGCGTCCACCCCGCCGGCGAGCCACTCGGCGTCGTCGTCGGAGACCTTCAGCAGCCGCACGCTCGGCAACCACGACGCGAACCGCTCCCGATACGCGTCCGGGTCGGCGATCATGTCGGCGCGAATGTTCGGGTCGAGTGCGGTGAGCACGCCCCTCGCCGCCTCGCGGTGCAGCATCGCCTCGTAGACGCTCGCCCCCGGTTCGAGCACCATGCCCAGCGTGCCGAGCGAGAGGATCGTCGTGGACCCGGGCAGCAGCCCTGGGTCGGCGACGAGCCGGTCGGCCGTTCCCTCGGTGTAGAAGCTGTACCGCGCCGCGCCCGAGTCGTCGAGGGCCACCACGGCCAGGGTCGTCGGCTCGTCGCCGCGCTGCACCAGCGAGGTGTCCACACCGGAATCCTCCAGCCGCTGCAGCAGCGCATCCCCGAAGCGGTCGTTGGACAATCGGGACAGAAACGCCGTCGGCACGTCGAGCCTGCCCGCGGCGAGTGCCACGTTGTACGGACCACCGCCGAGCCGCGGCGCGAGCAGCGCCTTGTCCACGTCGGCGGGCACGAGGTCGACCAGCGCCTCGCCACCGGACACGATCATCGCCGGACCCCCTTCCCCGGTTCGTCAATCTTCGCCACTTGATCGCTCTTTGCCGGTTGGTCGCTCTTCCCCGGTTGGCCGCTCTTTGCCGGTGGGTCGCCGACGTCCGAGCTCGCGCGCAATCCTCGCAGCAGCAGGTCCGACAGCGCCGCGAAGGCGTCGGCATCGGAGTACCCACTGCGTTCGCGGACCGTTCCGTTCTGAATCTGCTCGATGAGCAGCTCCGCGAACTCGGCGACCAAGGGTCCGTGGACGTCGCGGAAGACACCGTCCCGTGCCCCGGTGTCGATGAACCCGCGGATCCGGCCCGCCGCCGCCCGTGAGTTGAACTCGTAGGTCTCGCGCGTGGGCTCGAAGGCGTCGACGTCGGCGATGAACCGCTCGGAGGCTCGGCCCAGCTCCTCGGCGACCCCGGCGAGGTACTCCCTGATCATCGCCGGCGCGTCGGCGGCCGCGGCGACCCGCTCCTCGATGCGATCGGCGGCGCCGCGGAAGAAGTGCGTGACCACCCTGACCGCGAGCTGCTCCTTGCTCGAGGCCAGCGCGTACAGCGTGGACTTGGAGCAGCGAAGGTGCGTGGCGAGGTCGTCGAGGGTGTAGTCGAGAAACCCCTTCACGAGGAACAGCTCCTCGAGTTCGCCGAGCAACGCCTGCTGACGAGCGGTCGGTTGCCGGTTTCGTCGCCGGGTCTGGTTCGGGGCCATCCTCAGAGCCTATGATGGTACTGCCAAAGCCACCACAGTACTGTTTCTGGTACTGGTTCAAGGGCTCCCGAGGGCCCCATAGTTGCGTTGAACGCAACCATCGGGCCCTTGGGAGCTCGTCGATGGAGTCGTCATGCCAGCCGAACGCCTGCTGCCGGACACCGAGTCCGAGGACCTGGTCGCACTCGCCCGCGAGATCGCCCGTGAGGAACTCGCGCCGGTCGCGGCCGAGTACGAGGAGGCCGAGCGGTTCCCTCGCGAGCAGTTCCGCCTGCTCGGCAAGTCCGGCCTGCTGGGCCTGCCGTATGCGGAGCGCTGGGGCGGCGGCGAGGTGCCGTACGAGACATATCTTCAGGCGCTCGAGGAGATCGCATCGGCCTGGATGTCGGTGGGCGTGGGGCTGTCGGTGCACACGATGTCGTGCTTCGCGCTCGCCCACTACGGCACCGACGAGCAGCGGGACCGGTGGCTGCCCGCGATGCTCGGCGGCGAACTGCTCGGCGCGTACGCGCTGTCGGAGTCGCACGCCGGTTCCGACGCCGCTGCGCTGTCCACGCGGGCACGGCTCGACGGCGACCGGTACGTCGTCAACGGCACGAAGGCGTGGATCACCGCGGGTGGGCAGGCCGACTTCTACACGACGATGGTGCGCACGTCCGACGACCCGACCTCCGGCGGCAAGGGCGTCAGCTGCCTGCTGGTGGACGCCTCGACGCCGGGACTGAGCGCAGGCGCCCCGGAACGCAAGATGGGACTGACCGGGTCGACGACCGCGCAGATGACCTTCGCGGACGCGCCCGTACCCGCCGAACGGCTGATCGGCGACGAGGGTGCGGGCCTGAGGATCGCGCTCGACTCGTTGGCGTCCGGCCGGCTCGGGATCGCGGCGTGTTCGGTCGGGTTGGCGCAGGCCGCACTCGACGAGGCGGTCGCCTACGCCAAGACCCGCACCCAGTTCGGCAAGCCGATCATCGAGCACCAGGGGCTGGAGTTCCTGCTGGCCGACATGGCGGCGGCCGTCGAGTCGTCGCGGGCGACGTATCTCGACGCGGCGCGCAGGCGTGACCGCGGGATGCCGTTCCAGCGCCAGGCGTCGGTGGCGAAACTCGTCGCGACGGACGCCGCCATGAAGGTGACCACGGACGCGGTGCAGGTGCTGGGCGGCGCGGGTTATACGCGCGACTTCCCCGTGGAGCGATACATGCGCGAGGCGAAGGTCCCCCAGATCTTCGAGGGCACGAACCAGATCCAGCGTATGGTCATCGCCCGTGCCCTGAAACAGGCGTAACCAGCCGTGTTGCGCCTTCGGGGGCGCAACACGCGGCCTGCCGGGCCGCGGGGCTACTCGCGGTAGCGGCGGTCGGCCACCACGCCTTCGCCCGTGGTGTCGTCGAAGCGGTACACGTCGCGGCCGCGGACGAACACCCGCCGCGCGCGGTTCATGACGTCGAGCGGGTCGCCCGACCACACCGCGACGTCGGCGTCCATACCCGGCTTCAGTGCACCGATGCGATCACCGAGTCCGAGCATCTCGGCGGGGTTCACCGTCAGGGCGCGCAGCGCGGTGTCCCGGTCCAATCCGTCCTTGACCGCCAGTGCCGCCTGATAGATGAGGAAGTGGATCGGCACCACGGGGTGGTCGGTGGTCAGCGCGAGCTTGACGCCCGCCCGCGCGAGAACGCCCGCCGTGCGCATCGACCGGTTGCGCAACTCCACTTTGGACCGCGAGGTGAACAGCGGACCGAGGATCACCGGAACGTCGCGCTCGGCAAGGAAGTCCGCGATCAGGTGGCCCTCGGTGCCGTGGTTGACCACGAGCTTGTACCCGAACTCCTCGGCCAGCCGCACGGCGGTGACGATGTCGTCGGCGCGGTGCGTGTGCTGGTCCCAGTACAGCTTGCCGTCGAGGACGTCGACGAGCGTCTCCATCGTCAGGTCGACGTCGAACGGCATGCCCTCGCTGCGTGCGTGCTCGCGCTGTGCGGCGTAGTTGCGCGCCTTGGTGAACGCCTCGCGCAGCGTCGCCGCGACGCCGAGACGGGTCGAGGGCGTCTTGTCCTTCTCGCCGTAGACGCGCTTGGGGTTCTCGCCGAGTGCGCTCTTGACGCTGACGTCCTCGGCGAACGTCATGTCGACGACGGTGCGGCCCCACGTCTTGACGCCGACGGTGCGCCCGCCAATCGGGTTGCCCGAGCCGGGCTTGACCACGACGCTCGTCACTCCACCGGACAGCGCGTCGTCGAAGCCGACCTCGTACGGGTCGATGCCGTCGAGTGCGCGGAAACGTGCGCCGTTCGGATCGGTCATCTCGTTGGTGTCGTTGCCGGACCAGCCCTCGCCGTCCTCGTGCACGCCGAGGTGGGCGTGCGCGTCGATGAAGCCGGGCAGCACCCACCCGCCGGCGGCGTCGACGATCTCCGCGTCGGCCGGAACGTCGACGTCGGCGCCCACGGCGGCGATCGTGGCGCCGTCCAGCAGCACCGTGCCACCGTCGATCGGGTCGCCGTCGACGGGAACCACATATCCGTTCGTGATCGCGATAGTCATAGTTCGCTACGCTAACGAACCTTCGACCCGCACGCCCCACGAACCGCTCCACGACTCGCCAGGTTCGAGCGCGATGAGGTCGATGCCCGAGTTCAGCGCGTCGGCCGGGCACGTCATCGGTTCGATCGCGATGGCCCGGCCGCGTCCGGGGAAGTCGGACGGGGTGAACACCTGGGCCCAGCGGAAGTCGGGGTCGGACCAGATGTCCAGGTGTGTGTCGTGGTGGCTCAGCCACACGTGGTGCCTGCCGTTGTCGCCTGCCTCAAGACCGGTGAACGCCGTGTCGAGGTCCAGTCCACCGACGATCCGGCCGCCGCGCAGGTCGTACTCGGTGCCGTCGACGTCCTGTTCGTCGGCGAACGGCAGCTGCCGCTCATCGTCGAACGGCCACACGCGGCTCGCGGGCAGGGTGAGCGTGAGTTCGTCGGTGGGCACGTCGCCGATGCGGAAGTAGGGGTGTGTGCCGACACCGACGCCGATGGCCTTGTCGCCCTCGTTGCTGATCGTGTGGGTGACCGTGAGGCCGCGGGGTGCGAGGTCGTAGACGACGCCGGTGCGCAGCGGCACGGGCCAGCCCTTGTCGGCGCCGATGTCGCAGCCGAAGGTGATCGACGATTCGGCGTGCTCGACGAGTTCCCACTCCTTGCGGCGGGCCAGGCCGTGGATGGCGTTGCCGCGTGCGGGTTCGGTGACCTCGAGTTCCTGTTCCTGTCCGTCGAACGTCCACCGCGCGCCGGCGGTGCGGTTGGGCCACGGCACCAGGATCTGGCCGGCGCCCTTCGGCGGTTTCTCGTCCTCGGCGAAGGTCTCGACCAACGGTTTGCCGCCGATGGTCAGCGAGCGCAACCCGGCACCGATCTCGGTGACGACGGCGCGGGCGTTTCCTCGGACGAGTTCGAACTGTTCCCCGGTCGGATTGGCCATGCCTGTCACCGTAGTCGCCTACGGTGACAGGCATGACAGTGCAGGCCGTCGGTGTGGACGGCTGCGATGTCCGCGACGTACTCGATCCGACGGCGGTGACGCCGCAGGCGGTGTCGCCACCGCTTTCGGCGACCTTCCGTGGGCCGCCCGGGCACTACTCGTCGGCGGTGGCGGCCTCGCTGGACCTGCGCATGGCGAGGTGGTTGACGCCCCACAGGACCAGGCCGACGACGAGCAGGATCGCCGCGACGACGTAGTCGCGTGCGGGGCGTCCCGACAGCGGACTGGCCAGGTACAGGCAGAAGATCGCGGCGAACACCGGGATGATCGTCGGCGCGCGGAAGTGCTTGTGCGGCACGGGGTCGCGGCGCAGCGCCAGCACCGCGACGTTGACCACCGCGAACACGACCAGCAGCAGCAACGCGGTCGTGCCGCCGAGCACGTCGATGTCGACCGTGGACACCAGGACCATCGCGATGACGCTGGTGAACACGATCGCGACCCACGGGCTGCGCCGGAACGGGTGCACCGTGCCGAACACCTTCGGGATGATGCGCTCGTTCGCCATGCCGTAGACGAGCCTGCTGGCCATGAGCATGTTGATCAGCGCGGAGTTGATGACGGCGAACAGCCCGATGGCCGAGAAGATCTCCCGCGGCATGCCGGGTGCGCCGATGTCGATGACCTTCAGCAGGGCTCCGCTCTCGGCGGCTTCGAGATCGCCTGCGGGCACGAGCAGCGACGAGGTGACCGACACGAAGATGTAGATGGTCGCGGCGATGACCATGCCCCAGAGCATCGCCTTGGGGAACACGCGTGCCGGGTCCTTGGTCTCCTCGGCCATGTTGACCGAGTCCTCGAAGCCGACCATCGAGAAGAATGCCAGCGAGGTGGCGGACGTGATCGCCACGAGCATGGTCTGGTCCTGGGTGTTGAACTCGACCAGGCGACTCGGCTCACCCGCGCCGTTCAGGACCGCCCAGGCGCCGACGCCGATGATGATCAGCAGACCGCCGATCTCGATGCACGTCAACACGACGTTGGTGGTCACCGACTCGCGGACGCCACGGAAATTGATGACGCCGAGCAGCGCGATGAACAGAATCGCCATGAGCGGCATCGGTGAGGTGATGAACTCGGCGAGATAGGTGTCGCCGAAGGCCACCGCGGCCGACGAGGCCGACGTGATTCCCGAGCACATCACGGCGAAGGCGACCAGGAACGTCAGGATGCGAACGTTGAACGCCTTGTGCGTGTACAGCGCCGCACCGGCAGCCCTCGGGTACTTCCCGACGAGTTCCAGATAGC